>Ga0209723_1004426_pt1 | contig 15681 bp, 15 predicted proteins | sample BiotimSIPDNA_2_FD_185750 | JGI IMG/M metagenome (GOLD analysis project Ga0209723, IMG submission 185750) | Anaerobic biogas reactor microbial communites from Washington, USA - Biogas_R2 time_0 SIP DNA (SPAdes) (version 2) | ecosystem: Engineered > Bioreactor > Anaerobic > Unclassified | place... | reverse complement strand
TTATAAAGCTTCAAGTCTTTATAACAACTAAAACAGAACAACTGTTTGATCCACTTCTAGAAAATGGTAACTTGTATTTTGGTTGCCTTAATATTTTTATTTCCATTTTATTCAAACCAATAAACTACTTTTAAAGATTCAAACCTTTAAAAACACGCAAAATCGAACAAGTGTTTGATCCACTTTTTTCACTTTTGAAAATAAAGTGGATCAAGTGTTTTCACGAGGGTAAACGATCAAAAAGGCACTTTTGGGAATTTATGGGATGAAAAAGGTGGTCAAAAGTGGATCAAAAGTGGATCAAACGATTTGTCACTATTATACGATCAAATTCAGAATTGGAAAAAATTTGCTGGATCAAAAGTGGATCAACCAAAAAGGCCGTACTGTATGTATTATTATATATATTATTATATATAATATATATATATATTTATATATATACACCCCATATAAAAATTTTTATTTATTTTTTAGATCAATTTTAAGTTTTAGAGGAAAAAAATAAAAATTTTATGGGGTGTGTTGTTACAATATTTCGTGGCAGGAGGTCATTTTTAGAGTAGATTTGACCGCACATTCACGTTAAAAAAGTTGATCCACTTTTGATCCAGCAAATTTTTTCCAATTCTGAATTTGATCGTGTAATAGTGACAAATCGTTTGATCCACTTTTGATCCACTTTTGACTTTTTATAAAAATTCTCATTTAGAGGGGTTTAGTTTTTAACCAACAGTACCTAAGCCGACAACAATAAAAATGATTTTGTTATTTATATAATGTTGTTTGTTGCTTACAGCATTCTTCCGTGTTAAACTGGTTTATAGTAGTAGAGAAGGGGTGTAAATGTGTATTATAAAGAAACTACATTTAGCATTATAGATTCTGATGTAATGAACATACCTTCGTTAGTTAAACACGCTAGTGCTTCTGTAATGCCTGAAAAATATGATCCTGACTTCTTTTATGTTCGTGTGCGCTCTATTTCTGCAGGGGAATACTTTGGAAGCAACAGAAATGCAGATTATTTTCAAGAAGTAGAGTTGATAAAGGGGCATCCTACTTTCTTAGATGCACATGTATTTAAAAACCACGAAAACAAAGATGTAGCTAATGCTATAGGATCCATAATATCTTCTACTTGGAACAATGACATGAAGTGTGTTGAGTTGATTATAAAAATCGATAGGCAGTTGGCTCCAACCATAGTTAGAGGGTTTGAAAAAGGCTATACGACAGATGTTAGTATGGGGTGTAGAGTTGATTATACAGTCTGCAGTATTTGTGGAAACAAGGCTAAGACGAGAGCAGAGTTTTGTGAGCATGTTAAGACTATGCGAAATAAGATTAACCCAGATGGCTCTAAAGTGTTTGAATACAACTACGGACCAAGGTTTCATGACTTATCTATAGTTTTAAATGGAGCGGACCGTACGGCCAAAGTGTTACAAATATATCGCGAGGATAGCATGCCTGTATTAGACAAATCTGCCTCTACTTCTTTTTCTGACAATTCATTCGCAGACCACATACTAAAAGTCGCAAGTGAGGAGAGGTTTGACAAGAGTGTTACTCCTGAGTTAACGGAACCATTCTTCAACTTGACCTTATCTAAGTTAGCCGGTTTCAGAAAAGAGATAACTGATAAGTTATATATAATTTCCTTACTTAATCGATTGGAGGATAATGGGACTTTCACAGATGAGGATATTGAGGAAATATTGTTGATAGGTAAGGAGGCAGGTATACCTTTTTACTTAGGACTGGAGAAATATGGGACGTTAGGGCGTGATATCAGGAATATTGCTTTAGGATCTATTTCTATTGCTGGGCTTACTAATTATTTTCAGGGAAAGCGTCTCAGAGGGGAACCAACATCTAGTGTAGAAAATTTCGTCGCTGATAATCCGGGTGTTCTCCCTGCTTTGTTTATTATAGGAGGGTATCCTGCATACAAAGGGTTGAGAAATAATGCCGCAGCCAGTAAAGTAGTAAAGAATTTAAAATCAAGTGTCAGTGATTATAGTCCGTTTAAAAAATTCGCTTTCTCTTATACAGATCTGTTTACAAAGGAAGCAAGTGAAACTCTTTCTGGGGAATTGGTTGTCGACACTAGTGCGCTGTTGGATAGTCCGAGGGTTTCTTCTTTGTTGACAAATGAGTTTGGTGTTCCGGTGTCTACTCAGAATTTATCAAAGATGGCTTTATATTTATACGCAGCGGGGAGAGAGGACATTGTTGATTTAGTGAAACAGTCTTACAGCATAACGGATGATGATCTTACCAAGGTTGCATTGGCTGGTATTATAGCCGCGAGCGAGGATTTGGAAAAGGAAGCTTCTTTGACTTATGGCGTGTTAGTTTCTAATTTGTTTAATACGCAAAAAATACCTACAGGGTTATCAGCTCCTTTATTGGCTGGTTCTATAGTAGACGGGTTTTTAATAAGTAAATTGTTTGGTACTCCCGGAGGTAAAAAACGGGAAGATGTGAAAGATACTGTGAGTTATCCTGTTAAAGCTGTGGAGGGGCGTGCATCTGAAGTTGTTAGGTAATTACAACATGTGTGCGTAGTTATTGCATTCAGCACAATTTACTTTGCTTATTTGTTTAGTTGGTTTATAATTAAATGGTAAATCGGTGGGTTACTAAGAATAATCGGAAAGGTAGGTTATAATTATATGGCTAGTTTATACGATGAGCTCCTTGCTAATATCGGCAAAACAGCGTCTGTGGATAACGTAAAGCAAGGGATTCAGAATTTTAGTAGTGACGAATTAATTAGGTTGGCGGAGGATTTAGCTACTATCAGTAAAGATAAGGATCTTGCGGAGATGGCTAAGCTGCTTCCTGTGTACTCCGCAAATCAAAGAACGGACGATCAAATTGAAACAGAGCAGATTATACATGGTATTGACTCGAGCGATGCTTATACCGCTGATGCAGATAAAGATAATATGGTACTTGCATCATACGAAGAGATTAAAGACAAAATTAAATCAAAGGTAAGCGCGAAGCTGGAGGACGATATAGAGGATGTTGTCGAGGATGCTGTGGATGATGCTGTAGATGAAGCAGTTGATGCTGCTACAGATGAAGGGGTTGAAGTATCTGCTTCGGAAACTCTCTATGCTCTTCTAAAGGAAGGGGCTGCTTTCGAGGATATGATAGAAACCCGTGCAGCAGAGATGGCATATGAAATCATTAAGCAGGCGGAAGATTACGAGGTAGCGCGTGAGATTGTAGAGGAAGCTTCAGAAGTACTAACTGATAACCCTGCCAAAGCGCATGAATATTCTGAGCAGATGATGGAAAAAGTTAGAACTGTTGCTGCAACTAATGACATCCCTATGAGCGATGCTGCTGCGGCTGTTACATCTAAAGTCATCGACACTGCTGAGGATAACGGTTTAATAGAAGGAGATGAGGGTGAAGATATGGAAGATATTGTAGGTGCTATTCAGGCCCAAGCATACGAAGATGCTTACAATGATCTATTGAAAGAAGCTGGCGTCGGTACTTCCCTTAAATCTGGATACTCCACTGTAAAGGGCGTTGCTGGTAAAGGTGTAGGGAAAGTCAGGGATGGCGCTGTTTTTGTAAAGGATAAAGCTGCAGCTGGTATTGGCGGTGCGAGGAGATTTGTTGTAGATCATAAAGGGCAACTTGTCCCTGTGGCAGCTGGTGTTGGCGGGGTTGGTCTTGGCGCTGGTGGATATGCTTTGTATGACCATCTGTCAGAAGCTACTCCGGAGGAAATTTATGTTGCTGCATACGAAGAGGCTTACAATGATCTATTAAAAGAAGCTGGCGTCGGTACTGCCATTAAACCGGGGTACTCCACTGTAAAGGGTGTTGCTGGTAAAGGTGTAGGGAAAATTAAAGGTGCTGCTGTATCAGGCGCTGGAAAAATTAAAGGTGTTGCTGTATCAGGCTCGGGGAAAGTCAGGGATGGCGCTGTTTTTGTAAAGGATAAAGCTGCAGCTGGTATTGGCGGCGCGAAGAGATTTGTTGTAGATCATAAAGGGCAACTTGTCCCTGTAGCGGCTGGTGTTGGTGGGGTTGGTCTTGGCGCTGGTGGATATGCTTTGTATGACCATCTGTCAGAAGCTACTCCGGAGGAAATTTATGTTGCTGCATACGAAGAGGCTTACAATGATCTATTGAAAGAAGCTGGCGTCGGTACTGCCATTAAACAGGGGTACTCCACTGTAAAGGGCGTTGCTGGTAGAGGTGTAGGGAAAGTCAGGGATGGCGCTGTTTTTGTAAAGGATAAAGCTGCAGCTGGTATTGGCGGCGCGAAGAGATTTGTTGTAGATCATAAAGGGCAACTTGTCCCTGTAGCGGCTGGTGTTGGTGGGGTTGGTCTTGGCGCTGGTGGATATGCTTTGTATGACCATCTGTCAGAAGCTACTCCGGAGGAAATTTATGTTGCTGCATACGAAGAGGCTTACACAGGACTTCAGAAGAAAGCAAGTACTTATAACTACTTTGATGGTATGTCTAAATACGCTAGCGAACTCGAATATGCATACGAGAAGTTGGCTGAGGAAGTTATGGATGCAGCAGAAGCGTTGGTTAGGCAGCATGGGGAGCAGATGGGGTTAAACAGCTCAGAGTTATACGAATACGTTCGTGTAAGTATGGATGATATTAAAACCTTAGCTGCTAAACGCGATATGAATTTAGCTGAGGCTGCACAAGCATACTTGACCGGAGATACCGGATCAGAAGTTGGTATAGTCGAGGAAACTTTCCCTTCTCCGTCTGAGGCCCCGTCGGTGTTTAAGGCTCCTATAAATTCTAATCAGACTCAGCGTCCGGATGAATACATTCCGCAGATGGCTGCCCCTGCAGACCCTGATGTCGCTGCCATGATTGGAGAAGGAGAAAAAGAAGCTTATCTACAGGAGTATGTAAAGCAATTAGTTAAAGAAGCTATGTATGAGATCGTCGAAGAGAATTATTAATAAGTATCGGCGGTGATGCGGACCATGATAAGTGTGTCTAATGTCGTCAAGGCTCGGGCTGCTGGTAAGGCAGCCCGAGCCACAACTAAATCGCAGTTGGAGGAATCTATAAAGTATGTACTTCAAAAAGGCGATAAGATAAAAAGAATAAACGTTAACACTGCCGCACAGAACGCCAAAGTACTTAGTGACACATCGGTTAGACAGGGAACTGGTACTATGTTAGATTTTCCTATTGGAATTTTAACGCGTAATAAGAGGCCGCAGTATAAAAATGTTCTGCGTACGTATCATGACAAACTTATCACTAAAGATAGGGAGCTGGGAGAAAAGTTAGTAAGTAAGAATAAACACTTTAAAAAACTTTTTACTGCCCAGGACATGATTCCACAAGGAAAAGCCGTAACTGATACCGGAAAAAGTCTGGATGCATTTGTTCCTACAGAGGTAGCTAGAGCGAGTGCACCTATTGATAAGTTGAAACCGCTTGCAGTCCCAATGTTAGCGTTTATGGGTTTAGACTCTTTATACGAAGGATCTAAATCTGCGGAGTCAGAGGAAAAAGAAGGTGATTTAACTGTGAAGAATGCGGCTGAATTGAGGAGGGTGCTGATTGAAAAGATAGCTGACACTTTTGTTGATCTTCAAGATGCTGATAGGCAGACTTTTATACCGAGTAATGTGTCGGAGAAGATATGCACATTGGTAGAGAAGACAGCGGAGGCCTCCGAAATGCTGAAGCAAGCATCAGAAAAGATAGCTTCTTTAGAAGGTAATATCGATCATTTGACAGAATCCAATAAACACCTTAAACTACAGATTATAGCCAAGGAACGTTCTGACAGGGCAACGAAATTAGCCCGAGATATGTTTAGAAGAGGGATGATAAAACAAGCAGAAATAGGAGAGCAAACAGATTATATTATGGATTTAAACGATGATAATTACAATATACTTCTTAAAACAGTCGAGAATGTTCCTGTAAAACAGGCAGGGGATATACAAAAAGGACTAAATAAGGTAAGTTATATTGTAGAGGCAGACAACGATGATAATATTAGGCCGACCCTCGGCGATGCCATCATAGCGTTTGCTGATAAAATCTAATTGAAAGGTAGGTATACTAGATGATCCAATTTGATTCTCAATATGTAAATAACGCTCATCGTATCAGTGACGGTAAACTAGCTGCTACTGTCTCTGAGTTGCGCGATGGTCAGTGGTTAATGAGAGATTCTAACGGGGAATTTGTTATTCATGATGGTAGTGCTGTAAAGGGGTACCTCACGATTTCTAGTAAGTACGGCGACCCTGTTAACAACATTAACCGTCCTATAACTGAGGGTCCTGCTGGAAGAGATAATGTTACTTCCACTGGTAGAGTTTCTGTTTTGATAGGTCCTTTCCGTTTGGCTACTGATCAGTATGAGACAGCTGTATACAATGTAGGTGCTCCTCTTAAAATTTCACAGAACGGGAAACTGACCCCAATTGTTTTAGAGGATACACCGTCAACTGTAGCAGACGTCCAAGCTAATTTTGTAGAGTTTAGCAAAATTGTTGCACACGTTTATGCTCCTCCCGCAACTGCCGGGGCGCCTATGGCTATTGTGCACGAGTAATTAAGATAGGAGGTATAATTGATGACTCTTCGTATTAGAACTTCATCCGAAAATGCGGAGCTTGATTACAGTTTACAGAAGCTTTTAGATGCCCCCAATGGGCTGGAGAAATTCGCTACTGAAGTCTTGCCTCCCTATATTCGTGATGCCAGGGATTACGAGGCTTTTGCTAGAAAAGTGCTTTTCGTACACTACATAGTAGAAGCAGACACTCATCCTATTAATGGCGAACCTTACATTTACTACCCCAAGGATTTGGACTCTCATGCAGCTATTTACGCTGATGATGGCGAAGTTCCTCAGTACAAGATCGAAGGGGACGGCGTTGATGTAGGTATTTTCACCGTAGCGTCAGATGATACGGTTATAAATCTGAAACGTCTTATGACTCAGAAGTATAATTATATTGAACGTGTACGCGAAAAATCTGGTCAGCGTGTCGGAGAACAAGAAGATCTTAAGTTGCTGGAGTTGGTTAATGGCTTAATAGATCTTAATCAAGGACAGTACCACGGTAGTAGTGCTACTTCGTTGGAAAAGAAGGACCTTGTAGAGCTCAAAAAGAAAGTCTCCCAGCATGACCTCCAGGTGGCTGCATTCGTAATGAATCCGCTCACCTTAGACGATATCCTTAAATGGGACGACGGGGATTTAGACGAGTTGTCTAGGCGCGAGATCCTCGAAACAGGTGCACGGTATACTTTGTGGGGAATTAAATTAATTCCTAACAGATCTATCGGGGCTTACGACATTTATGCCTTCGCCGATAAAGAGTTTGTTGGACGTATGCCTATCCTGAAGGATATAACCACAAAGCTCACAGAGACCACTAATAAACTTGAAAAAGGGTTGTTCATATTCGAATTTATAGGAATGTATTTGGCTAGCCATAAAGCTGTTGCTAAGATGACTTACCGTACTTAATCCTGTGATGAATAGGCTCCTCCCTCCTTTTCATATATCGTATGCAGCAGGGGCATATTAATGCCCCTGCTGTTTCAGTTTATATTTATCGGTTTTTAGTTTATACTGAAGTAAGTATTATAGGAGGTGTTTAACAGATGGCGTACAAAATAATAAATATCAAAAACAATAATTTAGGTTCTGTTTCTGTTAAAACAATAAAAGGATTAATTTCAATGGAGCCGGGTGATGAACGCAAGAGATTATTCGTTACAGATGAGCAGTTAATGCGTATTTTATCTCATCCTGGTGTTGTTGTGACAGACGGACTGCAGGAAGACGAAGCAACTTCGTTTTTAGGGTTGATAAAGGAACTAGATTTAAACGTAAATGTATTCGACCAACGCAAATTGAATGACGCTTTCGACAAGATTGACGCATTCGCGTCTCAAGTTGCAGGCGAAAACAGCGACACCAATAACACTTTAATTATGCTTTCTAAGGCGGCTTCTGGTGACATGGTGCTGTCTGTTATTTTGGACGATGAATTTGATGCTACAGACGATGACTTTGCGCATGAGGTGACTTTGAAATTCACGGACAAAGGCAATGACATCCATGTCTGGTACAACTCTACGGTGGAAGTCACCGCTTCTACAGCTTCATCATTAGGTGAAGTATCTATTGATAATAATGGCCTTGTGCCTGTTGTTAACGGTGTATGCACTTTCAAAGTGAATGGTACTGGCAAATGGGTCGGTGGCGAGTCTTATGTTATAAAAGTTGCAGACGTAACTATTTTAGGTAAAGTATTTACAGATGTTGAGGAGACAGTAGACGTTATAGGCGACGTCCCTTCACCTACAATAAAAAATATTGAATCAGTAGAAACACTAAACAACATCGAGGTATCTAGTGGAACAGAATTATCCGCTGTTGGATTGCCTGTGACGGTAGTAGCGACGTTAGATGATTCCTCAACTCAGGACCTTGCTGTAACCTGGGACGGCGGAACACCTGCATATGATAAAGATACGGCAGGAGAATACATGTTTGCAGGTACTTTAATATTACCAGAAGGTATAACCAACACCGACGACTTAGAAGCGGCAGTTAAAGTTATAGTCGTTTAATTAGGAACAATTAGGGGTTGGTTGCATTGGTCGGTCTTAGTTTGAATTTTATAGATAACCCTGTTTTCGGGGAGGGTATAGACGTATACAGGGACGGCACTCATATGCTGAGGATAGATAATGCTGGTAATGTACACGTTTATTATGGTAAGATACTGGTATACAGGAATGACGTAGAAATAAAAGGGAATATTCATGTAAATGGCAGCCTGGATGTAAGGGGTGACCTTTACATCCAGGGCGGCATATCAACAAGAGGAGATTGTACTGTTGGTGGTACACTAAAGGTCGGAGGAGATATAATGCTTTATGGAGATATTATACAAAACACTGGATGTAGTGCAACCTTGTCGGAGCCTGATCCGCCGACGTCACCTTTGTCGCCTTTACCCGGGTTCCCCAATTTAGACAATAAACCGTCATTCTAATATCTACATGAAAGGAAGTCAGATTTTATGGCAGGCTCGATAGTAAAAATTAAGGTATTAGTAGGTTCGATCGGATTAGACGGTGTTTCTTATGGTAGTTACGGAGGCAACAATGAGTACGAGTTGGAGGTAGGTCCTGATCTTCTCCCTGTGCTTGGTAATTTTGCCGCTAAAGGGATGATAGAAATCATTGGTACAGAACCAGTTGTGCCTCAAGGCCCCCCATTAGTCGATGTTGAGGCTAAGGAAGATGAACTACCTGAAGTAGAAGTAGAAGTAGAAGTAGAAGAAGTAGAAGAAGTAGAAGAAGTTAAACCGGTTAAAGCCCCTAAGACTAGATCTAAGCAATCAAAAGAAAGTAAAGGGGTCAAAGAGGAATAGTTTTGCGGGTAAGGCCACTGCACAGTGGCTTTCCTTTACTGGATATGTGGATAAGACAATGCGTGTTAAAATTTAGTGTAGTGGAATCCGAATGGAGTGATTAGAATGCCAGTTTCTGCAGAGGAACTTAGAGACGATTTGAGGGCAATGTTGAATGATTCTGTCGCAAGCAGAAATATTCTTTTAGGTAAAGAACACGCATACTCTGATACTGAACTAGATTTCTTCCTTAAGATGGCTTTGAGGGATCTTAATTCAGGTGGCCCGAGAACCGATTATTCTTTAGAGACTTTTCCCGATCCGGGCCTATTAATAATGGCAGGGATGATTTTCAGTTTTATTGCTGAAGGTGTATTACAATTACGTAACCATATTGATTACAATGATGCTGGTCTTTCTCTTAGTCTTTTTAACAAAACTTCTGGGTATCAAGGTTGGGCAGGTTTCTTACTGCAAACTTATTTAACGAATAAAGTAGAATTTAAGCGCGGAGTTATATCCAACAGTCAAGGGGCAGGGTTTATCGGTATCTCTTCTCCATTTAGCAGTGAGTGGGGGTGGAGATAGTGTTGGTAATAACTAAGATTAATGCTCTTAATAATTACAGCGGTGCAACCAAAGTACAATGGGAGGTGGCCGACACCTCTGAGTCTACATCTGATTACATGTTTAATGTATATTCTTCAGCTTCTCCGGACAGTGGGTTCGTAAAATTGAACGACGACCTTTTAGATGTTATGGAGTACACATATGTACATCCTTACCAAACAGATAGCTCTGTAAGGATTTATTTTAAAGTGGAGTCGCTGCACGTTAGTACAGGGACTTCTTCTATTTCAAATATGTCTGCGTCTACGTACCTAACTCCGAGGGATCCAGTAGCTGATACTATTATGTACCAACACGATATACTTTTAGAACATGTTTTGGGCAGGCCTGTAGTTAAACTTTTGGTAAAACGTAGGTCCGGCACTAGATGTCCTGTATGCTGGGATGATGAGCTGATGGAGGTTAGAAAGTCTAACTGTACTTCTTGCTACTCTGTAGGGTACGAAGGCGGTTACCTTCCTCCTAAAGATATTTATATAAGTTTCGCTGAGCCTGGGTTCATGACCAAGTTCGACATCACAGACGTAAAGGATGTTCAGCAGGGTATAACTCAGGCGTGGAGCAGGGGAGATCCTCTTATACTCCCAGGAGACGTCATTGTCGACAAATTAGACAGACGATTTATTGTTATTCAAGTTCAACCTACTACGAGAAGCGGCGTCATTTACCTTAGGCAGTTGTTACAGCTACAATTAATTCCTCCTACGAATGTGATATATAAACTAGATGTGTAGGTGATTTGAATGGGGAGTTTGTATATAACAGATACATTGAAAAGATTGCATATAGCTACATTACGTGAGTTATTTGCTACAGACAGTGATTTCCCCTATAATAAGGATGACATCACGGAAAGTAGTTTACTGATAAATACTAAGTTTGTAGATACTACTAATGTCGAAAGTAAGCTTCCGCAGATTATTTTGTCTGTGGTTACCTATGCTTCAGGGCATGATTCTTTTTTGAATGATTTTTACAAAGAGGTACCAGTTGTAGCAGAAAACGGTGTGCTTACTACACGAAAGTTTACAAAAGTAGTAAACTATCAGATCCACATAGATGTGTTGAGTACAAGGAAAGCTGAGTGCGAGTTTTTGGTAGACAAGGTATTTAACATATTCAACCATGAATGCGTTGATTTATGGACTGCTTTGCAGTTAAATGTCAGAGCTGTAAATGTGGGCGAAGTAAGTCCTAAGGAACAATATCCGCAGTATAGTTTTGCTGGTCCTGTAATTGTTCAAGGTGATTTTCGTTTGATTTGGACTATGGGTGTTCCTATAAATGAAGTTGATCCAAAAAACAATAAAGCCAATATCCTTAGCAACATTAAGTATATTGTGGATACTGCCACAGATATTTAATAAAGACAAGAAAGAGGTGTGTATTTAATGCAGTACAGGGAACCTGGGGTATATATTGACATCATTAATAACCGCCCGAACACTGGTGCTACTCCCACCCTTTATCCTATGATAATAGGAGAGGGTCCGGCGTTCTTTGACTTTGATAGCAAACCTATTGTTAGGGATGAGGACTCTTTAATTGATACCTTGCCTTCTACTAAAGTTACTGCTATAACAGAAGTCTACACGGTTATCGGTGGGACCAAGAAAGTAATTAATGCCGATAATAATTACTCTTTATCTGGAGATAACAAAATAGAGTGGGCACAGACTTCCAGCGAAAAGCCCACAGATGATACCACTTACTACGTAAGTTACGAGGCCAGGCCGGAGTTAATGCAGTATGCCTGCACATTTATATCCTCGTACGATGAGCTTGAGTCTGCTTATGGCGGGCACTTTATGAAGGTTGAGTCTAAAGGTGAAGCTAATGTTGTTAACCCTTTAGCCTTAGGTATTTATTTGGCATTGGAGAGCGGCGCTGCCGGAGTCTATGCGGTGCAGGTGGAGCCTAGTAATAAGGATACATACGGGGTGGTAATGGCAACTGATATTCTCGAGTCGTTAGAGAGGGCTGCTGTCGTGGAAGGTGCTTACTACCTTGTTCCTATGACTAGTGATACTACTGCTGTAGGGGCTACTATAACACACGTAAATACTATGTCTGATCCGTTGGAAAGATTAGAACGTGTATGTTTCGTGAGTATGGGGGTAGATGCTCCTGAGAACGCTATAACAGGTTTTTCAAGCGCTGAAGTTGCAACTGCTGTTTCAAAGGTGAGTGGTATACAGGATTTCCACGTTAGGACTCCTTTCGTATCTCATGTGACAAAAGTATTGTCGGATGGGCTGACGTATGACTTGCCAGGGGAGTATGTATGTGCCGCCTTAGCCGGACTTTCTGCTGTGATTCCTACACAACGATCGCTTACGAGGCAGAAACTTTACAGTTTTGTTGATTTGAAGTACGCCAGGAGTTTGCGCCGCATATATAAAAACATGTTGGCAGAGGCTGGATTCATAGTTTTGGAGCAGCCTGGTCCGTCTGGATCTCCTATATCCATACGACACGGTATTACTACTAAAACAGATTCAGTACAGGATAGAGAGCATTCTATAGTGACAATTAGGCATTATGTTGCTAAGTATCTTAGGAATAGCCTTGAAGGGTATATAGGGAAATTCAACATTGATAATTTCCTTAAAACAAAGGTTGACGGTACTTTAACAGCGTGTAAGAACTATTTGATAGATAAGAAGATACTTAACGACTTTATTGTAAAGAGTATCATGCAGGATACAGACAACCCCGACACTCTTTTGATAGTAATCTCTATCCTGCCGCCTTATCCGTGTAACTATATAGATATTACATTAATTGTTGAATAGTAGGAGGTGGGTTAAGTGTCGGTAATTAGTAATTGGGCGAATGCCAACCAACATGTTGATTCCAGTATAAATGTAGAACAATTTACTAACTCAGCTCATACTGTTATTTACGCCAGGTTGGCTACAGCCGGTGCGACTCAGTTCTACCCTATAGGAGTTGTACAAGGGTGGAGCTTTACTGAGCAGAGACAAGTAGAAGAGATATTCGAGCTGGGGTCTGATATTAGATATATTGTTCCTGGAAGAACTACCGGGCAGGTGAATATTAGCAGAATACTGATAAGTGGTGCAGACCTACTTAACGTACTATATGGATCGCTCGGGGCTAATAATACTCTTATAACGTCTGCTCTACGTTCTCTTAAAGACGTAACTAAGCCGCTAGACCTGCTGTTCGTAACATACGACGCTGACAGCGGAGCTAACGAGAATATGGTAAGGTATTTTAGTAACTGTTGGATTGTTATGAGACAAGAACAGATAGGCGCTAACCAAGTTGTAATAGCTGAAAACTGCACCTTAGTTTTTGAAAATCTTGATACTACAGTCGCGACAACGGCGGACGCGCACAATGTGTAGTCAGCTGTAAATTTGACAACTGACAGTATTACTATGATATAATAAAGTCAGGTACAATCGTACCTGACTTTATTAATTTGGAGGGAGATATATGAGCGATGTTCAGACTGCGCAGGAGGCTCATACATTTACGGAAAGATTAGAGTCGAATAGGAAATTCGACGATAAATTTGCAGGACTGTTCGATCAGTTGGTAACTAATAACTTCATAACTAAGGATGTAGTCGTCGACGGCGTTAAGTTTACTTTAAAAACATTGTCGTCTCAGGATTATTTGGAGTCAGATACTATATACATGGCAACTATGTCTGGTTTACCGATGGATGTTATAGGCAGGGCGAGGATGATAAGTAATTTAGCGTATTCTATTACTGCTATAAATGACGTACCTGTAGTCGACTTCGAATTCAGCAGACGAAATGATAGGCAGAAGCTTTATGAGAATCTGTATAAACTTCCGCCATGGATGATAGACCAACTGAATGTTGTGTTCTTAGAAATAATGAAGATAAAGAATACAGAGGCCCAAGATCTAAATATGCCTGGAAGAGCAACGGAACAAATCGAAAATTTTTAGAAACGCCATTGGGTAGGATAAAGAGTACCGTTCTTTTCTATAAGAACGGTACTTTGTCAGAGGAGCGATTTAAAAATTTGACCCCTCTCCAATGGCTGTTTCATTACACGGAAGTAACTAAATACAGAAACAGAGAGTTAGAGTTCCTAAATAATTTAACTGATATGATCCTTGATCGCTTAGAAACTCTGTGGTTTGTAGTAGATCCTAAGATAGGCAAGCAATTGATAGAACTATTGAAGAAAGGTACAATTAAACAAGGCGAGAAGGCTGGCGACATTTCACCCGAGAATTTTGAGGAGAAATGGAAAGAGATATTGGCCAACATTCCTTCTACGCTTAATATACCTGATAGCGTTGATAGGCGCGGTAAAGGTGCTTACAAATATCCGACGTTCAGTAAGGAAAAGTTGACGGGTGGTAAGCATGGTATAGAAGTAGACTACTAGTAAGGTGGGAGTTTCTACTATGGAAATGGATAACTCTTTGCAGTATCAAATATACGAGCAGTTAAGACTTTTAAATTCTTCTGTTCAGGATATATCACGCTCCCAGGCACAAGAGTCGTCTTATAAGTCGTTCTCTAATTCTTTTTCAGATATGCAGATGCAGTATGCACAGTCTACAATGCACTCCCAGCCTGGATTTGTGGGTCCAGCAACCACATACAATAATTTAGCTAGTACCCAGCAAGGCTTATTAGCCGCGCAGGCGGAGGGACTGTATAACGGTTTAGGTATAACACCGCAGATGCGGCAGTTTGCCCAGCAGAATCTGATGGCACCTGCAGCTGCTTTTGCAGGAACTCAGGCCGCGTATACAGGCTCTCTCGTAGGCAATGTCGGTGCGGCTATGTTTACAAACCCTACACTAGGAATGACTGCGCAAGCGAAGCAAATGTATGCAACTAATTTAGCAGCGAACGCTGCTTCTGCTGCTACCTCTGTGGCAGGAGGGTTGGGAACAGTTGCAGGGGGCGCTGCATCTCTGGCGGCGTTTGGCGCGTTAGCAGGTGGAACGATAGCTTTAGGTCCATTGGCACTAGGGGCTGCCGCTTTGTGGGGGACTAGTAAGTTAATGACATCCAACACGGTTAATGTGCTGACTGGCGGGAAATTTGGCGGTATGGATCCCAGGATATTCAAGCCTGTGCAGTATATCAAAGACCAGATAGAAGAAGAAAAGAACATTAAAAATTTCCTCAGTGAAAACGCTTATAAATTTATAAGCCACGATGCCTTAGATGGGCATCTAGGGTTTAATCTCGGTTTAAACAGTAAAAATATCATAGCCGACTCACTAAGGGGAATGGACAAAAAGGTATTGATGCCAGACGATGAAATACAATCGCTATTCTCAAGTTTCGTTAATTCTGGAATCATTCGCAACGTGACTGATTTTGAAAAAATGATGGACGACTTCGGAGAGAACTTGGAGTTTGTGAAGAAGGCTAAAGTAATTTTAGGTAAGTCTTCTGATGAGATTGCGGATTTAATGGCAGAATTCCAGAAGACAGGGATAGGTGTGAAGAATTTTGACGTTTTAGCTGCTGACTTAATGGGATACGCATCTATGCTTCAGATGGATGTTGACACTGTTGCTGCTTATGGGCTTGGAGCAACAATACAAAGAACTGCTGGAACCACGTTAGATGCTGGGAAGGTGTTTAAATCTTCTCTTATGG
>Ga0209723_1004423_pt1 | contig 15682 bp, 13 predicted proteins | sample BiotimSIPDNA_2_FD_185750 | JGI IMG/M metagenome (GOLD analysis project Ga0209723, IMG submission 185750) | Anaerobic biogas reactor microbial communites from Washington, USA - Biogas_R2 time_0 SIP DNA (SPAdes) (version 2) | ecosystem: Engineered > Bioreactor > Anaerobic > Unclassified | place... | reverse complement strand
TGAAAGAGGTTAAAAAAACTCTGTGTCTCTGTTCCTCTGTGGTTCCGTCCGTTAGTTGGCCACCGGCACTATGCATTGCAGCCACCAAACCACAGAGACGCAGAGGCACAGAGAACAAAAAAAGAAAGGGAGATCATGTTCCCTGAAAAAAGGTAAAAAAACTCTGTGTCTCTGTTCCTCTGTGGTTCCGTCCGTCAGTTTGCAGCCAGCACTGTGCACTGCAACCATGAAACCATAGAGACGCAGAGGCACAGAGAACAAAAAAAGAAAGGGGGATCATGCTCCCTGAAAGAGGTTAAAAAAACTCTGTGTCTCTGTTCCTCTGTGGTTCCGTCCGTTAGTTGGCCACCGGCACTATGCATTGCAGCCACCAAACCACAGAGACGCAGAGGCACAGAGAACAAAAAAAGAAAGGGAGATCATGCTCCCTGAAAAAAGGTAAAAAATCTCTGTGTCTCTGTTCCTCTGTGGTTCCGTCCGTCAGTTTGCAGCCAGCACTGTGCACTGCAACCATAGAGACGCAGAGGCACAGAGAACAAAAAAAAGAAAGGGAGATCATGCTCCCTGAAAAAAGGTAAAAAAAACTCTGTGTCTCTGTTCCTCTGTGGTTCCGTCCGTCAGTTGCCAACCGACACTGTTCACTGCAACCACAAAGGGCACAATAGCCTCACAAAGTACGCACAAATGAGCCCATTTTCCACTAACCTACCGAATCTCACAAACTCAGGAGTTGAACTATTTCAATGAAGGTCGTTGTAACCGGCGGCGCGGGCTTCATAGGCTCGAACCTGACTGATGAACTGGCAAGAGACCACGAGGTCACCGTCATCGATAATCTATCCACAGGCAGAATAGAGAACCTGGATCACATCCGAGATAGGATCGAGTTCATAAATGGCACCATCCTGGATCTGGATCTGCTCCGCCGGGCGTTTGCCGGCGCAGATACCGTCTTTCACCAGGCGGCCATCCCCTCGGTGCAGAGATCGGTGGACAATCCCATCGCCTCCAACCAGGCCAATGTGGATGGCACGCTCAATGTGCTGGTGGCGGCTAAGGACTGCGGGGCAAAGAAATTCATCTTCGCATCCTCATCAGCGATCTATGGCGACGAGCCGACGCTGCCAAAGACTGAAGACATGAAGCCATATCCTCTGTCCCCCTATGCCGTGGCCAAGATCACAGGGGAATACTACGCCCGGGTTTTCTCAGAGATTTACGGTCTGAAAACTGTATGCTTGCGCTACTTCAATGTCTACGGGCCAAGGCAAGATCCTAAATCGGAGTATGCGGCAGTGATTCCCATCTTCATCTCCAGGATCATGGAGGGATTGCCGCCGGTTATCTTTGGGGATGGGAATCAGACCAGAGACTTCTGCAACGTTAGAGATGTTGTCAAAGCGAACATCCTCGCAATGGAGAAGGGGTCTGTTGAAGGGGTATTCAACATTGCCTGCGGGAAAAGGACGAGCCTGAACCAGCTGGCGAGAATCATCATGGATATCATGGGATCAGAGGCAGCCCCGATCCATGACAAGCCAAGAAAGGGGGACATCCAGGACTCGGTTGCGGATATAACTGCAGCCAGAATGGGATTGAATTTTGAGCCGGATTATGATCTGGTCTCGGGATTGAGGGAGACGGTGAAGTGGTTTGGGGAGAGGATGGAAGGGAGCTGCAGTGGCAAGAGGATTAAGAAGAGGGTGATGGTAAGCAAGGATCGTGCTTCCTGAAAGAGGCAAAGCCTCTGTGTCTCTGTTCCTCTTTGGTTCCATCTGTTAATTGGTAACCGGCACTGTGCACTGCAACCACGAAACCACAGAGGCGCAGAGGCACAGAGAACAAAAAAACGGAATTGAACCACAAAGGGCACAAAGATCACAAAGGACGCGCAAAAGAGCCTTTTCCAATAATCTTGTGAATTTCACATTCAGGAGTTGAACTATTTCAATGAGAGGGCCGTGCCGATCCATGAGAAAGCTATGGATATCGATCCACAGGATACTTCATGTTGGCTTGGCAGGGCGCAATGCTCTTTATAGAATGGCCCGCTATGAAGAAGCTGTAAAGACCCTATTATAGAGTAATAGAGATCGTCCCGCCATACCTTATCTCGGCATGCGGAAGGACCTGAGCTTGGAATGCAAAATAAGTTCTGCAATCCCTTTAATGGTTCACAAACAACTCAAATTTGGATATGACTGTCATGACAGGTAAATTACATTCTTTGTTATCGAAAAAAGGTCCGATTAAGAGGATCGGCGTTGTAGGCATGGGATACGTAGGAATTCCTGCAGCAGTCCTGTTTGCGGATGCCAATGAATTTGATCTCGTTTTAGGATTTCAACGAGCATCCAAAACATCCGGATACAAGATAGATATGCTGAACAGGGGAGAAAGCCCCCTAAAAGGCAATGAGCCAGGACTTGAAGAGCTGCTCAAGAAGGTAGTAAATGCTGGGAAGTTCAAGTGCACTTCCGACTTTTCCAGGATCTTAGAGCTTGATGCGGTAACGCTGGCCATTCAGACGCCTTTTGCCAACCCAAAGGATCTCGAACCTGATTTCAGTGCACTCAATGCTGGCATCCGCAATGTTGGAAAATACTTACGCCCAGGAATATTAGTAGTGCTTGAATCAACCATTACACCTGGAACCACTGACGGTATGGCGCGCCAGATCCTCGAAGAGGAGTCAGGACTTGCTGCAGGAGAAGATTTTGCACTTGCACATGCACCGGAAAGGGTAATGGTTGGGCGCCTTCTCAAAAACATTCGGGAACACGACAGGATTGTCGGAGGCATCGATGAGGCCAGCACTGAGAGAGCGGTTGAACTTTACTCTCCAGTTCTTTCAAAAGGAAAGATCATCAAGATGACAGCCACTGCTGCAGAGGTCACAAAAACTGCCGAGAACACATTCAGGGATCTTCAGATTGCAGCCGTGAATCAGCTGGCCCTGTATTGTGAGGCCATGGGCATCAATGTCTACGATGTGAGAGCAGGCATAGACAGCCTGAAAGGGGAAGGGATAACACGAGCCATCTTGTGGCCGGGAGCAGGCGTCGGCGGGCATTGTTTGACCAAGGATACATACCATCTGGAACGCGGCGTGAAGATTCGGGACGGCGAGCTGGATTACCCTGATGGAATGGATTCGATCTATGTTCTCGCCAGAAAAGTGAACGATTTCATGCCGGAGCATATGTATCACCTCACAGTCGATGCGCTTGGACGTATCGGCAAAAGGCCGGAAGGCTCCAAGGTGGCAATTCTCGGATGGGCTTTTATCAACGATTCGGATGATGCACGAAATCCTCCCTCAGAGCTGTACAGAGATCTCTTGCTGGAAGCAGGGGCAATAGTTGCAGTACACGATCCCCATGTGCTGAGCTATCCAGGTGTGGAACTATATAAGCATCTAGATGAGGTCGTGAGGGGAGTTGATTGCATTTCAATCATGACAGGGCACTTGGATTATTTCAAGCTAGATCCGCTCTGGGTGAAAGAGATGACCGGCCAGAAGAATCCAGTCATCGTGGACGGCCGGAATGTTATGGAGCCGGACAAGTTTATCAATATGGGGTTTGTGTACAAGGGGATTGGAAGAGGGGATAAGAATGGGCATGAGATCAGGACTCTTGGGTAGCTGAGTGCTTGTTGCACCTCTCAGTTTCCGATGAAAAACAAAAAAAACTGAGATTTAGTGGCATTATCCATCTACCATACTAAAGAAGAAGGCATGACGACTAAAAAGGTATTATCAATTTAGGGGGATTGGCTCACCGGACAGGAGAACAGGGCCTGATAAATTACAGACAATTCGGCACACCACCGTAAAATGTGCTCTAGAATGTGTATCACATCGATCTTATTGCCACCGTATTCTCCTAATTGAATCCAATTGGAAGAGCATAAATAATGATGTGATGTGCATACAAGGAGAGAAAGAAAGAATTATTATAATTTGTTAGTTTGGAGCCACTCGAGCAACAATGAACTTTAAGCAACTTAGCCATCAGAGATTCCGAGCGATAGCAAGCTTAACTAGAGATCCTTTGTATAGGAACTCTTTCTTCATGGCCTTGTGCAACGTCTTCAACGCAGGCTGTGGTTTTTTCTTCTGGATGATCGCGGCTCGATTGTATTCAGTTGAACAAGTAGGGCTGGCGACAGCTCTTATCTCATCGCTTGGGTTGGTTATTCTTTTTTCAAGGCTCGGCTTCGATTCATCCGTAATCCGTTTTTTCAACTCAGAGGATAGAGGAAAAATAATAAGCACTAGCCTGATCGTTACCACTTCGGCCTGTGTCATTTCTGTAGTTATATTTATTCTGCTGGCAGAGATGATAGCCCCTTCCATGCTATTTATGAAGGAACAAAAATACGCCTTAGCCTTCCTATTGGTAGGATTAGTGAACTCGGTGGCAGCAATTATTGGAAACGCCTTCGTAGCAGATAGGAAGACGGACCATTATTTTTTACAGAACGTCTTCATGGCGCTCCGAGTTCCAGCCCTAGTCCCTCTCGCGTTCCTGGGTGTCTTCGGCATTATCGTATCTGTAGGTCTGGGATATTTGATCGCCTCCTTATTCGGCTTGTTGATACTTCATAGGAGTATTGCAGCAATCCGGTTGATTGTAGATTGGGAGTTTATCCGCAAGTCTTTTAGATTCTCATTCTGGAATTATGCATCAAGCATACTTGCTGCAGTGCCTGGTTTAATAATACCTTTAATGGTGCTGAATATGTTCGGTGAGGCTGAGGCTGCCAAGTACTACATAGCTTTCGCTATAGGTAACTTGGTACTATACATTCCTCAATCCCTAGGGATCTCTCTCTTCGTGGAAGGAAGCCATGGCGAGGGATTGAAGAAGAGTGTTCTACGTGCAGGAGGCGCAAGCCTAGTTCTCCTAGTGCCATCTGTAATTGCCATGCTCCTATTGGGTGATTGGATACTGAGGCTCTTTAAAGGAGAATATGTAGAAGCCTTCGACTTGCTGAGAATAATTGCAATCTCAAGTTTCCCGGTATCTGTTTATTATCTATTTGTACCTATTCAGAATGTAAGGATGGAAGTTAAGAGCATAGTCAAGATGAATGCTCTCCGTGGCATCCTGCTGATGGGATCAAGCTATCTGCTAATACAAAAATATGGGATCGTTGGGGCAGGGTATGCATGGATTTTCACTTATGGGATTATAGGGTTGCTGATCATTTTAATAGCGAGAAAAGAGATGTGGCTCTAATTGAAACCATCTACTGTATTAGTCGTATATATTTTATTAAATCTAATCAGATCGCCCCATAATATGGCATCTTTATAGTAATAGTCCAAAGCATGCTTCCAAGATGGATCTAATTTGAATTTAGCATTGTCATTAGAATATATCTTCAAAGGTCTTTTTTTTAGCTCATTACTTCTAATTAATATAACATCGTTACTATTATTTCTTTGAATACTCATATTAATGCTGTCAGCTTCTAAAATATGCGATTTTTTGTCAAATTTTGAATTCATAAGATATCGTGTAGTTACATAATCAGATAATATGTACCCTTTTGCAATTGATGCGATTTTTAGAAAAGCCTCTTCTTCCTGGTATGTAATATAATATGTATAAAATGGTCTTTTGATCAAAGGATTATCTGAAGAGATAAAATCATTCGTTAAGGATAAGAAAACCATTACCGTAAATACAATCAAAATTAGGAGAAATTTCTTATTTAATATTTTGGGGAAAATTTCCTTCAGACCTACAGCTCCCGTCAAGCATACAAATAGAAATGTATATTCTTCAAAACGAGAGACATTAAAATCAGAAAACAGCTTAGTGATAAGCAAAGATGGACCCGGAAAAGAGACAGGTATTGATAAAAGACCAATTAAACAAAATATTTTACCTATTGGAGGCATACTATCCGATTTCATAGCTAAAAAAAACCCGAAGAGAATAAAAAATAAAATAAGCGAGTATTGAAGGTAGTTACCTAGTTCGCTAATCGGGGTATATATCACAGAAAATGATACTATGCGAGAAGGCGTATCAGTTAAAATAATCGGTATTAGCGTTACAAAGAGTTGTTGAGAATAATATAATAAATTAGTTAGGGTTATAACTATAGAAAATAGCAAGTATTTAGATGATAAAAAGTTTTCACCTTCTTCTAAATAAATATTTTCAAAGATATATACTAATATTAGTAATAAAACTATAAAAAATATAGATGGAAGGTGGTATAAAGTAATAATTATAGTTAAGAAAAAAGCAGTAAGTAGTTTCATTATATTATTTCTGTCCAATAATAATAATAATAATAATAATTCTATAAGAAAAATGGCACTTCTAGGTATCGAGGCCATGCCATATAAAATTACTGCAGGATAAAATGCTATAAATAAAGATGAGATAAGAGCTATTTTTATATCTCTGAAAATTCGGATAGAAATAGAATAACAGCTCACTAACATGAAAGAAAAAGTTATGCCATTTATAAAAAACATTATTTTATGGATCGGTAGAAAATCTTTCATAAATGAATAAGTTATAGCGCATAATATATGCCAAAGGGGAAATGTCTTATAATCAAAGAAAACGTCGGTTAAATAAAAATCATTTATTAGATTTTCGATATACCACGCATGAACAATAGGATCTGTTCTAGATATAAAAAAGTCATAATTTAAACTAACGCCCCAAATTAAATCTAGGTTTATTATAAAGATTTGAGTTAAAATAATTATTATACTTTTTTTACTATTTTTAAAAAGGATAATTTGTAATAAAATCGATAAAAATAAAAAAGTCATTAAAAAAAAATAAAAAAAAGGCCGAATCTGGTTTGAATGGATTAAATAGATAGAATAAGCTATTCCAAAAAAATTAAAAATTAAAAATAAGCGAAATAATCTATTTGATAAATATAAATCATTCTTTGTTTTAGTCTCAATTTTTAAATATAGAATAGAAGATAAAATCATAGGGAAAGCAAGATAACTTCCAAGTAGAGCCAAATTACTTTGACCTAAAATAAATGGAATAGTAACTCCAATTATACCCAGAACTGGAATTAGATATAATAATATTTTTCCAGTTAATTCAAATTTATCTTTCTGATTCATGAATCATCCATTCAATATTGGCTTTTATCAAGTCTAGCTAAACCTTCATACCTTATCGGGCATCCATAAGTATTTAATTTAATATAAATTATATATTTAGAAAACTCTTATTAAATTATGAAACATTATAGACGATGACTGCAATTGAAGGGAAATCATTTATTCTACTTTTGCTCCAACTCAGAGATTATAAACTTATATTTCCCAGCGTTCGTTTTCTTTATTTCAGTAACGAATTTGAACTCAACCTTCCAGCCTTTAGATTTTTTATTAATGATTTCTCTAATTATCTCCAATTGTTTCCCATCAAATCCATCTTCTGGTACTATCTTTATGACTAGCTTATCCAATTTTTCTTGTATAACTTGATATTCCTTAATTCCTTTACCATATTCCCAAAAGATATACAATAAAAACCAGCCATGAACCGATTTTCCTTCCGGAGTTCTTAAAATATCGACGCTTCTCCCAATAACTTCCTTTAATAATCGGGAGCCTCGACCACAACTACAGAAATCCTCAACAATATGACCCATATCACCAGTATCATATCTTATGAATGGCATCGCATAATTATGTAAACTTGTTGCCAGAATACGCCCTATACCATCTTCTATTTGGGCTCCAGTATCATCGACAACCTCCATGATGCTCCTTTCTGTATCGACATGCAGCCCATTATGTCTTGAACATTCAAAGGCAGATACACCACCGTCGTTCAGACCATAACCATCATAGACTTCGCAATCAAATGTTCGTTCTATTTTTTCCCTCATATTCGGCAGCAATTTTTCTGATGTTGTAAAGATGGCTTTTGGATGTACAATATTTGTACCATTTTTTGAAATGTAGTCAGCAAAAAAATTTATTGATGATGGATATCCGCGGAGATATTTAGGCTTAAAAGAATTAACGATGTTAATATACTTCTGCAAATCACTGGTACCCATTTCAAAGGAAGACATCTTCCGAAGATTTCTTGAGATTTCATGTGCCTTTTTAATTAGGAAAGACTTAGATCCAACATCTAGAGACGATCCTGCTAAAAAAACCATTCTATCTCCGAGTTCATAACCTGCATATCCCCATCCGCGGTAGAGCACCGCACCTGACAGAAAACGATCAAATTTCAAAAGACGATATTGGAAAGGAGTCCCTGTTGATCCTCCTGTTGAATCTATATAGTATTTCATATTTTTTAGATTGAACGGTTTAATATCCTCCCAATTATCCTTAATGATTTTTTTTGTTATGATAGGAAGTTTTTCTAGATCTTTAATTGTACTAATATCAGAAGGTTGAAGATGAAGTTCTTTAAAAATCTTATTGTAATATGGGACATTTTTATATACAAAATCGATCATATGCCTAAGTTGATTTTCTTGATTTTTCCTTTGTTCATGATAAGGTTTCCATTGAGATTGAAGTAGTTTTTTGTAGGCAGGGCAGAATTCTCTATCCCCAATCTGATGTGCAAGGATGAACAAGCTTCTATTATATCTCATAAGAATGTCTCTCCTAAATTCACTGCAGAAGGGACTCAGGACATGAAAAGAATCATGTTCTATATCTACAAGACTCTTAGGCTTAATCCCTGTGCGTTAGATCCTCTGAGTGGCTCGATAGATGATGATTCGTTAAATAGTTTGGATGAGCTTGAATCCTGGGGCCTGATTATACATAGCCAAATCGCCAGGATACCGCCGTCAATGATAGAATCAATAACAAATGCTCCTCTAAGCTGGATCATTTCGAGGCTTTATATCATATATTGATATATTGCAAATCGATATCCTTAACTTTCTGGAATAGACTTCGAAAATTCTGTGAAACCGCCCTATTATGACGGTTTAAATGGGATTTAATGTATAAATTTCATCATACATTATCTAAAATTTTGCGCAATTTTACTATCTCGTTTTGCCTCTTGAAAACTCTCAGGGTAATTTTCAATTAACCAAATTAGAAATGCTGTTAAATCAATCTTATCCGCCAATAATCTATCTCGTTTTGTTTTCCATTCATTTTTTAAATTAGGGTTTCGAACGAGTTCCTTTAATTTATTAAAAGCATTTTTAAAATTATTATAGTTAAAGATTAGGCCATATTTTTTTTCGAGTTCTATAAAGTTTCCCATATCCTTCGCTCCAACAAATGTATTGCATCTAATGGCGGGAGTGCCGAGGACTCCCGCCTCTGTTGTCATTGTTTGTGAATCCCCTATTAGCAATTTTGAATAAAAAAGTAAATCATGCATTTTTTCCGGAGCAAGTTTCATTCTATATTTTTCAAGACCAATCTCCAAAGGCCCTTCTGAAGAAATGATTATTTTACCGTGTTTTTCGAGTTCTTCTATAAGCATTTTTTTATCGATTAGACCTCTTTGCCCCAAGTCATGACCAGCATTCCATGAAACAAATCGCAAAACAAAAAAAGTTTCCTGCTCATCAATTCCAATATCACTAAGAATGCGAGAATCCGGTTTAAAATAATTAGGATGCAAATAAGCAAGTTCAGTAAACCCATCGTATTTGATATGCTTATATCCAAAATTCTTTTTAAAACATAGTGGAGTGAGAATATAATCTGAAAAAGGAACGTATAGCAAATGCTCCCAGATTGCCGGCTCACTATCATCAAGGGAAATACAAGGTTTCTTCATTAGTTTAGAAATATGAGCAGCTCGAATAGAACCAAAGCCGAGAAATAGATCAGGGTCAAATTCTTTAACTGCATTATACATACGTAAATCTAACTTAGGAATATTTATAATTTTATTGTAGATTGTTTTTCCATAACTCCCTAAAGGGACATATTTGAATTCGTAAGCGTTTAGTAAATCAAAAGAAATATCTTTCTGACTTGCAGTAATGAGAATATTATTTCCCCTTTGTTCCATTTCCCAGATGAAATTTTTAAAATAATGAACATGCGCAGGATGATTTATATCAACAACAATCTTCATAGTCAATACCCTTCATGTCTGTCGTAAATATTTCTCATAAAATATATTAGGCAATAGTCCTATTTCACAACATATCTTGATAGGAATTTTGCACGCCCTTATAGTTGAATAATATGTTGGATAATCCAAGAACGATTTGATTTCCGAAGACATTATTTCGTTGAATTCATCTCTGGTAAATCCTATTCGTTTTATGCAATAATCTATGATTTCCTGATTTTCAGGAAATGCCTCTTTAATCTTCTCCAAAGCCTGGCTCTTTTCCATCTGTCCCGAGCGAACAAGGGCAGAATATTCTACTTTTCTGGCATCGATTCCGAATTTTTTCCAGCGGACATATGATATGAAATAAGTGTATGTTGATTCAAAATGATGACCTCCATAATATTTCCAATCCAATTCCTGCTCCAATAACCTCTTTGATTCCTCTTTATTGTAATCAATATAAGATAAAAGTGGCACTACACGAATTCCTTTGAGAAATGTGTAATATATCAAACTAGAAATAGTTAAGTTTGGAAAGCTCTTTAATTCAGCATTTCCAAATAGCTTTTGAACGCTTTTCATATATCTTCCGTCGCCATAAGACCACTTAAGCGGCATCACTCCTTCTGCTCTAAAGGAATGACCATTTAAGATATAATTTATTCCTTCCTCGGCCGCAGCCCGGTAAAGTGCAGAAATAATTCCAATATCCGTTGGCATTTCAGCATCAGGGATAGAGGCTTTTAGGAATGAAATCTGCAAGTCCTTGAATTCATCCCAGTCACAGGTAATTTTCCTCAGATCAACATTTAGCCTCTTTACGGCATTTTTTATGTTTTCTTCTGCAATATCTGAATTCCAATGATTATCAAAATGAACTGCCAATGGCCTAAGTCCTAGCTTTTTAGCCATGTAAAGACAGTAAGTGCTATCTGTACCTCCACTTAATCCAACGACGCAATCATGCTGTTTATTTTTCCCTTTAGACTTTATATCATTCAATAATTTATCTAATCTTTTTTGACCTAAATCCCCCAAAGGAAATTTGGCTTCCAGCATATCATGAATTTTGCAGAAATTACATACACCCGCTTCATCAAAAGTCAAGCCAGGCATGCTAGAATCTGATAAACATCTTGAACATATTCTTTGGTTGGTTGACATCTTTTATCACCACACTAACCTAAATCAACGGAGGATGAGTTATTTTTATCCGCCTGCATATCAAATAACATGGCAAAAAACAAGAACTGCATGCCAATGATGAAGATCAAAAGGGATAAAACACCTCTTACAAAAAGCGATTGGTTAAGAATAAATTTAAAATACAGAGAATATAAGGCTCCAAAAATGCCTATTGGTGTTAATAATATCCCAAATAAGTAGAACAGTACCAGCGGATGGAAGCTCAACCAGATATATTTCGTTTTCAACCGCCAGAGAAAATCTTTGAGCAATAACCACGATAATTTAAAAATATATTTTTTATATCTTATTTTGGATTTTTCTAATCCATATTTTGCTGGCATAACCACATCTCTGACCTTAAATCCAAATACATTAAGTTTAACCAACAGATCGTTACAATAACCATACCAAGGATAAATGGTGTCAAGATTTATTCTTTCTAAAGCATTCCGCGATATCGCCGTATATCCGTTTTGGGGATCCATCAGCTGCCAATACCCTGATGCCATTTTGGTGAGAAAGGTGAGAATGACGTTTCCAAAAGATCTCCAGGCGCTCATTCCCTTTCTAAATTCTCCATTTATGAGCCGGTTACCTTTGGTGTAATCTGCTTTACCCTCAACTATGGGATCTAGCAACTCTGGCAAATGCTTGGGGTCCATTTGGTTGTCCCCGGCCATAACCGCTGCAATATCTATCTTCTCCTGTACAATCCTCTTGTAGCCTGTGATTATTGCGGCACCTACTCCTTTATTCACCTTGTGACTAATGCAGGTAAAACGGATATCATTCTTTGAGAATTCTCCCGCAATCGCAGCCGTCCGGTCATTGGAGCAGTCGTCTATTACGAAAATCCGGTCAACATAGGGGGGTATGGACCGGAGTGTGTCCTCTATTAGCAACTCTTCATTAAAGGCTGGTATAACGACTCCGATGGTCCTATTTCTGTAGCTCAAAGATCTTCCCTCTCAAATTAAAACTGTTGAAAACCACATCTGCATTCTCCGACTTCATCGACCACAGGCCCAACCCCTGTATCAGGCTTGCTTTGCCCAAGCCAATGACTGCAACCTTCATGTTCATTGCACCTAGATTTTTAGAAATATAACAGCAAATAATTCAAAAACGATAACAAATGAGCTAAGTTCCGGTGTCCATTTCGGATATCTGAGACTTGCCATCAATAAAAATAGAATTTTCGGAATAGATCGTAAGTCCGCTGTTCTCAGCAATCCTCAAATTTAGGACTGACTGCTCGGGCGTGACCGGAAAACTCTTTGACTTCATCACGCAATCTAGGAAGGTCTTAAGCTCCTCTTTCAATGGCTCGACTCTGTTTATCAGAACTTTCTCTATGATGTTTTCCTGAGCATATCTGGTGTTTATCTCTCCGTACCGCTCAGGTTTGCTGTGAATGTATAGCTCTTGAGCCATGAAGTCCCCATCGATGGTAAACTCATCCTCTTCCACGTGGATGGTTCTTATCTTCCTGCAAGCGATTCTGCTGGCAGAGATGGAAGCCAGGCAACCGTTGAACCTGGCTACTTTCTTATGAACATCCCTGTCGCCGGCAGAGTAAAGTTCGAAGTTTTTGCAGCCCTCAAAAAAGCAGTTCCAGATGAGATCTATGTCGTGGATCATAAGATCAATGACCACATTTGCATCTTTGATCCTAGTGGAACCGGGATTATGCCGCCTAATTTCGATGAATTTGGGATGTGATATCAGGTTTTTGATCTCTTTAACGATCGGATTGAATCTCTCTATATGCCCTACTCCTATTACCAGGCTGTCATCAACACTTTTGAGCAGCTCTTCTCCTTCTTTTGAGGTCATGGCAATGGGTTTTTCAATCAGGCAATTGACTCCATTCTCAATGGCCTCTTTAGCCAGAGCATAGTGATATCTGGTGGGAGCGCATATGCTCACTGCACTTACACTATTGAACAACGATTGAACAGAATTGCAGACGATTACATTGAAATTTTCAGAGAGAGCCTTGGCAGCCTTCTCGTCCGCATCATAGATATAAACTGAATCCGCCTCCCTCATCTCTGAATATATACGGACGTGATTCCTGCCCATAGCTCCGGTTCCAACTACCCCTACATCCATAATCAGGCTCCAATTATATTAATAGTATTAATAATATAAGTTATGTCATTATCTCCCAATCCCGGGTAAACAGGAAGACTCAAAATCTTCTTCGAGCACTCCCTAGCAATCGGACACTGATCATCCGCATATCCGAGCGATTTGTAGAGTGGTTGCATATGAATGGGATATGGATAATGAACTGCGCTGCCAACTCCATTCTGGCTTAGGTAATCAAGGAACTTATCCCTTGAAAGAGGAAAGCCATCATCAACCAGAATCGCATACTGATGATAAACGTGTTTTACGGCAGCATCTCTGTAGGGCGTCTTAAGTCCAGGCACGTTTAAACTCCGGTCTAAGCGTTCTGCGTTCTTGATCCTTTGTTCATTGAAGCTGTCCAGCTTCTCGAGCTGCGCAATTCCAATGGCAGCTTGAATATTTGTCATTCTATAATTATATCCCAAAGAGGTGTGCAGATATTTTTGGCTCTGCCCATGATTGATAATCAAATCAAGTCTTCGCTTAATGTTCTCATCGCTAGTCGTGACCATCCCGCCCTCACCAGTAGTCATGTTCTTTGTCGCATAGAATGAAAAGCATCCCAGATCACCAAGAGAGCCTACTCTCTGCCCCTTGTACTCAGCACCATGTGCTTGAGCGCAATCCTCGATCAGGAATAGATTATGATCCTCGCAGATCTCCTTTATTGCTTTTCCATCAAATGGATGGCCAAAAAGATGAACGCCAATTATAGCCTTGGTTTTTGATGTGATCTTTCTGGTTACATCTTCAGGATCAAAGTTAAAGGTCTCTTTATCTATATCTGCGAAAACCGGCTTTCCTCCCTGAAACAAGACTGCGTTTGCAGTTGCGATGAATGTAAAATCGGGTACTATTACCTCGTCGCCTTCTTTTAAATCGAGAGCTTTCAACGCAATATCTAAGGCTACCGTGCCATTAGAATTGGCCACCGCATAATTAGTTCCAATGTACCTGCTAAATTCTTCTTCAAATCTCTTAACCCACTCGCCACTTGCAAGTATGCCAGATTTTAAAACCTCCAGGACGTTATTTGCTTCCTGGTCGCCTATTATCGGTTTGCATAGCGATATCATAAATAAGTCAGACCTCTACTGTAGTTTCCATGTTTTTGATGGTCGAGGCCCTCTCCACATCGTACCGGCAGTGAATCGGCACCTCCTTGATGGACAGATCATTGTCCTTGGCCTGCAAGAGTACCTCCGAGCCGGCGGACATGCCGCTATCCTTGATGTAGATGCTCTCTATCGCCCTCTGTCCATAAGCTCGAAAGCCGCTCTGGCTATCGGTGACGCTGACGCCCCCTGCAACACTGGTCGCCACATCGAGGACCTTCATCCCCACCTTCCGATAGGCGGGAATGTCTTTGCCATTGCCGTCGCAGAACCTGGAACCTATGACCAGATCGCATTCATTGTTGAGGGGATCGAGGAGCTCAGGGATCTCAGAGGCATCATGCTGGCCGTCCGAGTCTATGATCACCATCTTCTCCGCCCCCAGATTGCGTGCCGTCTCGAAGCAGGAACGGAGTGCTGCACCATAGCCACTGTTCTTCTCATGCCGAACCACATAAGCCCCCAGAGCTTCGGCTATGCTCGCCGTGGCGTCAGAGCTGCCGTCATCGACCACAACCACCTGGTCGACGTACTTCTTGCAGCCTAAAACCATCTTGGCGATGGACCTCTCCTCATTGTAGGCAGGCATGGCGGCTATGACAAATGACATTTTTCCTCTCAGATTTTCTCGATGGATGCATTGTTTGATCGGATAACAGATTACGGATTTAACCACAAAGCGCACAAAGATCACAGAGGACTCGCAAAGGTTAATACAGTTCCCGATAGCCCGAAAAACCTTTTGTACGGGCTTTGTGTCCTTTGTGAGCTTTGTGGTTTATATCGTCGTAGATCGGTTTGATCGGATTACAGATTACGGATTTTAACCACAAAGCGCACAAAGATCACAGAGGGCTCGCAAAGGTTAAACAAGTTCCTGATAACCCGAAAAACCTTTCGTGCGGGCTTTGTGCCCTTTGTGAGCTTTGTGGTTTATACTCGCCGTAGATCGGTTTGGTCGGATTACAGATTACGGATTTTAACCACAAAGTGCACAAAGATCACAAAGGAATCGCAAAGGTTAATGCAATTCCTGATAACCCGAGAAACCTTTCGTGCGGGCTTTGTGCCCTTTGTGAGCTTTGTGGTTTATACTCGCCGTAGATCGGTTTGATCGGATTACAGATTACGGATTTTAACCACAAAGCGCACAAAGATCACAGAGGACTCGCA
>Ga0209723_1004420_pt1 | contig 15690 bp, 17 predicted proteins | sample BiotimSIPDNA_2_FD_185750 | JGI IMG/M metagenome (GOLD analysis project Ga0209723, IMG submission 185750) | Anaerobic biogas reactor microbial communites from Washington, USA - Biogas_R2 time_0 SIP DNA (SPAdes) (version 2) | ecosystem: Engineered > Bioreactor > Anaerobic > Unclassified | place... | reverse complement strand
AATCCTTTCTACAGCTCCGAGCCACAAGTCAAGGTCAGGATTGAGTGGATTTTTGACAAAAACAGGGATATCCACTCCCTGAAGGGCATCTGCCAGATCTTGTACTGCAAAAGGATTGGCCGTAGTGCGTGCTCCAACCCATACCATGTCGATTCCGGCTTTCAACACCGCTTCCAGATGAGCCGGTGTAGCCACTTCCACAACGACTTTCAAGCCGGTTTCGCGACGCACTCTCTGCAACCAGGGAATACCTGCCTCTCCCACCCCTTCAAAGGTACCGGGACGGGTACGGGGCTTCCACAGTCCTGCTCTATAAGCTATATGGCAGTACTCTTTCCTGCCTGCAAAAATATCAACAAGAGCAGATGCTGTAGCCAGCACCTGCTCTTCAGACTCGGCACTGCAGGGTCCGCAGATGATTTGTATCATTATACTGTCATTATCTCCTTCTCTTTGTCGGCGAGCAATTCGTCAACATTTTTGGTGAAGGTGTCGGTCTCTTTCTGAATATCTCCCTCGGAAACTTTTACCACATCTTCGGGCATACCCTCTTTTTGCAACTTCCTAAGTGTCTCAATACCTTCGCGACGTGCATTGCGAATGCTGATCTTGGCATTTTCGCCGGCAGTTCTGGCTTTTTTTACCAGATCGCGGCGGCGCTCCTCCGTCAAAGCAGGCACATTGATGCGGATTTGTTCTCCATTGTTCTGTGGAGTAAAACCTATATTGGCATCCATTATGGCCTTTTCAATGGCGGGAATCATCTTTTTGTCCCAGGGCTGGATGATAATTGTTTTTGCATCGGGGGTATTGATGCTGGCTACCTGGGGAACGGGGGTCATCGATCCGTAATAATTGACCATGACTGCGTTGAAGACAGCCGGATTGGCCTTGCCTGCCCGGTAGGTTTTGAGATCTTCGTCCAGAAACTCCACGGCCTCAGCCATCTTTTGACTGGTCGAAGCAATGATTTCTTTTGCTTTCTCTATCATCATTATCAGTTTTGTATTAAATAGTTATCGTCTTAACATGATTTGAGACTATCGTGCCCACCTCCTCTCCGGTAGCGATCCGCTCGAGGTTGCCTTCTTTGTTGATGTCGAAGACAATGATAGGCATATCATTCTCTCTGCATAGGGTAAATGCAGTCTGATCCATCACTCGAAGGTTGTCTTCAATGGCTTTTTCAAATGTAATGGAATGGTATTTTACTGCATCCGTATGTTTTTTAGGATCCTTATCATAGACTCCATCCACTTTTGTCCCTTTCAAAAGGGCGTCTGCGCCAAGTTCGCAGGCTCTGAGAGCTGCTGCAGAGTCAGTGGTGAAGAAAGGGTTGCCTGTCCCTCCGGCCACCACGGCCACTCCACCCTCTTCCATGTAAGTCAGTACCTCGTCACGCATATAGTATCGGGCCATGGGACGCATCGGTGTAGAGGTAAATACCTCCGCCTTGAGTCCCGCATTTCTCAGCGAAAGAGAGAGTCCGATACTATTGATAACGGTAGCGAGCATACCCATCTGATCTCCTCTTACACGATCAAACCCGCGTTCCGTACCGGCCAGACCGCGGAAAATATTGCCGCCGCCGATGACAATGGCAACCTGCACACCTCGGCGCACCACGGAAGCCACAGCCTCGGCATAACGCGCCATCACCTCTTCATCAAGTCCCACTCCGTCGGGACCTCCTATGGCCTCGCCGCTGAGCTTTAATAATATCTTATTGTACTTCATACAATTGTCTGCTATTTGGTTTTTACAACTAACAAAAGTAGTTAAATATTATGATTTTTACAACTTAAGGTCTATATTTGCGCCCTTAAATTAATGAGATATAAAATTTGACTTATGGCAAATATATTTACTTCATCCATCGGAAAAAAGGTAATCATGAGTATCAGCGGATTGTTCCTGATCCTTTTTCTGGTGCTCCATATGGGCCTCAATATCACATCCATCTTCAGTGAGGAGACATTTCAACAGGTCTGTGATTTTATGGCTCTTCCCATTGTGAGCATTCTGGTACCCGTACTCGCTTTAGGATTTGTGATCCATATCGTGTACGCATTCATACTCACTCTCGGCAACATCAGGGCACGTGGCGGTTACAATCGTTACGCAGTTTCCAACAAAGCACCTACCGATTCTTGGGCTTCGCGCAACATGGTGGTTCTCGGCATAATAGTAGCCTTAGGTCTTGTACTCCATCTTACACACTTCTGGGCTGACATGCAGCTTGCAGAGTGGATGGGTGGAGAATCTGCCAACCCCAACGAACTGATGGCCTCCACTTTTGGAAACATTTGGATAACCATTCTCTATCTTATTTGGTTTGCTGCCATCTGGTTTCATCTCACCCATGGCTTCTGGAGCGCATTCCAGTCCATAGGTTTAAGCAACACCATATGGTTCAAAAGATTGAAAGTTACAGGAATTGTGATAGTGACTGCAATTATGGGAGGTTTTGCCCTGACAGCCATCTACGCCTACTTAAAGGCAAACGGAATAGTCTAGATAAATAGTTGCTGCATTATTCCGTCCGAGACAAACAATTTCTCTGCCGGAATTCGGATAAAGCCGTTTTCAGATATAATATCACCGGTGCTCGTCAGATAATCGAGTGCCGGTTTTATTGTTGCCAGCCTTGAGCTATCAAGAGAAGAAAGAGGCAGGCCCGCCGTTTTTCGTAAACCGAGCATTATCTGCTCGTTGAATTTATCATCCTCGGAGAGGATTTCCTCACTTCTTATTGCGATGGAAACATTGCCCTCCATGGCATCTATATAGTCCTTCATATCTGCAAGATTCAGGCAGCGGCAGTTATGACCGTCAAAAGAGTGTGCCGAGGCTCCCAACCCCAGATAGGGTATTCTATCCCAATAAGAGGAATTGTGGATCGATTCTCTCCCCGGAATTGCGAAATTGGATATCTCATATTGGCGATATCCGGCCTTTTTAAGCATCTGCTGCAAGAGGGAGTAGTGAGCAGCACACACCTCTTGAGAAGGTTCGTAATAGCGGCCCAAATCTGCAAGCGCGGCAAGTTCACTACCCGGTTCAATGCTCATCTGATAACAGGAAACATGCTCCGGGGAGAGATCCGTAAGCTGAGCAATATTATGGTTCCACTGCTCGTCGGAGAGCCCTTCAAAGCCGAAAATCAAATCGAGTGAAATGTTGTCAAAACCAGCCTCACGCGCCATTTTAAAGGCATTTATTGCCTGAGCGGAGGTATGTCTGCGCCGCATCCAGACAAGATGGTCGTCACAGAAAGACTGAACCCCTATGCTTAGTCTGTCAACCCCTGCGCGACGCCAACCCTCAAGTTTACGCGGGGTCACATCATCGGGATTGGCCTCCAGGGTAAATTCACGAAGATGGGTTATCTTGAATCTATTGCGCAGAATATCTGCCAACTCCACAATCTCTTCGGTATCCAAGAGCGAAGGAGTGCCCCCTCCCATATAAATGGTATCGGGGAGCACTCCTGCAAAATAATCAACTCTTTCCGAAATCTCGAACTTTAGGGCATTCAGATAGCGTCTGCGCTGTTCTCTGCAATCAATCTCAGAATAGAAGTCGCAATAGAGGCAAAAAGAGAAACAAAAAGGCAGATGGATATAGATACCCGCCATAAAAACGCTCTATCTCAAGAGCAGATCTGCACTACCAAGCATAATCTCCGAAGAGTACACCTCAACGTTATAGATGCCCTTCACGAAACCTTCGCCACTTGCAAAATAGATGCAAACCTCCACCTCCTCGCCTTGATAGTCAACCTCACGTGAAGCTGAATAGATCATCTCTTCGCCATCAACCGTAAAGATTCTCTGCTGATCGCCTGTCATCAGGATGCCATCGGGACCTTTCACTCTGATGTAGATTACCTTGGGCCCCTTCTCGGCAATGGAGTTTTCTATCAAACTGAGGCAGGTGCGAAGTTTCTCTACACGACTGCTGCGGTTAGTCTCTTTGTTGGAGGCATTGATGGCTGAAAGGACAACTCCCCTGGCTTTGACTATTGCACCGGCAGATGCCTTTGCAGACAGAGCTTCGGTAGTGGTTACCAGCTCGTCGTACTGCTTACGACTCTCTTCAGCCTCCTGGCGTGCTTCTGAGGCCTGCTGACGCAAAGCGGTATTTAGGGTATTGAGAGAATCTATCTGTACAATATATCCTTTCATGATGGAACGAAGCGTGCCAAGCTCCTTTTCGTACTGGCGAATCTTAGACCTGTTGGTTGCCTCGGTCTTCTGAAGACGCTCGATTAGCTGTCCAACCTTTTCTCTCTCCACTGCGAGAGAGTCATTGATCGCCTGGTTGGTGGAGGTGAGGGTGGCATAATCATTCTGGAGGGCAACCAGTTCTGTGGTGAGGTCCTCTTTTTCAAGATTAAGGTCCTTTACCAATTTGTGTTTGCTTACCCAAACAAATACCAGCACTCCCAGAAGGACTGCTGCCACAATTGATAATGTAATTACAACTTTTTTCATCGTATAACTGTTTTGTGGTTTTTCATATTATTGTACAAAAATAATTCCTTTTTTTAAAACATAGCATTAAATTTGCATAAAATAGTTAAAACAATTCATTATTAACACAATAATAGCGCTATGAAATATCTAATAAGGTCCTTAAAGTACTTACTCTATTTTCTGGTCATCTTTTTCATCATAGTCGGTTTGCTTTTCTTATGGCAATATACCAAGAATACCGACATCACCTTCTCAGGTCTTTTCCGGGAGGGTTCACTGCCCAAACTGGTCATTTTTTTCCTATTGGTGGCCGCTATCTATCCCGCATTGGGATTTGTCAAGAGAAAATTTCACCTTAACGGTGATTATGCGAAGTATGCGGGCACTATCGAAAATACCCTCAAGGATGCAGGGTATGAAATAGGGAGCAAAGATGACGAAAAGGTTGTATTCAGACATAGAAAGGCAATTACACGCCTAACCAGAATGTATGAAGATGCCATAGTATTCGACCTTAGGGAAGACCCTATCGTGGTAGATGGACTGCGCAAGGATGTCGACCGTATCCTGCGCGCAATCAGCTACCGTATCAGTCGTGAAGAAGAGGAAAATACCTCACAAGGGGTACAATAGAATAATAAACAGCGAAAATGAAAGAAGTTGCAAGGTACACGGAGCCTTATCTGGCCCACATCGCCAAAGGACTGCTTGAAAGCGAAGGCATAACAGCAGCGATTATGAATGAAAATTCCTCACTGCCGGGCTTCTGCAATATGTATGACGGAGCTATCAAACTGGTAGTGAGTGACGAGGACTACGACCTGGCGCTCAAAGTGCTGGCAGCCGACTCCAGTTCGGAATAAAATTCCTCACCATACCTGAATATGATGGGATTCCTGAGAAATTTATAGACGGGAATCCCTTCTTTTTTGCCTTTTTCAAAAGCGCAGTCGCAGATTGGCCAGCGATGGATGTTGAGAGCAGTCAATCCGCTCGAAAGTTTGGAAACCCTGATGGGATAGAGACGACAGGATATGGGTTTTGCGAAATCGCACCTGCCGGCGCAAAATGCTCTCTCTATGGCACAGAAGCAGTGTGACCCTTCAAATCGGGTATAGACGCACTCCTCCCGGTCACCAATAAGCGGTGTCACCATATCCCCATCCATGTCAATTTCAAAAAATCCCTTCTTTTCCACCTGCGCACGTCCTTCCGCACTCATCCAAGCTGCATAATTAGGGTATTCCGCCTTGAGAATATCCCCTTCCATCTCCTCCAGAGGAGCTCCGCTATCGCCTACTATACAGCAAATTCCACCACATTTTTCGTAATCACAACTGAAGTATTCGGTGAGTATTTCCGATGATACCAGTATGTCACCTATACGTATAATTGAAGGGTGCATTTCATTTTTTTTGCAAAAATAAAGATAAGTTTCTAATTTTGGCCGGATTTATGCAATAAGCATTTGTAATACGAATTTTAATTACAAGATATGATGAAAAAGATTTTGGTTACTATTTTTGTTGCTCTCTTTACAATGGGCGTTTCAATGGCTCAGGACCTCGGACAGGCAACAGAACTTTTCAACAACGCAGGTACTACACTAATGGAAGGCAACGAGACTGCCGCTCTGGATCTTTTCCGGAAAGCTATGGATATGGCTTTGCAGCTCGGAGAGGAGGGTACTGCAATCGTTACCGAATGTAAAACAGTGATTCCGCAGCTTATGCTTAAGCTCGGCAAGGATATGATTAGAGATGGTAATATCGACGACGCTATCTTAAAAATCAAAAAGGCCGCGGAAACGGCTGCCGAATATGAGAACGAGGGTGTGCTCCTCGAGGCAAATGACCTTCTCGCTCAACTTAAGATCAATCAACTTATGGGAATTGCCAACGATTTGCTCACAGCAAGAGAATATGCTGAGGCCTATGAGGCATACAAAGATGTAATTGCCGTGGACCCCAATAATGCCAATGCATATTTCCGTATGGGACAAGCAGCAAATGCAGCCGACAATACCGACGCTGCAGAGGAGGCCTTTATCAAGGCAAAAGAACTCGATGAGAGTATCGCAGAGAATGTTGACAGACAGCTTTCAACCGTATATATTAAAAAGGCAGTTGCCTGTCAGAGAGCAAAAGATCTCAAAGGCGCTCTTGAAAATGCTCAGAAATCCATTGAGTTTGGTGACAACGCCAACGCACAGAAAATTGTTGGTCTCACGGCTCTCGGTCTGAAACAGAATGCAGTAGCAGCAGAGGCACTCAAAGCTTATCTTGCAATGAGCCCCGACGCAAGGGACAGAGTACAGATTGTCTATCAACTAGGAACAGCCCTTATCGGTGCCGGCCAGACCGGAGAAGCCTGTGGTTATTTTAAGGAAATTGCACAGGATCCTAAATGGGGTGAGGCTGCAAGATATCAGATTACCGTCCTCAAATGCAAGTAGAGCTTGAGCTTCTCGCTCCGGCGCGCAATAAAAGCATCGGCATCGCAGCGATAGACTGTGGTGCCGATGCTGTATATATAGCAGGCCCCTCTTTTGGGGCAAGAGAGGCTGCAGGCAATCCTGTTTCGGATATACGAGAACTTGCGGAATATGCTCACAAATACTCTGCTAAGGTATATGCGGTGGTCAATACCATTCTCTACGACGATGAACTGGAAGCTGCCCGAAGACTCCTCTGGGAGCTTTACGATGCAGGTGTTGATGCCTTTATTGTACAAGACCCTGCCATTTTCCGAATGGAGAGACCTCCACTGCCTCTTTTCGCCTCCACCCAAACACATATCAGGACTCCTCAACAGGCTCAATTTCTCTCCTCTCTCGGCTTCAAAAGACTGATTCTGGAGCGCCAGCTCTCACTCGCACAAATCCGGGAAATAAGGCGTAGCACATCTTGTGATCTTGAATTTTTTGTCCACGGAGCACTATGTCTCTCCTACAGCGGACAATGTTATTTAAGTCAGCGTCTTGCCAACCGCAGTGCCAACCGGGGAGCCTGTATCCAGGCCTGCAGATCCGACTACGATCTGGTAGACAGCAGAGGCAAAGTGCTTGTCAGGAACAGGCCCCTGCTTTCGCTTAAGGATTTGAATCTAAGCGCCCATATACCGGCGCTCATAGAGGCCGGCATCACCTCCTTCAAAATTGAGGGAAGGCTCAAGAACGCTTCTTACGTGAAAAATGTGGTAAGGGAGTATCGCCGTATCATTGACGAGTTCATCAGCTCTCACCCTGACTACGTGAAGGCCTCTGCCGGTGAGATATATGGAGGATTTGTTCCTGATACGGAGGCTACTTTCAATCGTGGCTACACATCTTGCTTCATAGAGGGTAAAAGAGGACAATGGGCCTCTTTTGACGGTGCAAAATCAATGGGAGAGTACCTTGGAGAGATTGAATCCGTGAAAGGTAATCGGATTATCATATCTACTGACAAAGAGCTCAAGAATGGTGACGGATTGGCCGTCATCTCTCCCTTAGGAGAAATCACCGGATTTAGGGCGGATATATGCGAAGGCAACCATGTACGCATCAAAGAGGCATCTGTACTGAGCAAAGGGATGAAGGTCTATCGTAATCTCAATACGGCCTTTGAGAAAGAACTGGAAAGAAATATGCCCAAACGATTGATTGAGGCCACAATCAGTAGCAGTTCGAAAGCCGGAATGACCACCTTCGAGGCTGTAAGCTGTCGTGACAAGGCCACTTTCACTTTTGAGGACGTCAATCCTCCGGCTCAAAGGCCTGAAAAGGCACTGGAGACTCTTTCAAGGCAGTTAAGCAAAAGTTCAGGACAATATGTTTTCACACTCGGCAATGTGGATTGTGACATCATAAGATTCTATCCCGTCTCCGTACTCAACGGCATCAGACGTCAACTTGCCGAGGCTCTCGAAGAGGCTGCTTTGAAGAGGATGGAACAGAGCAGAAAGATTTCTCCTGAGGATATGGTCTACCGGGCAGTTACAAAAATTTCTGAAGAGCATCTGACCTATCGGGCCAACTGTTCCAACCATCTCAGCAGAGAGCTCTATTTGGAGTGTGGAGCAAAATCGGTAGCTCCGGCTTACGAAATCGAAGTTCCGGAAGGTGTGGATGTGATGCGCACGAAGTATTGTATCAAATATGAACTGGGACTCTGCCGCAAACATCAGGATAGCGGCAAAAGTACGATTGCTTTCAGGGAACCGCTCTTCCTGGCTAACCGAAATTACAAATTGAGATTGGAATTTGATTGCAAAAATTGCGAAATGATTGTAAATTTGTAGTTTAGACCAATACTAGACGTAGGATGAGATTTGGAGATGTCATAGGAGATGAAACCCTTAAGGAAAATCTCATAAGGATGGTCGAGCAAAAACGGCTCTCCCATGCCATTCTTTTCAGAGAGGAACCTTGTGGCGGAGGTCTCGCTTTTGCTCTGGCGTTGGGTCAGTATGTCAACTGCCGGCACCGCAGCGATGTAGATTCCTGTGGCACCTGCCCCACCTGTAATCAGTTTCAGAAGCTCATTCACCCCGACCTGCATTTCGCATTTCCGGTCAATAGTTCCAAGGATGTGGCGGAGAGTCAAAAAGGACGACCGATTTCCGACCATTTTCTCGACATCTGGAGGGAACTGGTGTTGAATAATCCATATTTTGCGGAGCAGGATCTGTACGAGGCTATCGGCATCGACAACAAAAGTGGCAACATCAGCGTTCATGAAGCCAAACGCATCATAGAACGGCTGCTGTTGCGCTCTTTTGAGGCCAACTATAAAGTGATGATGATATGGCTTCCGGAAAAGATGAACCAGGAGTGTGCCAACAAACTCCTGAAACTACTGGAAGAACCTCCTGCCGGCACCCTTTTTCTGCTGGTATCGCAGGCCCCGGAGAAGCTTCTGGCTACCATCCGCTCCAGATGCCAGCTCATGGAGATACCCCCTATGACTGAAGAACAGCGTCAAAGTCTCCCTCAGGTGATATCGCAGGATCCGGCCGAATACCGTGACTTGCTGACAGGACTTATAGAAGCCGGTATTGCCAAAAAACTAATTGATACCTTTGCCATCTGGGAGACACTCTCAGATATGGGCAGGGAAAAGCAGAAGGAATTCTGCCTCTACAGCGAAAGATTTATCAGAAAACTATATATGACTTCGCAGGGTCTGGAACAAATTGCGGAGACACTTCCTCAGGAAGAGATGCAAATCCGCGATCTGGCTTCTCGTATAACGCCCGGGTTTTACGAAAAGGCTCTTTCGGCTTTTGACCGCACTTTATCAGCCATCGAAAGCAACACCAATTCCAAACTTACATTCTGCGATTTGTCAAACCGTTTGTTACTCTACCTATAATTATGGAAGAAAAAGACCAAAATAAAATATATGATTGCTCGAGGGGATGTGAAGTCGAACGGACTGCACATGGAGCACTGCGTACCTCCTACAATCCCGGCTGCTGCAAACTCTCGGATTTCGACTGGATGCAGGGCATCTCCCAGGAACGCTATAAGGACCTCTTTGAGGTAAGGTTCAAAAACACCCGTAAAATCATCTATAAAAACACTTCCGGACAACTTATCAAAACCGGTGACCTGGTGGTCGTGGAAGCGCCCACAGGCCACGATGTAGGAATTGTCACCCTTGAAGGCCCCGTCGTTGTACGACAGTTGATGCGTCACAATACCGATCCATCTACATACGAATTCAGACGAATTTACCGCAGGGCAAAGATTCTTGACATCGAAAGATGGCAGGAGGCTATCGCCCGCGAACATAAGACAATGATTCGTGCACGCCAGATAGCTGCAGGACTTGGACTTGATATGAAAATCGGTGATGTAGAGTTTCAGGGAGACGGCACAAAAGCCATCTTTTACTATATCGCAGATGAAAGAGTGGATTTCAGGCAACTGATCAAAGATTTTGCGGAAGAGTTTCATATCAGAATCGAGATGAAACAAATCGGAGCTCGTCAGGAGGCAGGGCTTATCGGAGGTATTGGCGTGTGCGGAAGAGCGCTCTGCTGTTCCGCATATATGTCCGACTTCAAGTCCATCACCACTCAGGCTGCACGTTGCCAGGATCTCTCTCTCAACCCTCAGAAACTTGCCGGACAATGCAGCAAGCTCAAATGTTGTATCAACTACGAGGCCTCGCTCTATATTGATGCCCAAAAGCATTTTCCTGACCTTCGCGGACCGCTGGAGTTTAAAGATGGAAATGCATACCTTCAGAAGTGCGATATCCTCAAGGGAATAATGTATTTCTCCTATGAGCCGCATAGCATGATAAATCTGTTTCCTCTCAGCGGACAACGCGTACGAGACATAATGGCAATGAACCGCAAGGGCATCAAGCCTGACTCCTTAAAAGACAAAGAATCGGAGCTTCACGAAACGGACTTTGTAAGCGCTGTGGGCGATGACAGCATCTCTCGTTTTGACGAAAAACGTCGTCCCAAACGTAAAAAACAGCAAAAACGTTTCGATAAAAGCAGACAGCAACGCTCAGAAGATGAAAAACCTCGTCAGGAAGATGATAACAAAGTGCGCTTGGAAGGCCATAAGGAGGGTCAGAATAAAGGTTACCGCCGCCAGGGACAACGTGGCGGAGGCAGACGAAGAGATCAGGGTAAACCAAGAGAGAAAGGTGGAGAAAAGAGAGAGTCATCTGAAAATCAGTAGGGCATTCGGAACGATGCTGATACTGCTGGCTGTTTGCACGATCCTATTCGGATCCTGCTCAAGGCCGGACGATGGCTACAGATATATCCATTTGGATCCAAACTGCGACTCCATACCGGTCTTCACATTTTCACTGCCGGTGATTGACAGCACTACTATCTGTACCACTTTCATTGCCGTACGATATGATTGCCGGCTCCATAGTAACTCCGTTTCATTTGCGGTGGACATAACTTCACCTGACGGTGAAGTTTTTACCGAAAAGATAACCCTGCCCCTCACAGAGAGTTCCCAGGTGGAGATCAGAAGGAGCAGATTCGGTATTGTGGATATAAAATGGCCATACCGAGAGAATATAAAGGCCTCCGAAGGAGAATGGAGCATCGCCATGACACCTCTACACGAAGATGCAACGAAATGGCTCCACGGAGTCGGTTTTTCCTACCATTTCAACAAGTGAATCCGCAAACGAGATGAGCAAAAAAAACAAATTGCTGAAATTCAAGGAAAATGAAACTTTCAAATGCCTTATCCAGCCTCGTACGGAAGAGGTGTTAAGATGTGACCATCCACTCAAGGGAGGGTGGCATCGGGAGGTGTTTGACAATGACAATCCTATAATACTCGAACTCGGTTGCGGTAAAGGTGAATATACCATAGCTCTGGCTGAAAAGTATCCGAACAACAATTTCATAGGTATGGATATTAAGGGAGCGCGCCTCTGGAAAGGAGCCAAATATGCCAATGACAACCAACTTCCCAATGTGGCTTTTCTCCGAACGAGAATAGAATTTATTGAATCTCTTTTCGCCGCCGGCGAAGTGGCGGAAATATGGATTACATTTGCCGACCCACAGGAAGGCAAGCCTAAGAAACGCCTAACCCATCCTCTCTTTCTTACCAGATACCGCAATATCCTTAAAGAAGACGGGATTGTCCACCTCAAGACCGACAGCAGGTTACTCTATTTCTATACCATGGAGGTGGCGGCGGCCAATTTTCTCGAAGTACTGACTCATTGCGAAGACATTTACGGCTCGCCCGAATCCGTTCCCGAAGCGGTAACTGCCATCCAGACCTTCTACGAATCACATTTTCTAATGCGGGATATCCCCATCACCTATATGGCATTCAAGGTAGCTAGTGAAGGAGAGCTAATCTCCCCGGAATGGGACCAAAGCCCCTACATACAATCCTACAGGACAATTACGATAATGAAGTAACGGCCAGGCACTCAATCTCTACAAGCCATTCGGGGCGACAAACGGGAGCTAAGAGGTAGGTGTGAGGTATATTGCGGAGAATAAAAGAGAGACGTTGTTGGACAACCTCCAAATCCTCACTATTTCTAAGATAGACTATAGCCATCTGGACATCTTCCATGGAGGCATCAGCCTCTGAAAGTAAAACGGAAACATTTTCCATCATCCTGTCACATTGCTTTCCGACATCACCTATGTGTACCACCTTTCCATGGGCATCTATGCTCGCCGTGCCTGAAATGAAAATATGGCTGCGGTCATCATAATCTATAACCGTACCTCTTTCAAAAGTCACCCCGTACAATGAGGTGGGAGAGAGATGTGAATAGGCGTGTAAGTACCTGACACTACACTTTTTCGGATCCCTGAGCGCCAGTGCATCCAGCATAACGTCGCCTCCCGTGACAGGCTTTTTTCCGGGAACACCAAAAATCCCGGTGCTCGCTATATAGTGAGTATCTGCGCGAAGACCTACCGAGTCGAAAAATTCCCTTCTGGCTCTGACAAAGTCGGCATATTTATAGTCAATATCATCTACAAAAAACCAGGTGCGTATGCAGTTATCACTTATATTCATCCCTTGTGAGGTGAGAAACTGCTGATAATTGCACAAGACCTCCTGACTCTGATCATAAACCTTTTCTTTGTCCGAGACGATATTGGCACTCCATACCAGCAACTCTGAAGCAAGAGAGGGTTCAGAAGCCCATATCCAAAGAGAAACAGGCAGATCCCCCAGAGGTCTCTCTCTTACAACGGATATCGCTTCAAACGGTCTCTCAAGAGGGGCTACAGCTGTCACTTCATCCAGAAAAAGACGGCCTGCAATTACGCTAAATCCCTGTGGAATGGATTCTGCAGCTGTTCTAAGCGCACTTTCCACAGATGGAGCACAGACCATTATCTGAAGCTCGGTTCCACTACCTTTAGGAGCGAAAACTTTTGTATTGCACTTCACATTCATACCCAAATATGTTCAACAAGAATTTTTACACCGATAAGCAGCAATATAAGGCCACCGGTAAACTCAGCAACTGACTTAAAGCGGCTTCCGAAAATATTACCAACGTAAATACCGATAGCTGAAAAAATGGCAGTTGTGATTGCAATAAGCAATGCCGCCGTCCATATATTTTCATTAAAAAATGAAAATGAAATCCCGACCGCAAGAGCATCGATGCTTGTAGCCACCGCCATAACCAGCATGCTCTTAAAAGAAAAATCAGGGCTGATATCTCGCTCTTTCTTCGAAAAAGCCCCCCTTATCATATTGATACCGATCAATCCTAACAGCACAAAAGCAATCCAGTGGTCGACATGCTCCACAAATGAAGCAAAACTCACTCCCAGGAAAAAGCCGATAACAGGCATCAAACCCTGAAACCCACCGAACCAGAGGGCAACACTCAACACATTGCGCGGACGGAGACGTTCCACGGAAAGACCTTTGGCTACTGAGACGGCAAAGGCGTCCATTGAAAGACCTACCGCTATGATAAAAAGCTCTAAAAAAGTCATAAAAAGGGTGTCAGCACTTTCTGACTGACATATATCGTGCAAATTCAACCAGATACTCTCTAGCCGGTGAATCATCCAGAACTGAAAGTGAAGTCACTGCCTTGGAGATCTCCTGCTCGAGACGATTGTAAGCATAATCAAGACCTCCATATCGCTCTACAAGAGCTAGTGCCTCGCGTGAAATTGCCTGCTTTTCCTCCTCACCGGAATTCATGTCGAGAAGCCTTAGACGTTCCACAAACTCCGAAGAAATCTCGCAGGGCGCATTATACAGAAAACCGAAAAAGGGAAGGGTGAACTTTTTATCAAGTATATCCACTCCCACCGGCTTGCCGACATTGAGGCATGTAGAGTAATCGAAGATATCATCCATCATCTGAAACGCCATTCCAAGGTGAAAGGAATAGGATTTAACGGCTTCCATCTGTACAGCGGAAACATCGGCAGAATGAGCCGCACTCATCATCGAAGCTTTGAACAACGATGCGGTCTTGCAGAATATTATGGTATTGTAATCCTCTTCGGTGGCATCAAGCGAACTTGCCTTCTCCAACTGGAGCATCTCCCCTTCCGCCAACTTGGCAAGACAGCCGGCAAATAAGCTGAGTACCTCATTATCGCACTTCGTAAGTATGAGATCTATGCCTCTGGAAAGCCAAAAATCTCCAACAAGCACGGAAGCTGTGGGGGAATAGAGGGACATCACCGTTGGAGCTCCACGCCTTCTGGGAGAATTGTCCGCCACATCATCATGAAGCAGAGTTCCGGTATGCAAAAGCTCCGCTGCGACTGCACAACGGAGCACTTTATCATTGCAAACACCGGAAATAGCTCTTCCGGTCAGCAAGGCAAGGAGGGGCCTGAGTTGTTTGCCGGAATGCTCAAGCAAATAGGCATTAACCTGATTGAGCAGGAGCATCTCCGAATGAATGCTCTGCCGTAACAATTTCTGGAAAGCAATCCAGTCGCTCCCCAGATACTCTACCACCCTCCGATACAACACGGTGTAAGGGTTTAGAAACAAAAACCTACTGAAATCTGGAGATTGCCGATACTCTTGTCAGCCTCTTTGGCGTTAGCCAGATATTCGTCAATACTGCTCACATGTCCGAAATTCCATTCATACTTCGCTGTAATCTGAAGCTTCCATATATTCAGACCTGCACCTACTCCAATACCATATTCCAGATTGGTTTTTTCATTGATAAGTTGATTGACCAAGGAGTTGCTTGCTTCTTTATTCGCCCAGTTTTTGATGTTGTATGCAATCTTCGGAGTAAGCATAATGAAGGGTTTGGCAGCAATCAGATCAATACCCCACTGAATATTTACGGGCAGCTCAAGATATGAAGACTTTTTCTGAACCTCAAGAGCACGATCAATATCAACAAGCTTAACGCCCTGAACACTGTAAAGAAGTTCAGGCTGAAGGGAAAAACCCAGCACGCTACCTGTCTGGTATCCAGCACCGAAATGCCATCCCGAGCCATCTTCAAATCTGAAGCCTTTGCCCTCAAGATCAACATTGGTATAATTGAGGCCACCTTTGAAAATCAAACCCTGCGCACTCGCTACAGTACCTGTAGCGAACAAAAGCAGAATCGCAAGAAAAATTGATAAACGTTTCATAATACTATTCTATTAGTGAAGCTATCTTGTTGTCAAGTTCCCTTTTGGGGACAACGCCGACAACTCTATCCACCACCTCTCCGTTTTTGAAGAAAATGATTGTAGGAATATTCATTAC
>Ga0209723_1004419_pt1 | contig 15693 bp, 13 predicted proteins | sample BiotimSIPDNA_2_FD_185750 | JGI IMG/M metagenome (GOLD analysis project Ga0209723, IMG submission 185750) | Anaerobic biogas reactor microbial communites from Washington, USA - Biogas_R2 time_0 SIP DNA (SPAdes) (version 2) | ecosystem: Engineered > Bioreactor > Anaerobic > Unclassified | place... | reverse complement strand
CCATCCGATTTCCATCCAAACCCGGAAATACGGTCAGGATCCTGATCAGGTGAGATGATATAATCTATGAAATCACAAACATTTACCTCGGCTTCTCCTGACAGTGTGTAGTCGACGTTCTCTCTTTTAAGGAAATACTCAGGATAAACGCTGACTCCTGCACCTCCGAAAATAATCAGCGAATCCTTATTTCTCTTTTTAATCGATTCTGCCAGCTCTATAGCAGTAGAAGCATAACAGAACGCAAAAACCGATATGAAACACAGATCCGGTTTCAATTCACAGACCATATCTGAGCACTGTTTGATGGATGGTCCGAAATGCTTGTATGTCCTGAAAAATGAAGCTTTCCCAGTTTCATTTTCCATGATGTAAGACTTTAAATAGGTAAGGTCTTTTGGAAGTGGAATTGTGAATCCTTTATTTGCCATCGATGGGAAATCAAACTCGGTAACCTGAAGTCCTTTTTTCCTCAGCAGATCTGCAACGATTTTTACCCCAGCACCACAGAATCGATGAGCAGTAAAATAGAAGTCCTCAATTGGGGGAGAGATTACAACAGCCCGTAATGGATTAGAAAACATAAGTATCTGCTGCCTAAATCAGGATTATTATCTCGATTAAAATAATCCTGAATCGATTTATTTTACGCTTTTGAAAAAAGATTTAAAAAATTACCTTTTCAGCCAATTGGGTTGTTACTTGAAAATTTGGGAGTATCTGGTTTTTCTCCGTCCCCAGGTATTTGGAAGATGCGGATTGGAAAAAGAGGTAAATTTACTGAAAAGCGGGTCGTTCTTAGGGGACGGAGGAAAGAATTTGCTCTGGGAGACATTGTTTTATTACCCTTAAAAACAATCTATTTTTCCAACACAGGAAAAATCATCAGCAAATACACTGCTCTTATCACTTTAGAGTGTTCACCAAAGATTCAGATAATAAGGTAAAAATGGATAAAATTAATGCTGAAAAGATCTTTCACGCAGCTCTGAATGCGGTTAATCCTTACAATGCTGTAATCAATAGCTTAAAGATCAAAGGTTCAACTCTTATTGCAGGAGATGAAGACCACTATTCGGTTTCGTATGACCTCAGCCGCTTTAGACAGATTAACATAGTAGGTTGTGGAAAAGCTGCATGGCCCATGTGTCTGGCAATGGAGAAAATTGCAGGTAAATATATCGGCAGGGGACTGGCAGTAACAAAGTATAACCATGTGTCTACTCCTTATCCATCAGGAATCGAGATCCGTGAAGCCGGTCATCCATATCCTGATCAGTCCGGTTATGATGCTACAGTTGAGACTTTAAAGATTCTGGAATCATCAGGAGAAGATGATATGGTTATTGCACTTATTTCTGGCGGAGGATCGAGTCTATGGGCATTGCCTTCTTCACCTATAAGTCTGGAAGAATTCAGAGAAACCACCCGTAAACTGGTCGGATGCGGCGCAGATATTAAGGAGATCAATTGTGTACGAAAGCATCTTTCAGCAATCTCCGGAGGATTAGCTGCAATCAAGGCTTATCCTGCAAAGGTGATTGTACTGGTCATATCCGATGTCATCGGTGATCATCTTGACACTATCGGATCCGGACCTTTCTATCCGGATGAAACCACCTTTGAAGATGCTTTAAAAGTGATCAAAAAGTATGATTTAGGTCATAGGATACCTGAAAGTGTAAAAACATATCTGGAACAGGGCATGCTGGGTTTACAACCAGAAACTCCCAAAGGAGACTCAATTTATTTTGCGAATGTTTTTCATAAGATCATTGCATCCAACCGGAGCGCTCTTGATGCTGCCAAAAGATGTGCAGAAGAGCTTGGATTTAAAACTGTGGTTATAAAAGATTCTACATCTGGTGAAGCCAGGGAAGCTGCCCGTATCTTTTGTGAGAAAGTAAAACAAATAAGGAAAAGAGAGAATTCAGAAAGACTGTGTGTAATCGCAGGTGGGGAAACGACAGTGACATTGGGAAGTGAATCCGGTGTGGGTGGAAGAAATCAGGAATTTGCCCTTGCAGCAGCATTGGAGATAGATGGAATGGATGGAATAACAATCCTTAGCTGCGGTACCGATGGAACCGATGGTCCAACAGATGCCAACGGTGCAATTGTAGATGGAAAAACTGTGGAATCATGCAGGAAAGCCGGGCTCCAATTACAGGAAGCTCTGGAAAAACATGACAGTTATACTCTGTTCAGTAACAGCGGAAATCTGATAAAGACAGGACCCACCTATACCAATGTCATGGATTTACAGATAGCAATCATTGAGAAACAGTATGATCCTGACTGACTTGGTCCAGTGATGGCAATGGATCCGGTATTTCATCGGTAGTATCCTTAAGAATTCTGGAAAAGCAAAACACATTAAGACCGGTGATTGCGCCCCATGTCAGTATCATCAGAATCCATCCAAGCGGTGTAAGGGTTTCATGCATAGGTCATTTTCTTTTCTTCTGAATGTTCTGCTACAGTTACATTTTTCCCGCGCTTTTTCCATGCCATGTAGATGACAATATTGACGCTTGACAGCATCAATAAAAGAAAAATGCGGAAAGATGAGATAAATGTGATTTTAGATATAGTCAGACCCAGAAATGTCACCTTTTCCAGAGGATCAATTCCCTTCAGAGTAATAAAATCCCATCCTTCGACAAACAGCCATGAGCCCAATATACAAATAAGGTAAACTGGTGTTACGTACTTGATGATGTATTTGAAAATAATGGGAAGCTTGATATGAGCACCACGATTCAGCTCTTCCCATCCTTTGTCGATTCCAAAGACCCAGGAAAACAGAATGACTTCGATTGTACCGAAAAGAACCAGGGCGAATGTACTTCCCCAGAAATCAAGTTCATCGAGAACTCCTGCTGCAAGCCCGAAAACTGATACCAGGCACATTATAAGGCAGATTGCAGAGGTCACCAGAACGGATTTTTTATGTTTCCAGGAGAGTTCATCTTCCAGAAAACTGATTGCAGGTTGAATTATCGAAATTGAAGAGGTGATTCCGGCAAAGAACAGAAGAAGAAACCAGATGAACTGTAAAAGTGAAGCAAGTGGCATTTTTGCAAATACAACCGGCATTGTGTTGAATCCCAGTCCGAATGTTCCCATTTTGGCAATCTGCTCGATGTTTGCAGCTCCGAAAAGTACCAGTGCCATAGGTACTACGATTGTACCGCCAATGATAACTTCTGCTAATCCGTTTGCTGCGCAGGAAGAAAGTGAAGAGAGTGCTATATCCTGGTTTTTTCTGATATACGATGCATAGGTCAAAATTGTTCCAATACCTACGCTAAGAGTAAAAAAGATCTGCCCGGATGCTACCATCCATACCCTTGGTTTCAGAAGGGAGTTGAAATCCGGATTCCACATGAAAGCCATTCCTCGCTCGATACCGGGAGTTGTCAATACACGGACTAAAAGTATTACTCCCAGTAAAAATATCAGAGGGAGAGCAATCTTATTGATTTTCTCTATTCCGCGGCGGACCCCAAAACCTATTACCGAAAAATTGATGATAAATGTGATAAAGAAGAAAAAGAGGGCAGAAGGAATACAATTAAAAATGGTGGTTTTAAGGTTTATATAATCACTGAACAGGTTGGTAAGAGTATTCTGCTGTACTGCGTTAAGCAGTTCTCCGGTAAGTGCATACCAGGCAAATCCCAAAAGCCATGATTCGATATATACATAATAGAAAAAGATAAACAGAGGACCCACGATGCCGATTGAGCCAAGATATTTAGCCCATTTTTTTCTGATGACCACATTAAATATACCCGGGGCACTTCCATAGGAGAATTTTCCACCATATCGACCCATTGTCCATTCAACCCAGGCCATGGGAATTCCTAAAAGAAGGAAGGCGATCAGATAGGGGATAATGAAAGCACCTCCTCCAAACGAGGCGGCTTTAACCGGGAAGCGAAGGAAGTTTCCCAGTCCGATTGCGGAGCCAGCTACAGCCAGAATCACTCCAATTTTGGAACTGAAAAGTTCCCTTTGAGGTGAGTGCAAAATCAGGCAATCCTTTCTTTTTTCATTAAAAGATCCATTTTCATTAAAAGATCCATTTTCAGAGCATTTTATTTCAAATACTCAGATAAAATGTTTTTTTCCCTTCTATTAGGCCAACTTTTATTATCGATATCGATACCCAAAATCGAATTTCAGGAACAAGAGTTGCAGAATAAAATGAGAATGAAAAAGGGGGAACAATGCATTTACCAATTTTACATCGACACAGAAATCGCACTGATGAGAAAACGTGGCAACAGGCTTGGGCACGAGCCTTAGATTTGATGGAAAATCCTTTTAGCCATAGCTCCTTATTGAGTTCGTATCCACCTATTACGGTAAACGAAAATGAAAAGGAAGTACTGGTGATTGCCGAAGTTCCTGGTATGTGCAGCAGGGACATCAATTTGAGTATTCAGGATGGAGTTTTATCCATTTCTGGTGAAAAAAAAGAAGAAAAAATGGAAGGAGAAGTGTATAGAGAGGTTAATTATGGATATTTTTCCAGAGAAATTCCCTTGGGGAAAAACTTGAAATGGGACATGGCAAAGGCGCAATGTCAGAATGGGCAGTTAACCGTAAGAATTCCAAAAAAAGAGGAGCAGATTACCAAAGTAAAAGTTAAGATCGAATAAAAAGGATTGTGGGAAGAAATGAAAAAGAGCTATAAGCGTGAGAAGAAAAATGAAAATTTGAGAGTGAACCACCAATTTCATGGTTTCTTTGAATCTTTTGGGGACGGAGTAAAATCAGTCATTTTCATCATTGACTTTAAAGACAAAGTAAATTATTAAAGAATGTACCTTTTAAGTAAGACAGTCTAAGTTTTGAAACTTTCTGTGAGATGTTTTCTGGCTTAAATGGAAGAAATTTCCGCATAAGTGATGAAGAGACGGAGCGAAACACTTCCCAATCCTTCCGTATCACAAACTTATAGGAATGGCCCATTTTTTGTAGTCTTTTTCTTCTAAACACTTTCCTCTCTTCACCACCCAACTCAAAAAAACGAGGTAAAAAATGGCAAGGAAACCCAGACTCTGTGTTTCAGATGTTATCCACTATATAACTGCCGAAGTCATAGATTCCAGAGTCCTTTTCCGTGATTTAACCGATAAAGACAAATTTATTGATCTTCTTAACAAATATCTGGCTGATACCGGATTTGATCTCTTAGGAATAGTTTTCTATCCGCAACATTATGAAATGGCCTTGCGTTTAAATGATCGTCCGATGAAAGATCTCTTTCAGAGATTTCACAGCGCTTATGCCCGCTACTACAATAAAAAACATAGTTTTGAAGGCTATCTTTTTCAGGGAAGGCCTAAATCTATACCGGTTGAAGATGGTCTCTATGCTCAACTGCTTATAGCATACCTTCACACCGGGCCTACCAGAGCAGGATTGTGCAAGACTATCGAAGAATTGGATAATTACAAAGACTGTACTCATTCTGCAGTAATGGGAAACAGTTATTTCCCAAATCTGAAAATAGATCAGATTCTTGAGCTTTACTCTGGCGATGGAAATGTGGATCCTAAAATCATCTACAGCAATGCCATAAAGCAGATGATGGAGAAATGCGACTCATTCCAGGATTTTATCGAAATGATAAAAGCTTCCAAAGAAGACAAACAGAGCATGTATAAGTCTGGCTACTGGATCATCGGGAGTCCCAAATTCATAAAAAATGCACTCAAACAGGATAAGGATAAAAGAATCCGCCTCGCAAATTATGTGAGAACTAACTGGGACCATGACAAACTGGCAGAGTTTGTTTTTGCCAGAATGCCGGTTTCTTTAGATAATATAAAGAGAAGAGGAAGGGATAATACGCTCTCAAGTGCCCGCAAGCTATACTGTTACTTTGCGGTTACTATTTTGGAAATGACGACTCGCAGTACTGCGGAAAGGCTTAACGTAACCAGTACTGCGGTATGCAGACTGGCACAGCAGGGAGAAAGTATTGCTAAAAGCAAGGGTATAGAATTAACAATTGAATAAAAAAGAGATATTTTCTGATAATTTTACCTAAATTGGATGATTTTTTTGTATGTGACGTGTCACGCTACGATCATGTTGGTCATGATGTATTTGAATATATCACCTTATAGATATAAGCTGTACGTCATCCGTAGAAGATTACTTCGGTAGGTGGATAAAGCTTTTGTGCTGTTAACGTAAAGGGATCTATGCTATTTACAACTAAAAAATAGTTTTAAGTTTAAATTTTTGATTTCAGCATCAGAATTTGTGATAAATTCATTCAAAACGACAACTTCAATTTTAAGGTTATAAAAAATTCAGAGGTTTTAATTATAATTGAGCCATACAATCAGATTATCTTTCCAGACAGGATAACTAAGCGATTAATTTCAGGTTTATGATTATCTAAGGTCATTAACCTTAAGGGACGGAGGAAACTTTTCATATTAGACGATCTGAAATTGCCCAGTTTTTTTAAACAAATCTTTCCCAAAAAAACAATCCATAAATAATTTTAGTATCAATCATAACCATCGTGGTCCAATATGAAGTTCCTCCGTCCCTTGAGCGAGGCAATAAAGAAAATTCAACTGCTTCTATTTAAGTACCAAAGATTGCTCTGAGTAAAAAAATATTGATAGAAAATTTCCTCCCCTGCAACAAAAATCTCAAAAAATCTGGTTTATTCGTTACTCGGAAAAGATGGCTCGCTTTTTACGTTTAAGTTAGGAGTGGAGAAGGTAAAATTGATGTTCCAAATGTTTCTCCGAGCAAAGCGACTTGGGAAACCTCTGCAGATCGGGAGCAAAGAAAAGCCCATCTTTTAAACATTTTAAGTCAAACCTGGTTTAAACATGGAAGGTTAGAAAAAAGTGTGTTGACACCATCTTATAGTTTTCTACCTCTTATAGTTTTCTGCATCTTTCACAGCGAATGATGGAGGTAAATGATCCCATCGAAAATAGAAATACTAAACCGGCTAATAATTATAAAGGAATATGTTATAGATTTAACAAAACAGAATTCGATGAGGAGAACAAAAAAACGCTCGCATTCTGACGTACCAACTGAATGGCTAGACGAAACTAATAAAGGGCGCATGCCTTACCAGATTCCTCATAATACATTCGGAATGACATTTAAGTTCGGAATGACACTAACGGAGAATTGGGGTTTAATAAAAAGATGCTTTATTTGCCAGCCATTATTTTTCTTCACAAAAAAAACAATCCGGTCCTGATTTTTGATTTTCTCCTGGTGAAGATTATTGAGAACTCTGCGAATCCGATCGATTCTCTCCATTTCGGTCCTAAGGTATATCTATTGCTTATTTAGAAGTCGCAATACTGGTTTAATATAAACTGGGCCAATTATCCAGAATCCGAGGGGAGGGAAACATGCTTGAAGCTACAATTCATGAAGAAGCTGCAGCAGTGCTCAATCGATTACAGGAAAAGCATAAAGGTCTTAAAGAAAGGCTGCAAAAAGCTTACGGTTATGCAGTTTTTCCTTCAGTAGGAAGAGCGGGGGTTGTTTTGGGAGGGGCTTATGGTCACGGTGAAGTTTTTGAAGGTGGTAAACCGGTGGGTTTTGCAACCATGAGTCAGATAACGGTTGGTGTTCAGATAGGAGGGCAGACCTTCACTCAAATACTTTCTTTTGGCAATAAAAAGTCTTTTGAAAGATTCAAAAAACGGGGAAAACTGGGTTTTACAGCTAATGCATCGGCTGTGATGGTTAAAGCAGCAGCAACTGCCACCAACAATGTTTCAGATGTGCAGGCTAGTGCTTATTCAATGGGAGGAATGTTACTAGAGCTCTCACTTGGAGGATCAAAATTCATGTTTATTCCACCATTAGAGAAATTGCCTCAAAACAAACCTGCCCCAAAGGAACCTTCACCCGAAAAAACAGAGCAGCAATCGATGGAAGTATCAAAAGAAGGCAGTTCTACTGGCAAAAGTGAAGAACTTAACTCATCTTTGGGTTCTTCAATAAAAGATGGGCTGGGGCAGTGGGCAACAAAACAGATAACAAAAGTACCGGTATTGGGAAAAATCCTGCCTCATAATGGGAAGCATAAAAAATCACCAATAGAAACGATTGCTGGTATGGTGACTGGAGCTAAAAAGGAGCTCTCTACTAATCGGGTATTAAAGCAGGAGGTGGAGGCGACTCTTAAAATGATAGAGGAGGCTCATCCACAGTTTAAGCATTCAATGGATCAGGCGTATGGTTACGCAATTTTTCCTTCGGTGGGAAGAGCCGGGCTCGTTGTTGGTGGAGCATACGGAAAGGGCGAAGTGTTTGAACAGAAAAAACTGGTTGGTTATGCTGGGATAGTGCAATTAACTATAGGAGTGCAGGTTGGTGGAGAGACCTTTGATGCTGTGGTTCTGTTTGCAGATAAGGAAGGATTGGATAGATTTAAACAGGGTAAGATCGGATTCGCGGCAAATGCCGGGGCAGTAATCGTAAAAGCGGGTGCTGAAGCTACCACAAAGTATCAGGCTGATAAAGTTTACATCTTTTCTCAAGGAGGTCTTTTGATTGAGGCTGCAATTGGTGGTCAGAAATTTGTTTTCCGGCCTGCAGTGTTAACTCGTAAACAACCAGCAGAAGTTAAATAGTGGTGTTTGTGAATACTGATTGTGGCTAAGCCAAATTGTTCTGATAAGAATGTTTGCGAAATTCATGGATAAGGGGCTCTTAACGATGATTGCAGTTGCACTCCTGAAAAGTATTCAAGACACCATAACTGGTTTAGGGAGAATCGGTCAGAAGTTGCGCTCAACTGTTAAGGAGCGAAGAAAAGAAACAGACAGAAGGAAGGAAAAGAAACAGCTTTCAGAAAATCAAATGAATCTTCTTCATACCGATGCACAAAGCCAAAACGTTAATGATAGCGATAAATTTCCATTACAGCAGGAGGAAAAACCAGAGATATCATCGGATATGTTTCTGGATGTTCCGCAAATAAAATCTGATGAGATTAAACTGACTTTAGAGGATCTGGATGCGCGGGTGGCTTTACAAGCAGAGCTTGCCGGAATGGTTAAGATAAATGTGGGAGTCAGTGCAGGGATAAGGAAGCTGGACCTGGATATAAAGGGATTAGATCTCAAAGCCCTATTAAAGGTGAAATTGAAAAATGTAAAAAAGATTTTTAACCGTGCATTGGAATCGCTAGATAAAAATCCCGATATTTTGAAAGACATGAGTGAATCTTCTGGATCTGGAAAGTCAAAAAAAGTGGGTTCTTTTTTTAATGAGAAGCGTAGTACCGGGAATGGTACTAAAAACGAAAATGACCAGAACAATAAAAAAGCAGAGAACAACTTTGAGAGTGAAGAAGGGAAGCATAAAGAAATAGAATTCGATGATAAATCATTCAATTTCAGTAATCAGCAGAAAAATAGCAGACCCGAAGAAAGGAATGACACTCGAGATGGCCATGAGAGTATTATCAAAGAGAAAAAATCTGATAAGACGTATGAGGAGGTTGAAAAAAAGAAAAATGGTGTGGAGAAAATTACAAAGGTTGTATTATCATCTGGGCTTGCGGATGGAGGTAATACCGAGACTTCAGTTGCAGGTATTAAGCAGGCTATAGAGGGGAGGAGTAGTGTAAGGAAAAATGGTGTGTTTCGTTTTTTTCGATTAAATCGGTGTTTGTGAGAATCAGATAGAGAGAATCAGATAGAGAGAATCAGATAGAGAGAATCTGTTTGAGAGAATCTGTTTGAGAGAATCTGTTTGAGAGAATCTGTTTGAGAGAATCTGTTAAAGAAGAATCTGTTAAAGAAGAATCTGTTAAAGAAGAATCTGTTAAAGAAGAATCTGTTAAAGAAGAATCTGTTAAAGAAGAATCTGTCGGGGCAACCCTTGTGGTTGCCCTCCAACTATTTTGAGAAAAAAATAGTTGGAAAAAGAAAAAGAAAAAAAAGAAAAATCTCAGAGAAAAATTTTTATTTCTCAGAAAGAGCAGTAAAAGAAAATTCAGTTTTAGAATAAGATGAGGGCAACCACAAGGGTTGTCCCGACGGTTGCCCCGACTAATATATAGAGTTAAGCAGCAGTTCAAATTTTTATTCCAAAAAGAGGAATGTATTGGGCGACATTTTAGGGGCATTTATATCAATTGTCACTGTTGAGTACATTCGTGGGGTAAAAGAGAATAATTGGCAACCGTTTTCTAAAAAATTATGGCAGCGCAATTATTGGGAACATATCATCCGTAATGAAGAAGAATTAATGAGGATACAAAATTATATAAAGAATAATCCGTCAAAATGGGAAAATGACAGACTCAAAAGGGCGAGTGGTAATCGCGTTCAGGAGATTATGGAATCCTATGAAGAGGAACCATGGATGATATAAGTGATATGATGCAAGATTCAGGAGTTCAAGCAAAGAAATATCGAATGGCATTTTTTTGACTGAATGAGGGCAATCTTATGATGCGTGACATCTTATCTCGAGCTTGAGAGTAAATGGAAATTTACAGGATATGTTTTCAGGGCTTGAGAGTAAGCTAAAAAGTTTCAAGGCAGCTATTCATCAGCTTGAGAGTAAGCCAAAAAGTTTCAAGGTATCTATTCATCGGCTTGAGAGTAAGCCAAAAAGTTTCAAGGTAGCTATTCATCGGCTTGAGAGTAAGCCAAAAGGTTTCATGATTTCTATTAATCCTCACAATGGTTACCAAACAAGAAATTACCTTTCAGGAACCTGAATACATATCTGATATTTTATTTTCACTGAGGTTTGCCAGATAGATTCCCAACGTTTTGCTGGCTGGTTATAATATTGTCTTTGTTTGGAATTTGAACAATTGTGGATTTGTTTTGGAGCTTGAGATTCGGGATTTCGTAAATACCGGTAATTGCTGAGTAGTTACGGTTTTTTCTTTTATCATTACTATTCTTGCATCTTGAAACGACATAATTTATATACAAATTATCTAACAAATCCGGCTGTCGTTCTTCACCACTTTTCTCTTTCCTTTGTTTTGGCCGGTTTATTTCTATTCTCACACATTAAAGGAGCCTTTATTATGGCCGAATCTCTATTGCCCCTCAACTACAGCGGTCTGCCAACCAGAATGAAAAGTAACTATGTTTCACGTATCGCTAACACTGCTTCTTCGGTTCTGTCATCTAACGAGTTTGTCAGTTCGATTCTCGACAAAATCAACGATGAACAGGAAAATATCAAGAAGGCTACTACTTTTTTGCGTATGATGCTTAGTAATTATAAAAATTCTTAAAAGAAGAAAATCTCTGTTTCTTGCTTTCATTCCATTTTGGAGATTTTAATGGGCTTCTGGGAGAATATTACAGGTTTCACCCATGATGGATTACCGGCAGAAAAAATGCCGGAGAATGTAAAACTGGTTCATTCTATAAAAAATCAACTCAAACAGCTTATCAATATGCCCAAAGGAAGTGACTTGAAAAATCCTGATATGGGGATTGAAGACATTCCTGATATAGTGATAACAGTGCCTGAATGGACGCTGGAATTTGGTAAATCGCTTAGTTCTATGATAAAGAAGTTCAACAGAAACATAAAAGAGATCTATTTCAATCATTGGAGTATCGACGAGAATCAGTGTTGTTTAACATGCAGAATGATTGTGGTTACTGGAAATGAAGAAATCATACGCTATCGGGCGGTATTCAGTGCTCTGGGCAGCAGACAAGTTGAAATCATTAGTGGCGATGATGATGAGGAGTAGAAGAACATGGCGGAACCAGCATACATGCGAATACGTCACAGAAAAGAGTTCATTCCCGGTCCGATCACCGAATGCGGGGAGGATAACCTGTGGCAGATACACGAATTCGCGCATGAGATTTCCGGCTTTCCGCTTCTAAACCCATCACCTTTATCTCATTGGGACACAATGCACAAGGTAGTTAAAGTTGTCCTTGAAATAGGGGCTTTTTTGCCCAGGCTTTATGGAGTCAGGGTTGATCAGGGTGAATATATCAATCGGGTCGAGATTTTCTGGCGGCAATGCTCGGAAAAACAGAAGAAGTATTATTTCTATTTCAAGCACACGATTTATCCTGTCAAGATTACTTCGATAAAGATGTTCATGCCCAATGTTAAAGACCTTAGATATGAGCGGTATAATCACCTTGCTTCAATCGAATTCAGATACCGTTTTATAGAGCATTTGTATTCCGAAGGGTACTTGCATAACAAAGCTGAATGGCGCCACTTTTTCGCAGATGAGTCAGATGAACCGATACCGGAAAAGTACCTCTCAGGTCGATGTCTCTCACATGAAGCACTCGAGTGGGAGGAAAACTGGCGCAAATCGCAGAATGAGATCTCTTTGTCAAATCCAGTATGGTCACACACGGATGAAAAAAGAAAAGAAGAGTCCCCGAAAAAAGTTGCTGAAGGTGACAAGATTATGCTGTCGGTCGACATAACAGGGGCAGATGAAGGTCAGAAAGTGTCTTTTATTGTTATCAACAAAGGAAAAGAGAAAGAACAGAAGATAGCTTTTATCGATGGACAGCAGAAGAACGGAATTTGTTCTGTCGAATGGACTGTGGATAAAAGTGAGATAAAGGATAGGGAAAATATTTTTCTTGTATTTAAGGCATCGTGTGTCGGTAAAAGCACCAAAGATATAGAGATTCCGATTGAGGGATTTTTATGGGCTGAGCTGTTTGCCGATGATGATCTTCCGTTGAATAATGTCAAATTTCTAGTGTGTGATACCGAGTCAGATGATGTTAATCCTATTTATACGGGTTTAGTTGATGAAAACGGAAGAATATTAGTTCCTTTTGGAAAAGAAGAGAAACATACAATACAGTTTATGTTTGGAGATAACGATGACCACCGATAATATAACACGATTTATACTGCTTAACGGTGTACCAGAGATAGTGACTGCATTCTGGTCATACTCAGAATCTACGGAAATTAACACATCAACTAAAGGCAGCATACTTCCATTTTATGGCAAACAAGGGGAATATCAGTGGGAACTATGGTGCCATTTTCGAGTTAAAGACCTTTTTGTTTTGTACACATCACTGAGTACCGGTGAGATTCCTAAGGAACCGGATGAACGGGGGGTGAATCGAAGAATATACCAGGCGAAAAAGGATCGCGAAACTCAAAAAGAGATTCCTGCAACTCAGCTTATAATCGATCTGTTTGCGTTCAAGACAAACGACCGGGACAGAATGTTAACTGTAGATTTCGAAAACAGTTTAGAATTGGTAAAGAGCAGGATAACTAATTTTGCTGATATTACGGTGGATATCGCTCCATTAGGGAAGGTCAGATTCGATGATAATTACTGTGGACAGTATCCGGAAAATGTAAATCCTGATAATGGGAAAGAGGGTGATCCTAAGTTTGTATTAAGAATAAAGGATAAAAAAGAACCTCTTATAAGATACGTGCAGTTAAAAATCAAAAGTGTAAATAATTTTCAAAATAAATCAATCTGGGATATCTGCTTCAAATTGGATCTTACAGATGAATTCTATGACTACTTTCTGGAAATGGGTGATACAAACGAATCTTTGTTCGCGTGGGCATGGGTACTGAACTGGGGATCATGGAAACAGTATAATAATCTTTTTAATATTGATATTATGGAAAAAAAAGACCGGCTAACTCACCTGCAGAAAAACAGGGATGGCAATAATAATTTTGTATTATCTAAAATCCGTGAATTATTCGTAGACACCTATAAGACGATGGTAGAACAGACAAAAAAGTGGGTAGGCGATAAGAAACAATCGCCATATGCAAAGAGATGCAAATGGCTTGAGGGAACCAGGCTGGGTGAAATTACTTCGAGTTACCAGGAGAATAAGAATCAGTATGGAAAAGATACGGCTTTGCCGGATCCATACCCCTTTGATGAGCCTTTCTGTAATTTTATTGCATTCAGACGGGTATTACCAATATCTGAAGTTATTCTTGGTGTCGATGTTGGCTATCCGATTGGAATATGTGAACCAGAGGGGAAAGATTTTGCCTGGTATGAAAGATATTCGAATCTTAACGAACAGAATTATGGCGAGTATTTTGCCTGGATTGACAAGTATCTTCTTAAGGAAAAGAGTGCTGATCTGTGGTTTAAGACGATTGAGAAGGACAGCTTTCATAACGAGGATTTTAGCACCAGATGTAACAAACCGATCATCAGAAAAGATTTCCCATTCGAGACTTCTACTCCGGTTCCTTTAAAATGTATTGATCTTATGGTTAATAAGGTTTCAAAAGGAAATAACGAAATTATCAGAAGGGGAATGATCTGTCCTGTTCCGATAGACAGGATCGACTACATGTGGATTATAGAGGATGAATCCATCGATGGACTGGAGTTAAAGAATGATGGCGAAGAGGTGAAATCCGATTCTGCAAAAATGATGTTTTATAAAGGATTTGCAGTTAATGACAAAAGATACCGTTTTATCGGTGTTTCTCATAACAAGGTTGGTATTCGAGGCAGAAATGATGAGTGGCAGGCCCATTCGGTATGTCAGCGTGCGATCTATCTGATGATAGGTGTTGAACAGGACTTTTCTGAAGAAGACATGGAGCGTTACAATGCAAATCCGTTAACGGTACGTTTTGAGGTTACTGGTACCGTCGATGATAAGGTTATTTTATTCAATAAACCACTAAAACTTAAGTATGGATTAAAACAGGGGATTCATCTTTTTGTTATGTATCCACAGTTTGTGGGAATTGAACTTAAGCGTATCAGATATCCTGAATACTGGGTATCGGTTAGTGCACCCGAAAATCTGATTCCAATTCAGAACCACTCTTTCGATGAATCTGTTCCTTTATATGGTAATTACAATAAGATGCAAAGAATCAGAATATGGGAGAGGTCCCTTGAATTTAAAGTGGCTCAGATTAAAGAACATGATTCGTTTGTACCAGCGGAACATGGATTGTTTAAGGATAATCCGCTGGTGATAATTGATGATGTACGCGATCTTGAAGCGATTTCCAAGTTTATAAAGAAAGTGGACAGTGATTGCAAAAAAGATGTATTCATGGGTCTTGCCAAGTTTGCTGTTTCCTATAAACCTGCGGATGATGATATAGGTGATTGGCTTGAAATGTTCTTAAAAAAAGATTCGGAGGGGAAGGAGTCATCGGGTATAAAGGCGGATGAGGTTTTGCAGTATTCGCTGGTGGTTTCTGAGATTGTGGCAAAATTGTTGATGCGCTTAGGAATAAAAACAATGAATCTGGACAAGGTGACTATCGTTACGGATTTAATTAAACATATTTATGATTCAGCCAAAAAATTTAGTGGTGAAATGAAAAAAATCCTGCATCCGTTTATGGATACGGTTGATTTTGGTATGTCACCAGATCAGCTAGACAGCTTATATATAATGGCAGCAACCAGGATAAAGCGTTCGTTAGACCCAAAAAGTGGAAGATACACAGTTATTAATAATAAGAATGATTTAATTGCATTGATTCTTTTGAATCGTTTTATCGATGTTGGAAAGCCATTTAACTATCAGATGGATAGAGGCGGAGGTTATGTTGAGCGTCCGGAGAAGTTTCGAAATGAAACGGATAGTGTTTCGATATATCGGGTTGATTTTCATAAAAACCTTGAGAATGCGAGGGGAGTTGTCCGGAAGGTGAAAGCAGATGCTGATA
>Ga0209723_1004416_pt1 | contig 15696 bp, 21 predicted proteins | sample BiotimSIPDNA_2_FD_185750 | JGI IMG/M metagenome (GOLD analysis project Ga0209723, IMG submission 185750) | Anaerobic biogas reactor microbial communites from Washington, USA - Biogas_R2 time_0 SIP DNA (SPAdes) (version 2) | ecosystem: Engineered > Bioreactor > Anaerobic > Unclassified | place... | reverse complement strand
GTAAAATAATATGGGGAAAAAACACGTTGTTCAAAAAACTGGTGATGAGATTCTAGCTGAAGGCAGTAAAGTTGAAAAAGCTTTACTCCAAACAGCGCCGTCTTTGCGGAAGAAGACAGTTAGTCGAGCGATTATTTTCATTATCTCTTCTTACAATAATACCCAGGTTGTTCTAACAGATCCGCAAGGAAATGTTTTAACTTCGCAGACCGCTGGACGGGTTGGATTTAAAGGAAGTAAAAAAGGAACTTCGTTTGCCGCTTCTAAGGTAGCCCAAGCTGTGGGAGCAGCGGTTGAGGTTTTAAAAGTTAAAGAAGTGGAGGTGATTATTAAAGGGATTGGCGCCGGACGAGAAGCTGCTTTGCGCTCTCTGGCAAACCAAGGAGTCAATATTGTTAGAGTTCAGGATCGGACACCAGTACCTCATGGCGGTTGTCGCCCTCGTAAAATACGTCGACCTTAATTATGAAACAATCTTCTCAGTGTAAAATTTGTCGTCGCTTAGGCCAGAAACTCTTCTTGAAAGGAGAGCGTTGTTTCTCGGCTAAATGTGCTATGATCCGACGTCCTTATAGTCCAGGACGTCAGGGAAGAACAGCGGTGCGGCGTAAATTATCGGACTATGGTCAGCAATTAGCCGAGAAACAGAAGCTCCGTCGTTGGTATAATTTATCCGAGAAGCAATTTCGTCGGTATGTTTCTGAAATTTTAAATAAACCTCGGCGTTATAAGAATCCAACTGAAAATTTAATTCAGAAATTAGAGAGCCGATTAGACAATGTTGTTTATCGAGCTGGTTGGGCCGATTCTCGAGCCCAGGCTCGTCAATTAGTCGGTCACGGCCATCTTCAGGTTAATGGACGGTCAGTCAATCGACCTTCATTTTCGGTTAGCCAAAAAGATGTAATTGCGGTCAAGGAAGAACGAAAAGATCGGGCTGTTTTTGTTCGTCTTTTAGAGCAAAAAGATAAAAAAGATGAATGTCCTTGGCTTAAGGTTGACCAGAAGAAATTAACAGTTAGCTTGGTCCGAGTTCCAGCTTTAGAGGAGATTAATCCGCCGGCTCAGGTATCAACTATTTTAGAGTTTTACACTCGGTAATTTTAATTAATTACTTTTTTATGATTCCATTACCTTCATCTTTCAAAATAATCAGCCGAGAAGGCAACCAGGCCGTTTTTGAGATAGGTGGTCTTTATCCCGGTTATGGTTTAACGGTGGCCAACAGCTTGCGTCGAGTTTTACTCTCTTCTTTGTCTGGAACAGCAATTACTAAAGTTCACATTGAAGGAGCGCCTCATGAATTCTCAACTATCAGTCATGTTAAAGAGGATGTTATTCAAATTCTGCTTAATTTAAAGAAATTGAAATTCATTTTACCTGATGAGCAACCACAACAAGTTTCTTTAGAAGCGAAGGGCGAAAAGAAGATTACTGGGGCAGATTTTAATTTGAGTCCTCAAGTTAAGATTGCTAATCCCAGTCAGCATATCGCTACCTTAACCAGCTCAAAGGCTAATCTGGTGATGACCCTAACCGTTGAGTCGGGGACGGGATATCAGTCGGTGGAACAGCGTCAGTCAGAAAAATCAGTGGTCGGAGAGATGCTTTTAGATGCTAATTTTTCACCAGTTGAAAGAGTTTCTTATCGAGTTGAAAACATGCGGGTTGGAGATCGGACTGATTTTAATCGTATTTGCTTGACGATCGAGACCAATGGAGTTATTTCTCCAGAAGAGGCTTTAATTAATTCTTGTCTGCGATTAAAAGAACATTTTGAATTAATTAGCCAATCGTTCCAGCCGGAAAAGAAGCCAAAGGCGGCGGCGAAGAAAGAATCCAAGAAAGAATCTCAGAAAAGTGGTAATAAAAAAGAAACGGCGGCTAAAAAGATGAAAGTTGAAGATTTGGGTCTTTCAGCCCGAGTGGCTAGCAGCTTAGAAGAAGGTGGAATTAAGACGGTCGCCGGCTTGTTAACTAAATCAGTTGATAAAATTTTAGAAATTCCGGGCATGGGTGATAAAGGATTGGATGAGGTTAAGAAGGTCTTAAAAAAACTAGATCTTAAATTGAAAGAGTGATGAAAATTACGGCTCGAAAATTTTCTCGTAATGCTCCAAAGAAAGCTTTGCTTTACAGCTTGGCCCAGTCTTTGATTCTTAAAGAGCGAATCAAAACCACTTTAGTCCGGGGGAAAGAGGCAGCTCGTTTAACTGAACATTTAATTACTACTGGCAAGAAAGCGGATTTGTCGGCGGAAAGGGAGCTACGTCGTTATCTCTCAGATCAAGCTGCCCGAAAAGTGATTAAAGACCTAGTCCCACGTTATCAAGAGAGAAAAGGTGGTTATACTCGAGTGATTAAATTAGGGCAGCGCGGTTCTGACGGGGCCAAAATTGCTTTTATTGAGTTAGTGAAATAAATATGGCTAAAGTGAATACGAAAAAAGAATCATCTCCAGAAACGGTTAAAGCGGAGGTTTTGCAGCTTGATGCGCAAGGACAAACGGCTGGACGTCTGGCGGCTCAGATTGCTTACTATTTACAGGATAAGCATCGGCCAGATTATGCCCCTCAGTTAGAGGGACGAACAGTGGTGGAGGTGGCTAATGCTGATCAGATTAAGTTGACTGGTCGTAAGTGGCAAGACAAAATTTATTACCATCACACTGGTTATTTGGGTAATTTGAAATCGATTAGTGCTGAAAAACTACACCAGAAAAAACCCCATCAGATTTTACGTTTGGCGGTTTGGGGAATGTTGCCTAAAAATCGTCTGCGCAGTCGTCGAATTAAGAGATTAAAGTTTGTCTAAAATGGCTGAAACTAAAGTAACAAAAACTAAAAAAGCGGCTAAGCCAAAATATATTCAAGCGATTGGCCGACGTAAAACATCGGTGGCTCAGGTTAGAATATATCCGGGAGTCAAAAAGAAAGGCATTCTGGTCAATCAGAAAAAGCTGACTGATTACTTTCCTATTTTTGAATATCAGGAAAAAGTATTAGCTCCGCTGAAAAAAGCTAATCTGGGAGATTCTTTTCCAATCACGGTAGTAGTCCGAGGCGGAGGGCTAGCTTCTCAAGCAGAAGCAATCCGTCATGGATTATCTCAGGCTTTAATTGAGCAGGATCAAGACTTAAGGTTGATTTTGAAAAAAGCTGGCTATTTGGCTCGTGATCCTCGTATGAGAGAACGAAAGAAGTTTGGCTTAAAGAGAGCTCGTCGAGCAGCGCAGTGGCGTAAACGTTAAGTCTTTACCTATTTTTTGATGCTCAAAGAAATCATCGATAATTTTTATTTAGAAAACGAACGAGGTAGCTACCCTCAAAAGCGCTTCTATGTGACCGATGCTGGCAAGTGTCCTCGAAGCGTTTTTTTTAAGTTTAAACAAGCTCCCTGTCGAGATTTGGAACCACGGATTTTGAGACTCTTTGATCATGGAAATTATATTCATGAATTGATTATCAAGGCTCTCTCGGGCCAAAAGGTTCTCCGCGGTGACGAGGTTAACATTCCGGCTAATAATCTAATCTCTGGCCGAGCCGATGCTTTAATCCAAGTCGATGGCCAAGATTATATAGTGGACATTAAAAGTATTAACAGCATCAGCTTTCGTACTCTAAAAGAACCTTCCGTCGAATATATTTACCAGCTGCAGCTTTATCTTCACTTTTTTCAGATCAAGCAAGGCGTGTTGCTTTATGTGAATAAGGATACTCAGGATTTAAAGGAGTTTTTTCTTGAATATGACGAGGCCTTATGTCGGCAACTTTTAGATCAGCTACAAGAGTTAGGTGGTCAAATTGAGGTTAATCAAGTGCCGGCCCGTCTCGAAGAGTGGCCTAGCAATGGTCAGTGCCGCTATTGTCAATACAAAGAGGTTTGCTCGATGGTTGGTCCGGATCAGGTTAGCTGGGATGAGTTTAAGGAAAGGGTGATTAAACACGAAGAAAGTATTAAAAATGGAGACTCGAAAAAGAGACTTCTTTCTTAATTCAAATTAATTCAAAAGGCGGCATTCGAGTCGCTTTTTTGATTTGACAAATTTTAATATTGTTTTATATTAATATCAGTACCATAAAACTAAAAGGGGGAGTGAAAAAAGATGTGGAAATTACCGCTTGAATCGCAAGTTACGGGAAAGACAGAGTGCATGGAAGTTGGCTCTGGTATTATTCTAAGCACTAATCCTGCCGGCAACATGTTAGACGATGGAGTGCGTAGTGCATTCTTTGAGCGTCTGGGGCTAGAGGAGCAAGAAGGAGCGCTCTTGGCTCCGTGTAATGGCGATCGTCCCAAGATCTCTCGGGCGATGAACCCGGGACAGTTCTCAGCCGATGCTCTGTTGACGACTAATCCTTCGGTTTTTCTCTGGGTGATGCCTGGAGATTGCCCGATCATCTTTTTGAGAGACAACGAGAAAAAGATGATCGTGCATCTTTCGTTATCTGCGCTTCTAAGAGGAGCCTTGGAAAGATCACTGCGAGTGTTCCGACCGGGAAGGACCCAGGTCTTAATCGGTCCGAGTATTCAAGAATGTTGCTATGTTTTTGCGGCCGATCATCCAATTCTGCGAAATCTGGTTCAACTGACGACTTGTTGCTGGGATGGAGCAATAATCCCTGTCCACCCCAACAATGGTGAGGGAGCTCGTTATAGAATTTCTCTACAGAACAGGATCGAGAATACATTGTTCTCAAGAGGATTCTGCGAATTCGAAGAGGTGCCGATCTGTACCTGTTGCGGATTGGATAAAGATGGGAACTATGTATTCCCATCCCATCGAAGGTCAACCAAGAATGGCTTGTCCGAAAGCCGTTTCATGGCGGTAATGCTTTAAAGTGTAGGGGCCCCAGACGCAAATGCGTTATGGGGCTTTTTATATAATTAATTTGCTTAAAGACTGGTTTTAAGATAATATTGAATAGTTTAACAATAAACTTATGCCTGACAAATTTGTTATCAACGGCGGTCGCCCATTAGAAGGCGAAATTACTACTTGCGGCTATAAAAATGCAGCGGGACCAGTCTTAATTGCTACTCTTCTGACCGACGAGGAGTGTCTGATCGAGAACATTCCTTTGATTAGTGATATTGAAAATGTGATTGGTGTTTTAGAAGGAATGGGAGTTCAGACCGAGTGGGTTAGTGAAACCAGTCTTAAACTTAAAAATACTTCACTCAATCCAGAAAGAATGGATTTTGATCGAGCGCGTAAGACTCGATTGTCGGTTTTGTTCATTGGAGCTCTATTGGCTCGCTTGAAAGCTTTTCGGGTTATTCGGCCTGGTGGTGATCGAATCGGCTTAAGACCAATTAGTACCCACTTGGAAGCCTTAGCCGGACTGGGAGCAAGGTTTAAACAAGAGGGTGATTTTTATCACTTCCAAGGTGAAGAATTGAGAGGCGGTCATATTGTTTTGCAGGAGTTCAGTGTTACTGCTACGGAAAATTTAATGCTGGCTGCAGTCATGACTCCAGGCGAAACAATTATTCGCGGTGCGGCTGCTGAACCTCAGGTTCAGGATTTGGGTCAAATGCTTCGAAATATGGGGGCTGACATTCAAGGTGAAGGCACTCATGATATTAGAATTAAAGGCGTTGCCAAATTAAGTGGAGTTAAACATCGGATCATTCCCGATCCAATTGAAGCCAGTACGCTGATGGCTGCGGCGGCTATTACTCCCGGTGAAGTGGTTATTAGGGATGTCGTCCCAGATCATTTAACTCTTTTTTTGACTAAAATGAAAAAGCTGGGTGTTGACTTTAAAGTTGAAGCCGATGCTTTATTGGTTAAACATTCAACTGATTTACACGGTTTAAGACTTCAAGCCCTTCCTTATCCAGGCTTTCCGACCGATTCCTTGCCAGTAGTAGTGCCTCTGTTAACTCAGGCTCAGGGTAAAAGTTTAATTCATGATCCGCTTTATGAAAATCGTTTACGTTATGCCGCGGAAATGTGTAAGATGGGAGCAGATATCGAGATGGTTGATCCGCATCGAGCCTTTGTTTTTGGCCCGACTCCGTTAACTGGCGTGACGGTGGAAGCCAGTGATATTCGAGCTGGAGCGGCCTTAGTCGTAGCGGGCTTAGCGGCTGAAGGGGTAACAACGGTAGAAGGGGTTGACCAAATTGATCGAGGTTACGCTAATTTTGAAAAACGCTTGAAACAGCTTGGAGCTGATATTGAGCGCATTAATGTTTGAGATAAATGTTTTCAAGAAAAATTGCTATTGATTTAGGAACAGCTAATTCTTTGGTTTTGGTTCAAAACAAAGGAGTAGTAATTAATGAACCTTCGGTGGTAGCTGTTAGTCCGGAGGACAATCGGATTTTAGCGGTCGGGCTAGAGGCTAAACAGATGATTGGCCGAACGCCGGGAAATATTCGAATATATCGGCCATTGCGCGATGGAGTAATCGCTGATTATCGAGTTACTCAAGCAATGATTCGTTACTTTATCGAAAAGGTTAGCGGTCCCTTTGATTTTATGAAGCCGGAATTAGTCATTTCAGTTCCGGCTGATATTTCTTCAGCTGAAAGGCGGGCTGTTATTGAAGCTGCTTTAAGTGTGGGAGCGAAAAAAGCCTATGTTGCCAAAGAACCGATTTTATCAGCTTTAGGAGCAGGAATTCCAATTGATTCTTGTTCTGGTCATATGATTGTTGATATTGGTGGGGGGACTTCAGAGGTCGCTGTTATTTCTTTAGGGGGTATTGTTACCTGTGCCTCAACTCGAGTGGGGGGAGATAAAATGGATGAGGCAATTATGGCTTATATCAAAGAGAAATATAATTTAGCCGTTGGAGTCCAAACGGCTGAGGAGGTTAAGAAAAAGATAGGACTAGCTGTCCCGGATAAAAAGAAAGAACGTCGCATGGATGTTCGGGGGAGAGACATTGCCAGTGGGTTGCCTCGCGACATTAAAGTCTCGGCCAATGAGGTTCAAAAAGCCGTCAGTGGTGTTTTAGAAGAAATCGTCCGATCAATTCGAAGCGTTTTAAGAGAAACCCCTCCGGAGCTTTCAGCCGATATCATGAATAAGGGTATTATCCTAGCTGGGGGCGGATCGCTTTTAACTGATATTGATCGTTTTATTGCTGAGAGTATTCAAGTTCCCACCTTTGTGGCCGAGGAGCCTTTATTTTCAGTTATTCGCGGTTTAGGAATTGTGCTCGATAATTTAGAGATGTATAAGAAGAGTATTGTTGGGCGAAAATGAAATTGGCAGCCACGCATCAGAAACAGATAGACTTTCTTAAGCGGGCGATTAAATTAAATCGTCTTTCGCATGCTTATCTTTTTTACGGAGAGCCGGAGGTGGGTAAAGAAATGGTTGCCGAGTGGTTGATTGACCAGATTAGCCAGCAAGTTGATAATTCTTGGGATTTTCAATTATGGCGAATCTACCCTGAATATCCTGAAACTTTGTCTGGCAAAAAGGGACTTGGTGCGATTAAGGTTAAACAGATCGAAGAGATGAGACACCGAACCGATCTTCGATTAAGTCCTCGGGGTTACCAGATGGTAGTTATTCATCAAGCCCAATTAATGAACATGGAGTCTCAAGATTTGCTCTTGAAAGTTTTAGAGGAACCTCGGAATCAAACAATTTTTGTTTTTTTAGCTGATTATTTACAGCTAATTAGAGAAACTATTCGATCACGTTGCCAAGTTTTTTACTTTGCTCCACTCAGTATCAAGCAATCAATTAATTGGCTTATTAATCAAGGGCTTAATCAAAATAAGGCAGAGGAGATTGCTCTATTGAGTCAGGGACGGTTCGGTTTAATGAATCGACTGAAAGACAATCCCAAAGAAGTTGAAAGAAGGCTGGAAGAGTGGCGTCAACTGAGAGAGATTCAGTCACAGCCACTTTATCAACGCTTTCGGTTTGCTGAAAAGGCTGCTCAAGAACGAAGCGAATTATTAGAATTGATGAATAATTGGATTAGCTTCTGGCGAGCGATGCTGTTGATTAAAAATTTAGGGTTAAGATTTGATTCTTATCGGTCAGATGAGTATAATCTATCCGAAATAATATCGAATATCGATAAAATCGAAGAAGTCGAGTCTTTGTTCCGAAGAGTCAGTCTTAATGCTCGACTGTCTTTAGAATATATTTTAATTTAATCATTATGTCGAAGCTTAAAACTATTGAAACAACTAAAATTGAACTCGAAAAGGTAATCAATTTTCTTCAACAAGAACTAAATCGGTTACATGCTTCTCGGATTACTCCTTCTCTAATTGAGGATCTAAAAGTGTCCTTATCTGGCCAGAACATGACCTTGAAACAACTGGCTTCAATTACGTCCAGCGGGAGCAATCAGTTGATTGTCCAACCTTGGAGTGATGAATATCTTCAACCTATTGAGCAGGCTATTCATCAGTCAGAAATGGATTTAAGCCCCAAGGTAGAACAGAATTTGATTCGAATAACTATGCCTAATCTTTCTCAAGAAAGAAGGGACAATTTGGCAATTTTGGTAGACGATAAGGCTAATCAAGCCAAAGAGACTATTCGGCATTGGTGGCATGAGGGTTGGGAAGAGATTCGCCAAGCCTTTGACCAAACTCAGATTAGCGAGGATGACAAGTTTAAGTTGAAAGACGAACTTCAGAAAATGATCAGTGAATACACTAAAAAGATTGACCAGATGAAAAAAGATAAACAAGCAGAGATTAAAAGCTGATCATGTTTTTCTATATTTTAATTGCCATATTAAGTTTAGTTGTTCTGATAACGGTACACGAACTAGGCCATTTTTTAATGGCGAAGAAATTTGGAGTGCCAGTTGAAGAGTTTGGCATTGGACTTCCTCCTCGTATTTTTGGTTTTCAATTTGGCCAGACTCTTTATTCTTTGAATTGGCTACCTTTCGGGGCTTTTGTGAAGATTCCGGCCTTAGAAGGAGAGGACGCGGAGCGAGACGAGAGATTGCCGATTTACAAGAGAGTGCTTATATTTAGTGGGGGAGTGATTGCCACTTGGATAGCGGCTTTTCTAATTTTGACTACAATAGCCGGAGTCTGGGGACTGCCTTTTGCAGCTTCAGATAATCAACCTGGTCAGATTCAAATTATGGGAGTTAACCCGGATTCTCCAGCTGAAGAGATGGGTATTAAGATGGGTGATATCGTGGCTGGGGGACAAATTAATGATCAACAGTTTGATTTTGACCAAGTTGATCAAATGATTGATTTTCTTGGTAGCCATCGTGGTCAAGAAGTAACTTTAGTTATTCAACGAGGAACAGATCAATTCAACATTGATTTAGCTATCGATTCTGATCCAGAAAAAGAAGTTCTAGGTGTGATGATTGGCTCTGTTGTTCGTCAACACTATTCCTGGTATCAAGCTCCTTGGGCTGGTCTCAAAGCAACTGTTTCTCAAACTATCGCTATTCCGGTTGTCACGGTTGATGTTTTTAATCGATTAATCCAGGGCGAGAATGTGCCAGGTGCTCGATTAGTGGGCCCCATTGGGATTGTCCAAATTGCAGGCCAACAAGCTGCTGCTGGCTGGGATCGCTTGCTGATGTTGGTGGCTACTATCGCCATCTACTTAACAATCTTTAATATTATTCCGTTGCCGGCATTAGACGGTGGAAGAATATTATTTTTAATTATTGAAAAAGTTCGTGGTCGAGCTCCCAGTCGAATGATTGAAAATCGAATTAACAACGTCTTTTTCTTGTTGCTAATCGGACTCCTGATCTTTGTTAGTATTAAAGATATTTTTTATCTTTTTAGCTAAAAGGGAAACCAATTTACTAGAAATGCTATAATGATTAAGTCTATGAATAAATTCTATCAATATTTTTATCAGGATATTGCCATTGACTTGGGGACAGCCAATTCTTTGGTTTACGTTCGGGGAAAAGGGATCGTAATCAACGAGCCCTCAGTGGTGGCTCTCAATGAAAAAACAGGTCAAATTTTAACTATCGGACAAGAGGCAAAAAAAATGGTTGGTCGCACGCCTTCCTATATCGTTGCTTCAAGACCCTTAATTAAAGGAGTGGTCTCTGATTTTGAGATTACTGAGCAGATGCTTCGTTATTTTATTCAAAAAGCGCGGGGCAAAGACTGGTTTCCTCATTTTTGGCCCAGAGTAATTATTGGTATTCCTTCAGGTATTACTGAAGTCGAAGAGAAAGCAGTGCGAGATGCAGCTCGTAGTGCCGGAGCCTATCAGGTGTTTTTGGTTGACGAACCAGTTGCTTCGGCTATTGGAGCAAAAATGCCAATTCAAGAAGCGACCGGTAATCTAATCGTTGACATTGGCGGAGGAACAGCTGAGGTGGCGGTTATTTCTTTGGGAGGTATTGTTTCCAAGATTAGTCTTAAAACAGCTGGCGATCGTCTCAATCAAGATATTATTGATTATGTTTTAGAAGAGTATAAATTGATTATTGGCGAGCAAACAGCCGAACGAGCCAAGATTAGAATTGGATCGGCCATGTTGCCCAGTCAAAATGAGGAAATGCCAATTCGAGGTAGAAATATTGTTAATGGTCTTCCGGAAGAAGTTATTATTACTTCGAAAGACGTTCATCAGGCGATTAAAAAATCGGTTACTGAAATTATTAATGCAGTTAAGGATACGATTGAGGCGACTCCGCCGGAATTGTTGGCCGACATCATGACTGATGGGATTTGTCTTTCGGGTGGCGGGGCCTTTTTAAAAGGCCTGGATCAACTGATCATGGAGGAGGTAAAGATGCCGGCTAAAGTTATTGAAGACCCTCTAACGGCAATGGTCAGAGGAGCGGGGGCTATCTTAGAGGCCTTAGACGACTTAAAAGGCGTGTTGATTGAAGAGAGAGATATTGAGCCACCAAAGTGATTATTTGGCGGAACTTAAAGCTTTAAATATTTTATCCCAGTCACCTTTCATCACCTCTTCGAGGTTATGCCAGCTTTTTTTGATCCGATGATCGGTGATTCGATTTTGCGAAAAGTGGTAGGTTCTTATCTTTTCAGCCCTTTTACCGGAGCCAATTTGAGCCTGTTTAATCTGCTGGGTTTTCGCTTGATTCTTTTCTTGGGCAAGTTGCTCTAATTTTGCCGACAATAATTCTAGGGCCAGCTCTCGATTTCTTTGCTGACTTCGACTAGTTTGACAGGTCACCGTTAATCTGGTTGGTTGATGGGTAACACGAACAGCTGTCTCTCGTTTGTTAACGTGTTGACCGCCGGGGCCGGATGATTTCAGAGAGTCTATTTTTAAATCATTTGGCCTTATTTTAACCACCGGGTGATCGCTTTGCGGATAAGCAGCGACTGTAACCGTTGAAGTTTGAGTCCGACCTGCTTTTTCAGTTGCTGGAATTCTTTGAACTCGATGTGTTCCTCCTTCATATTGAAACTTTTCCCAGGCTGATCGATGATTCAAGCGAAAGATTATTTTTCGACAACCACCCAAATCAGTCAAATTTTGATCAAATATTTCTAAAGGCCATTCTTTTTTCTGAGCATATCGATTATAGGAACGAAAAAGGTCGCGGGCGAAAAGGGCGGCCTCTTCGCCGCCCGTTCCGGCTCTTATTTCAAGAATAGCGACTCGAGCCTTCATTTTTTCTTATTCTTCGGTTTTTGAGCCTTTGCCATTCGGCTCTGGAACTTCTGTACTTGTCCTTGAGCATCGATAAGCTTCTGTTCACCAGTATAGAAAGGGTGGCAAAATGCGCAAACTTCAGTTTGGATTTTAGGTGAAGTCGAGCCAACGGTAAATTTCTTACCGCAGGCGCAAGAAACCTCGGCTTCGGGATAATATTGTGGATGAATATCTTTTTTCATAACTTCTCCAGAATATCAGTTTTTATGGATAAATCAAGGTGTTTATTGACAAATAATCTATATTGTGAGATAATTTAAAATCTTACTTAAGGAGGGGAAGATCGTGAAAAAAACACAAGAGTACTTCTGGCAAGTCTTACAAAATCATGATCAGGATTTTCCAGCTGCAGTCCAAGAGATGGAAGAAAGGATGGGAAAAAACTTATCAGACGATGAGTCTTGGGGAATGCTTAACTTTGCCAATTGGCGTCGAATATTCTTTTGTGCTCAGAAAAAAGAACTCAAGAAGATGGCCATGCAAGAGATGGAGATGCGAGCTCGAGACTTTGATCAATGGACCTGGGTTTACTTAGCAGCCCGGGAGATGAAAGACAGCATGATAACCAGGTATGCTAAAGCCATGATGGCTAATCTAGGAGATTTTAAAGATTGGCAGAGAGTTATCAATCATCTAGATTCGGCCGGTCAGAAGTTTGCCAGAAAGATCGTTAAAACCGATCAACTATAAGAAAATGTGAGAGGGCGTAGTAATGCGCCCTTTTTTATTCGTTGATTTTTAAGAAGCTTAATGGTATATTAATTTAGTTATTATACAGTCCGGTTGCAATAGCGGCTGGTCGGCTTCTTTGGGAAGCCGTTCTTCATTTTAGAGATAAAGCATGAGTAATTCTAAAGACGAAAAATTAATTACCGCAATGGCCGAAGCTGGAGTTGGCTACGGTCATCGTACTTCACGTCTACATCCAAAGATGAAACCATACATTGAAGGAGTTCGGGCGGGAGTGCATTTAATTGACCTTGGTAAAACAGCCGAAAAACTGCAAGAAGCCTTGTCTTTTTTGTCAAAGATTAAAAAAGACAATAAACAGGTTTTATTGGTTGGGACCAAGGTTCAAGTTCAATCACTAATTCTCGAAGTTGCCCAAGAGGTTGAAATGCCTTATGTCAATCAGCGATGGCTAGGCGGGACTTTAACTAATTTTAAGATTATTTCTCAAAGAATTAGAGATTTAATTGAGAAAGAAACTCAGCGAGAAAAAGGAGAGTTTGAGCGCTACACCAAGAAAGAGCAGTTAGAGATTGATCGAGAAATTGATAGATTAAAAAGAAATTTCGAGGGACTGAAAACGATGAAGGAGTTGCCATCAGCTGTTTTTATTGTCGACTTAGATAAGAATGAATTAGCGGCTCAAGAGGCACGTCGGAAAGACATTAAAGTAATTGGCTTAGTCGACACTAGCCTCAATCCAGAGCTGGTTGATTACCCAATTCCAGCTAACGACGATGCATTGTCTTCAGTCTCTTTTATTCTAGAAGAAGTTAAAAAAGTACTTAAGTAACATGTCTATTGATCAGATCAAAAAATTAAGAGAGGAAACTGGCATTAGCATCTCTGAATGCAAAGAGGCTCTTGATAACGCTCAGGGCGACCTGGAAAAAGCGAAAGATTTTCTTAAGAAAAAAGGCCGTGAAATTGCCGCCAGTAAATCAATGAGACAGGCGAGTCAAGGGATTGTCGAGAGCTATATCCACGCTAATGGCAAGGTGGGAGTTTTGCTTGAATTGAGATGTGAATCTGATTTTGTTGCTAAGTCTAATCAATTTCAAGAATTAGCCCGGGAATTAACGATGCAGATTGCAGCCATGGCTCCACTTTATGTAAGCGAGGATAATATTCCGGATGAGGTTGTTAAAAAAGAAAAAGAAATTTATCAAGAGCAGATGAAAGATTCTGATAAACCAGCCGAGATTGTCGATAAAATAATTACCGGCAAGCTGGATAAATGGTATGCCGAAGTGACTCTCTTGCAGCAAAAGTGGATCAAAGACGACAGTAAAACGATTAAAAACCTTATTGATGATCTGGTCTCTCAGTTGGGCGAAAAAATTGAAATTGGTCAATTTGCTCGATTCGAGATTTAATCTATGGATTATCTTTTTGGTCTTCGCTTAATCATTGCTTTTAGTATCGTTGGTTTAGCTCTGATGATTGGAGTGAAGGTCTGTTCTTTAAGTGGAAAATCCAAATCTTCATCTCAACCCAAGGAGACGAATCCATTAAAAGAAGGAGGGCAACGCTTGAAAGATGATTTTTGGAGTGCTATTACTGGTAATTAAAGCCGCCTTAGCTTAGTGGTAAAGCAGTGGTTTTGTAAACCACGGACGCGGGTCCGATTCCTGCAGGCGGCTCAATTATAATATGGCCGATTACCAAAAGTTAGAAGCTGTGATTGGCTTGGAGATTCATGTTCAGCTTAATACGCGGAGCAAGATGTTTTGTTCTTGCCCAAACGATCCTCAAGAATCTCAGCCAAATACTAATATCTGCCCTACCTGCTTAGGGCATCCAGGAACTTTACCGGTTGCTAACGAAGCGGCTGTTAAAAAATTAGTGCAAGCGGGTCTAGCCCTTAATTGTCAAGTTCCGATGGAGGCAGAGTTCGCTCGTAAAAGTTATTTTTATCCCGACTTGCCAAAAGGCTATCAAATATCTCAGGCTGATCACCCATTGTGTCAAAGGGGACAGGCTATTTTGAAAAATCAAAGGAAGATTAGGATTCGCCGAATTCATTTGGAAGAAGATACCGGTCGCCTAATTCATGACAATCAAAAAAACTGTTCTTTGATTGATTTCAATCGCGCGGGAGTACCATTAATGGAGTTAGTTACTGAGCCGGATTTTAAGAATGGCGACGAAGTTACTGAATTTGCTCAGGAGTTACAGTTAATTTTACGATACCTGGGAGTTTCTGAAGCAGATATGGAGAAAGGAGAAATGAGAATTGAAGCTAATATTTCAGTCCAGCCGAAGGAGGCCCCTCTCGGGTCGGGGACTAAAACAGAGCTTAAAAACATTAACTCTTTTCGAGCGGTAAGAATGGCTATTGATAGTGAAATCGAACGTCAGCGAATTTTAATTAGTCAGGGTGGTCAAGTTGTTCAAGAAACGCGAGGCTGGGATGGTCAAAAAACGATTAGGCAAAGGAAAAAAGAAGCCGAGCAAGAATATCGTTATTTCCCCGAGCCGGACTTGTTGCCCATTCGATGGAGACCGCAAGAAATTGATGAAATTCGGCAAAGCTTACCGGAGTTGCCGGCGGCTAAGCGACGGCGTTTTGCTCAAGAATATAAATTAGTCGATCAAGATATCGAAGTTTTTGTACGTGAACCTGACTTGGGTAAATATTTTGAAAAAACAGCTAGCGAATTGCTGTCTTGGATGAAAGACGAAAATGTTGACTCTTCTAAAACCAACCAATTAATTAAACTATTAGCTAACTATTTGATCAGTGACCTGAAAGGTTTACTCGGTTCCCAGCCCCTTAGTGAAATAAAAATTACTCCAGAAAACTTCGCCGAGCTTATTGTTCTAGTTTTTCAGGACAAGGTTCCGTCTCGTTTAGCTAAAGATTTATTGAAAGAGATGTTTCAAACTGGCGGAGATCCTTCTCGGATTATGGATGATCAGAATATAGTTAAGATTGATGACGAAAAAACGCTGGTACCGGTAGTGAAAAAAATCATCGACAACAACCCTCAGGCTTGTCAAGATTATCACAAAGGAAAGCTACCGGCTTTACAGTTTTTAATCGGTCAACTGATGGGGGAGACTAAAGGATCGGTGGAACCCGAAGTAGCCCGCCGCCTAATTGAATCGGCTCTCAACTCAAAGAATTAGACAGGAAATCTTGAATTAATTTACGAGATTGGTTTTGGTTTTCAATCCAGTTGATTCGCTGGTCTTTTTTAAACCAATTCATCTGATGCCGAACTAGTTTCAAACTGTCTTTTATGATTCCCCGGCGCATCTGAGAATAGTCTATTTTGTTTTGTAGATAACGAGCTGTCCAACGATATTCTAAACCAAAAGCTTCCAGTCTCTTCCATGAA
>Ga0209723_1004409_pt1 | contig 15718 bp, 14 predicted proteins | sample BiotimSIPDNA_2_FD_185750 | JGI IMG/M metagenome (GOLD analysis project Ga0209723, IMG submission 185750) | Anaerobic biogas reactor microbial communites from Washington, USA - Biogas_R2 time_0 SIP DNA (SPAdes) (version 2) | ecosystem: Engineered > Bioreactor > Anaerobic > Unclassified | place... | reverse complement strand
TTAACACAAGTACTCATGACTACAACAAATACCTACATTTTATTCCGCTATATTTCTACCATTTCTTATTGACATTTATATAAATGATAGGGGACTTACTATTAAATATAGTTTAAAAACAAATGAATTAGCTATGATAACGAAAGAAGGTAATGTTGCAACCTATCTTTTAACAAGTTTAAAACAATATGAAAGATGGAGGAAAGTATATGGAAAATAATCAAAGAAAAGCAATCGATATGGACGATGTCATGTGTCCTGTTTGTGGCGAGTACCAAATGGAGTATTTCGGTAATTACTGTCCTGTTTGTGGGTGGGAACACATGCCTACTGCATTTATAGATCCGGATCTTTATGATAGTGCAAACCATAGTTCTCTAAATGAATACATCAAATGGTTTCAAGAAAAAAGAATAAAAGATCCTAATTATATATGGGATAAAGATCCAAAAAAATATGAATATTATGCAGCAAGACTCGACTTATTTAATAAAAACAAATTGTTGTAAAGGTTTCTATTAAGACGAGGCTTTTCAGCTTATTTTCAGCATTAAAGTTTTCCAATACAACAGAAGAGTTTGCTGTTGTAGATCAAGAAGGTTCAGTAACAACATATTTTAAGACATTAGAAAAATGGTGGGATAGTGAGAAAAGAAAAAATGGAAGATAATCATAGCAAGAAAACGGCAGATGCTGTCATTTGTCCATGTTGTGGGGAATCAACAATTATCGATCTATTTGATATTTGTCCAATATGTGGATGGGAACACAACCTGACACAGTTAGATGATCCTGATTTTGCAGGAGGTCCCAATATCCTGTCTTTAAATCAAACTAGTGAATGGTTCAGAATAAAACGGCAAATGGATACTGGTTATACATGGAAAGCTAATGCAAAAAAAGATGGGAATCCAACTTTAGATGATTTATGTAGATTACGAGATTTAATCAAAGAGAAATAAAAATTTGTTTTCAAGTTGTAAAGTTTAAGAAAGGACGGTGAAAAGATGGGAAAACTATTAGGAAGTCTTGGTGCAATTCTGTTGATCGGTGTATTAGCGAGCAGTAATATCGATCTCAATCAATTTTTTGATTTCATGGGATCAATTATTAGATTTTTTGCTACAATCGTTGTAGGCATTATTCAAATATTCATAACAATCACAGAAGCTATATTATAATGCGCAGAGGAGAAAAACTATGAATTTTCAAACTCCAAAATGACTCACTCCTTAATCATCAAGGAAGAGTCATTTTTTGATATCTATGAAAGTTTATCAATGAAATGGTGTGACAATATTTCAAATTCAAGATGAAAAAAAGTCACAAAATCACTTTTAATTTTATTAGAAAACGGGACAAAAACCGGGTGTTTATTGTTCGAAAACGGGATAATGTTTAAACAAAGAATCAATAAAACTTTGACTGATACAAACAAAATAAGTTTTTCCATAAATGAATAAAGTAGTCAAACTGCATTAACAATTAGTGGTATTCTCACCAAAGCAAATTGACGTTGATGCTTTCAAGATTAATCTTGTTGCACTCAATTTGAATATGGAGTAAAAGGTGTTAAAATTTGACTAGGGTGCTAAATCATATTAGCCTTCTTTAACTCACACACACAAAAAACGAACTGGCTTTCAATAGTTGGAGAGAGGGTATAAGATGCCCGATCAATAACTAGAAAGCCATTTATTACTATATCATAGGATATAAAAATTGATTTCGACCAATTTAGCGAACGAATATAAAAATATCGACCGTATTTACGAACGAATATAATTATATCGTTGATATTGAGTAATCAGCATGCTATAATATACATGAAGGGACGGATGAACATGGATATAAATTTTAGTGAGTCTAGACAAAGAGAATTAAAAAGAGAATATACCGATTCCATCTTGAAGACTGTTTCAGCTTTTGCTAATTACGATGGTGGTCAAATTGTTGTAGGCGTTGATGAGGCGAACAAAGAACTGATTAATTTAGTAGATTATGTAAGTCTTAAACTGAAAATTGAAAATAAGATTAACGATTCAATTACACCAAGACCTAGATACGATATAAAAGTCTTAAGTGTTGATGAAAAGAATATAATAGAAATTATTGTTTATCCAGGGATTAATAAACCGTATATGTATAAAGGCGTTGCATATCAAAGAAATGATACATCTACGATTCCGGTTGATCAATCATCCTTGATAGAATTATCCTTAAAAGGCAAAAACATTTCATATGATCAATTAGAAATTGATGAAGACGATTTACAGTTCACTGTTTTAGAAAAGAAATTGAATGATGCTAGACCAGTTTCCAACTTTAACAAAGACATTTTGATAACTTTAGGGTTATTCACAAACAATAAATACAACATTGCAGCTCAATTGATTGCTGATGAAAATAAAAATATGACTTTGGGCATAGATATGGTACGTTTTGGTCAGTCGATTTCTGAATTCATTGACAGAAGAACGATCACCGGAAAATCCATACTATCGCAATATGATAGTGCTATAGAAATGTTTATAAAACATTATCCTGAGATTGAAAAAGTTGAAGGTATTCAAAGGAAAAAAAAACAAGCAATACCTTATGAAGCCTATAGGGAAGCAATAGCTAATGCTATCGCACATAGAAATTATTTAATTTCATCAAACATTAAAATCGAAATGTACAACAATAGAGTCGAGATTATCTCTCCGGGTGGGCTTCCTAAGGGTGTAACGAGAGAGAATTATTTGCATGATAATCTATCAATTCCAAGAAATTCAATCATATCTCAGGTATTTTACATTTTAGGAATTATTGAAAAGTTTGGAACGGGTATAAGAAGGATGAATGATGCCTATTTTGGTTATGATAAAAAACCTGCCTTTGTTATAAAAGACACACTCATAAAAGTCATATTACCCAATGTTTTATTTAATGATATTGACATGAATGAAGAAATAAGAGTGCTGAACTTATTGGATATTAAAGTTGAAATAACTAGACAAGATATAGAAAGTTTGCTAAAGGTTAATAAAACAAAAGCTGTAGAGTTGCTGAACACATTAATAACAGCTGGTTTAGTAAAATCCGTTGGAACTGGAAAAAATGTAAGCTACATAAAAATTAGATAAATGCAATCGATGACTTAATCGATCGAACATACTAAAAAAAGTGGAACATTAGCACTATTACAAATAATCGTATCTAATGTTTTAATGAGGTGCTAAAAAAATTTAGTAGGGTGCTAAATGTAAATGATAATATTGAATTGTCGAAAAACGCCGGATAAAAATGTCGGTTTCAGACAATTCTTTTTTTTGATATAATCTAGTCAATACTGACTGGAGGACATCAAGATGAGGAAAGACATCAAGGAGGCAATGTCGATTTTGAAGAAACAAGGAATCAAGCCAAATTACACAGCTCTAGGAAAACGATACGGATGCGACTATCGAACGGTGAAGCGATACTTCGAAGAAGATCCGTCCCAGGAAAACAAGAAACCAAAGAGGAGTTCGAAGCTAGATCCGTATCGCAGCGTTATCGAAGAGAAAGCTGCGATACCGGCGACAGCGAAAAGCATCTACGAATTCATCAAGAAACAAGGCTATGACGGGAAATACACGATCGTGAAAGACTACTGTAAAAGCTTGAAGATCGAGAAGCAGAAAGCCGTGACGATCCGCTTCGAAACGAATCCGGGATTACAGGGACAAGTGGACTGGAAAGAATCGATGCGATTGATCTCGAGACACGGCGAGGTGTTCGAGATCAACATCTTCTTGATGATTCTGGGATACTCCAGATACAAATACATCGAACTGACGATGGATCGCAGCCAAGACACCCTGTTTCAAGCGATGGTGAACGGATTCAGAGCTTACGGAGGAGTACCGAAGGAAATCCTGTTCGACAATATGAGAACGGTGGTGGACCAATCCAGGACAGCGTATGGAGAGGTAGTCATTAATTCGAAGTTCTACGAGTTCAGCAAGGATCTTGGCTTCGAAGTGATCGCCTGTCGGGCGTTCCGGCCGGAGACGAAAGGCAAAGTCGAAAACCTGGCGAAGGTGATGGAACGCTTGAGAGTCTATAACAACGAGTTCGAAACGATTGAAGAGTTGGACGAGATTGTCAAGGAATTCAATGAAGAGTTGAATCATGAAATATCGCAAGCGACAAGGGAGACACCGGTTGAACGATTCCAAAAAGAAAAGGAATACCTGAAAGAGTTACCGAATACCGATCTCCTGGATAGTTTTAAGACTTTACCCGTGACAAGGAAAGTAAGCAAGGAATCGATGATCATCTATAACAAATCCAAATATTCCGTGAGTCCGAAGTATGTCGGAAAGACCGTGGAGATCCAGGTCGAATCCAAAACACTTCGCATCTATTATAACAAAGAGTTGATCAAAACTCACGAAATAAGCGACAAACCGTTTCATTACGACCGGGAGGACATGGCGGACATTTTAAAGAGCGAAGTCTTCCGGACGAAAAGCGATGCGGAGATCGAGCGATACATCGATGCCAGCATGGCAATATACGACCAATTATAAGGAGAAGAATCAATGAGCACCTATGTACAGCTGATGAACAATCTGGACCAGCTGAAACTGACCAAAATCAAAGAATATCTTCCACAATACCTGGATGAGAGCATCCATAAAGAAAAATCATTGACCGAAGCGATGAAGGAACTGACGGACAAGGAAATCGAGTTCCGGGAAGACCGGGCAGCGCTTATTAATCTGACCATCAGCCACTTCCCCTATCACAAGGGAATCCAGGACTTCGACTTCGCTTACCAGCCTTCCATAAACAAGGCACAGATTCTTGACTTCTGCACGCTTCGCTTCCTGGAGACAGCGGACAACTTACTGTTCATCGGTTCAAGCGGTGTTGGGAAGACGCATCTAGCTACCGCCATCGGCATCGAAGCGAGCCGCAAGCGCGTCAGCACCTATTTCATCCATTTCAATGACCTGATCACCAAAATCAAGAAAGCCTACGCTGAGAACCGGCATGAGCAGGTCGTGAAGCATTATTCGAAATACAAGCTTCTGATCATCGACGAGATCGGTTACCTCCCTATTGAGAAGGAATATGCGAACGTCTTCTTCCAGTTGATCGCCAGTCGTTATGAAAGGCGTTCGGTGATCATCACTACGAACCAACCGCTTTCGAAATGGGGCGAGGTCTTCAATGACAACATCATCGCAGCTGCCATCATCGACCGGCTCGTCCATCACTCCAGCATTGTGAAGATCACAGGACGATCCTATCGAATCAAGGACAAGATCTTGGTCGATGAACCGGATTCTTCGAGGGCGACCCCCTAGGGGGTTAAGGAGAAGGACAAAGAAAAGGCTTAACACAAGTACTCATGACTACAACAAATACCTACATTTTATTCCGCTATATTTCTACCATTTCTTATTGACATTTATACTAAATTGTATTACCCCCGTTTACATTAGACATATTAGCACAACAATGTTGATACAAAAGTATCGATCTTAAGGGATACGAAAATAGGGATAAATTCCCTTTTTTCTTTATTATAATGCTGAATTTTAAATGGTTAGGTTAAAGAGTTTGAATTTGTTATCGAAAATGTTAGTATAAAAACTCAAAAGGTCAATAAAAAAACGAAAGCATAAAAAAATATAATCGAATATACTAAATTTGAATAGTTTTATTGTTCCGATAACGGCATAACATTGACTTAGTGAAAAACCATGATATAATTATATTGTGCCGATACCGGCATAATAGGAAGGTGAAATGATGGAATATAAAAATATATCTTATTTTGCTACTAAATGGAAAATTAAAGAAAGAAGAATAAGAATTCTTTGCGCAGAAGGTAGAATTCATGGTGCAAAAAAAGTAGGCAAAAATTGGCTTATACCAGAAGATTCACAAAAGCCGATTGATAAAAGATATAGACAAGTTAATGACTTACTCTTTGATTCAATAGATTTTAATATTATTGATGAAAAAAAGGATATAATTGATTCCCATCGACCATTCTCTCAAAATATGACTAGACAATTAAGAGATAAACTGATTATTGAATGGACTTATAATTCTAATGCAATTGAAGGTAATACACTTACCTTATCAGAAACAAAAGTAGTCTTAGAAAATGGTATAACAATTAAAGGGAAACCATTAAAAGATCATTTAGAGATTATTAATCATAAAGAAGCGATTGAATACATCGAAGATCTCGTCGGCAAAAACGTTAAACTTTCAGAATACGATATTAGATCTGTTCATTATTTGATTTTGAAAGAAATTGATTCTACTAATGCTGGTAAATATAGAAATGAAAATGTGTTTATCAGTGGTGCTAAGCATGTCCCACCAGTATACATGAATGTTCCGTATGAAATGCAGAAACTGATTGATAAGTATCAAGGTTGGCAAGGCTTACATCCTGTAGTAAGAGCTTGTTTCTTACATGGAGAGTTTGTAAAGATTCACCCATTTGTTGATGGAAATGGCAGAACAGCAAGACTTTTATTAAATTTTGAACTCATTCAAAGCGGCTATCCACCAGTTGTTATAAAAACAGAAAATAGAGCAGATTATTATGATGCACTAGATAAGGCGCATAGAACAAATGACTATACAGATTTTATTAAAATTATTGTCGATTTGGTCAATGAATCAGAGGCTTCATACCTATATTTGATAGGTTAAAGTTAAGAGGAATAAAAATGGGAAAATAGTTATGCCTAAACTTCATGAAAGCATTTATTTACAAGATGAACCTAAGGATGATTTTTCATCAAACGAGATTGAAAAGTATCTAAAACCGTCTAATAAAACTATCATAAGCACAGGATGTACAACTGGTTATAAAGATATGGTGGATGTCTTCTCTAAAAATAATAACACTTATATTGCTCCAACTGATTATGTTGATGGTAATGCAGTATTTATCTTTGTTGCCAATATGTTTTATTTGCTTTCTAAGAAGATAGATGTTGTTATTTCATTTAATAAGGCAAGACAATTAGACAAAGATACAGGTTGTATGATTATGTCATTAAAGCGAAAAGCTGACCAACTAAATAAATAGAATAGGGGTATGAAAAAGATTAAGTGGTATGAAATTATATCAAAATAGTCGCCCTAACACATTAGACAAGCATAGGTCTGATACACAAGCGATTTACTGATCGACTCAAGTATTAGGCCTTTTTTCATGCAAAAAGGGATTTTGCGCCCATTATTTCTTATTTCAAAATTGAAGTTGTCATTATACTTACCTTGGAGATTTAAAAATATGGTTTTATTTCATAACATAGTACACGATTATATGAAGGTGAAGTCATCTATAACAATGTGAATATGAATATACCTGCAAGTAAATTCTTGATAACGTGTTATAAACAATATAGGGAAAATCAAAAAACGCATATAATTAAAAAACATTTATGATTAATGTTTTATAACTAAATATGATTAGAACTATGTTTCATTTTTTTTTCTCATTTCATGACCACAATATATATTTTTCATGTTATACTTATGTTAAGTTAACGGTAAAGTAACAAAAGGGAGATATCATGAGAAAAAGGACGTGTAGTTTCGCTTTCGTAATGCTATTACTTGTTTTAATCGCATTTGTTTTCATCGCCTGCGATGAAGATACTACTGCAGTGGCGACAACAGCCGCGGCACCGGTTACCACAACCACCGCCGCCCCAACAACGGCGCAAGCCCCGATAACGACTATCTCGGGAGAAGCAACAACCCAAGCCCCAAATATGGAAGTTCCCAGAAATTTGAGAATCGATGATCATTTTATTTTGTTTGATGAAGTTGAGAATGTCAGTTATTATGAATTGGCCATACTTGATAATGACGATAAAGAGATTGACACAATCCAAATTTCAAATCTTTTTGATCTTGAAACATTAAACATCCAACCAGGCAATTATTTTTTGAAAATACGAGCAGTGATTGAGAAAAATGGTAATCTTACTGCTTCAGAATACAGTTCAAAAATCAGCTATATAAAGGAAAATTCAGTGAAAGAAAACATTCGAATAGATGCTATAGGAAAAATAGAAGAGAAAATAACTGTTAATGCGATTTTTACTTGGACAAATCCAAATCAAGATAGTTCGTTTGTAGTAACTTTGACCGATGAATCAAACTTAGTAGTCTACAGCGATAGTACGAATGATACAGAACTACAATTGGATTCTATTCTTAATCCGGGGCAGAATTACAACCTTAGTGTTGAAGGGGAGGAATCAAACGTTAAATCTGAAAAAGAATTCTTAACTTACGGAGTTAAAGGAGATACACCCTTTGATCCGTTCAATAGTGTTATTACAATTTCCGAGCCCTTTAAAAGCGGGATGGTTATTCAAAGAAATGAAGAAATTCTTGTCACAGGAAATACCGAACCCCATGTATTAGTCAAAGTAATTCTTGGAAATAATCAAGGAGTCGCTGTTTCAAATGAAGAGGGTCAGTACGAAGTTATACTGAGTCCAATGAATGAGAATAATCAAGGACAAACACTTTGTGTAGAAATTGCACAAAATAAAAAATTAGATCTTAATGATGTTTTATTAGGTGATGTTTATCTCGTATCAGGACAGTCAAATATGCAAATGTCTTTAAAAGATACAGATTATCAAGACGAAGATATTGAGCATGCACTTGAAAATCATGTTCGCTTTTATTCTCAAGATACAAATACATCAAATCAAGAACTTGATACAATCAAAAATGGAAAATGGTTTAAAATTAATCAATCAGATAAAGGATATACTTATTTTTCTGCCATTGGTTTTATGGTAGGATCAATGCTATCAGAAGCATTAAAAGACGAGAATCTCCCTATTGGTATTATTTATGCTGCACAAGGGGATACAAACATTGTAAATTGGATGAGTCAAGAGTTTTATAATGGCGCAATTCAAACAAAGAATATGCATTACAATGCTATGATTCACCCGTTAAGACATATTAAGTTATCTGGCGTCGTCTGGTATCAAGGATGTAATAATTCATCAAAAGGAATCAGCTATCTTGATTTGTTGACGACATTCTTTAATAATTGGAGAACAGTATTCAATAACGAAGAGCTCCCTTTTTATGTTGTTCAACTTCCTTCATATGATGGCGATACAGGAAACAATTATGATTTCTCATATGTTAGAGAGGCTCAATATAAAGCGTCAATTGAAAATGATAATATCTTTCTGATTGCGACTGCAGATGGTGGAGATCCCAATAACATTCATCCAACAGATAAACGCTATATTTCTGAACGGATAACAAAATCTATTTTATCAACGATCTATCAAAAAAATTTCCTTCCACAAGGACCGACTTATAAAGGACATAGTGTAGAGGGAAATAATATAGTACTATCACTTAATTGCTCTGAAGGTCTTTATTCGGATGGAAGCATTGTTGGATTTGAGATTGCAGGTAGTGATGGTAAGTACCATTCTGCAAACGCGACGATCCATAATGAAACCATTATTTTAGAATCTAGTTATGTTGAAAATCCAGTTAATATTCGTTATGGTTTTAGTAAATCACCGTTCATCAATGTCTATAATAAAGACGGATTCTTATTAAGCCCATTTAGAACAGATAACTACAACCTCAATATCAACTTGTTAGAATATGAAGATTTAACCCAATATGAGAGACATCCAGATGGTTCACTTATGACAGTCGAAACCACACTATATGAGGGAGAAACCGTTTTAAACGTCACAAAACAAAACGATGGCAAAACGTTTGGATCACTCATTTTAGACAAATATGGCGCTATTGGCCATCACCCTATTGGATTTAAACTAAAAGTTGTAGGGACAAATAGTCATGCGAGAATTCTTTTTAGAATTGTTGAAGGATCTTATGAAATATGGGCATATAGTTTTATTGATAATTTCACAGGTATAAAAGAGATGCTGATAACTACAAGTGATTTTATCTGTGTGTATAATAAACAAGATGGTCAGATCGATTTTGAAGCGATTATGTCTTTAGAAGTAACAATCGAGAGCCCGACAAATGCTGCCATTGGCATTATTGATGCGATGTTTATCGAAGTGGATAAAACTAAACCAACAAGTTTTAATATCGAAAATATCAGTAGAATAGAAGAAAACCTTTATTTAACTTTTACAGAATCAATCTTCTCAGATTATTATGTTATTTTAATCTCAGAAGATGGTTTAAATTATACAAATCCCATTGAAAATTATCAAACGACCGATCTTAGCGCAACATTTATGATGTCAGATAAATATCAAATGGGTCAACCTTATTATGTTAAGGTTACGGCATTTAATGAATTTGGTGAGACTTTAGCAACTAATAGTGGCTATGTTTTTTACATCGAATCCGAAGACGTTGTCATTATAAATAATTTTGATTTTTTAGATAATGATAGCTTATTGGCATATGCTAGTTCGAATATGATTGTTCATGCTGGACTTGAATTAACACTTGATGAGAAAGGCTTGAAAATTATCAGCAAAGGTCAGGGGTGGCAAAACTTTATTTTTAAATTTGAAAAAGGAATTAACCAAGGATACCAGAATCTTGAGTTCTATGGAGATTTCAGTGGTTATCATGGAGAAGTCTATATCGAACTTGTAGATCCATCTTATCAAATATTTTCTTATAAGCTTGATTTATCAGAAATGAATGAAGGACATTTCGCTTTATTAATGAGCGATTTTCTAAGTAAAACAAATCAATCCCATTTCGATGATAGAGATTTAATTTGGATTGCATTTAATTTTAATGATACATTAGGTGGTACAATATACTTTGATGATTGTCAATTAACAAATTAGTTCTTAAAAGTAATTAGTAACCATCAAATGAGGAATGAGTATGAGTAAAAAAATAAGCATGGAAGAAATAGCAAAAATTTTTAACGTCAGTAAAGTAACTGTTTCTAAAGCGCTGAATGATAAAGAAGGTGTCAGTGAAGAGTTAAGGAAGACAATTAAAGAAAAAGCAGAGGAACTTGGTTATTTTACTAATTCAGCAGCTAAAAGCTTAAAATTAAATAAAAATTTCAATATTGGTGTGATAATTCCTTTGCGATTTGTCGGAGGAAGCTCATCGTTTTATTTTGAAACATATACGAAGCTTGTCATGAAATTAACTGAGCTCGGTTATTCTGTGATGCTTGAAATACTTCATAACGATCAAGAAAACAATAAGGTATTTCCAGATATGTATAAAAATGGAAAAATCGATGGACTTATTATCATGGGTCAATTTTTTGATTCATATTTGAGTTTATTTGCTGATGCTTATTTGCCGGTTTTACTCTTTGATTTCTACTCATACAATCATCATTTAGATTGCATAGTTGTTGATAATTTTACATCTGGTTACAAAGTAACTGAACACTTGATCAAGAAGGGTCATAAGGAAATTGGATTTGTGGGAAATATTTATGCTACATGTTCAATTCAAGACCGCTTTCTTGGATTTTATCGCGCTTTACTTGGTCATCATCTTATATTGGATAATGAACATATTATTAGTGATAGAGATGACAATGGACAATTTATTCCTTTTGTTTTACCTAAACATATGCCGACAGCATTTGTATGTAACAATGATCAAATAGCTTATGAATTTGTGAATGAACTAAAAAAGCTAAACTACAGCATTCCAAAAGATATTTCGATCATTACATTTGATAATACGTTATATTCACAAAAATCAAATCCAAAATTGACGACCATATGCGTCAATGTTGATGATATGATTGAAATGACGTCGAAAATAATCGTTAAAAAAATGAATAACAAAGACAAAAGATATAATAAAGTGTTAATTCAAACAGAGTTAATAGAACGCAATTCGATTAGTGATTTAAAATAGTCTGTTTGAATTACACAAGATGAATTAATATATACTTAATAGAATATACGAAAAGATATGTGGAGTAATTTACATAGCTTATTCAATCATATGAAGATGAATCTGGTGATTTAATCAAAACAAAATCACTGTATTTATTGATTTGAATCAGATCACCTTAAAGAAATTAGAGGTCAATAGTCAACCGCCTGCTATTCGGTCTGCCGCAAAGGAATTAAGTGGCAACATTATCACCATCAAAAGAACCTGGAAAATGCTCGAGCAAAACAATTTTGTCTACACCGTTCCCGGTGTTGGGGCTTTTGTGAACGAGAATTCGGATTCATTTCTTTTGGATAAGAAAAATCAAAAAGTCGAAAGCTTGTTGATGGAGTTGATCCACGAGTGTCGGATGGTAGGAATCACTTCCGAAGAATTAAAGAGTCTGGTAGATATCACGGATGAATAGCGCAATGATTTTGCTTAGCAACTGGTCTTTATTAAAAAATAAAACCTTGAATTACTAGAATATATAACTTTGTTTGATGAATCTGAGTCATTTATCATAAACAGCTATTGAGGGAAGTGAACGAAAGTGAAGCAACAAGCAACCAACCCGTTTTTGCCTAGCTATGAATATATTCCTGATGGCGAACCCCGATTGTTTGGTGATCGGGTCTATTTGTATGGAAGCCATGATCGCTTTAATGGGCGTGGTTTTTGCCTGAATGATTTTGTGTGTTGGAGCGCACCCAAAGATGATTTGTCGGATTGGCGATATGAAGGGATCATATGGCGTCGGCGAGACGATCCTAAATCGCGGGGGAATAGGCAAGGGATGCCAGCACCTGATTGTATCCAAGGGCATGATGGTCGATACTATCTTTACTATTTCGTCAGCATTCCTTCTTATATCGGTGTTGCAGTATGTGATACACCCGCGGGGCGCTATCAATTTTATGGGTATGTCAAGTATCGTGATGGGCAATTACTGGGATATAAAAAAGGGGATTCGACCCAATTTGATCCCGGAGTTTATCAAGAAGGAGACAAGGTTTACTTGTATACCGGGCTTTGTCCAAGCAAAGGCCAATTGCATTTGACTTATCGAGCGTTGAATCGCACCAACAAGAAGGGCGCAACGGTCACCATTCTGGATAAAGATATGGTGACAATCATTCTACCACCAAAAACAATCGTTCCCGGCATTAGAACCTGTAAAGGCACCGGTTTTGAAAAGCATCCTTTTTTTGAAGCGTCCTCGTTGAGAAAGATCAATGATTTGTACTACTTCATTTACTCATCCTATTCCGGGCACGAGTTATGTTATGCGATATCTAAAAAACCCGATGGCGATTTTTCCTTTGGGGGAACATTAGTGTCGATTGGGGATATCGGACTCAATCAATATCACCATGTAAAGGATGCTTCAAATTTTACAGGGAATACCCATGGGTCGATTTTACAGTTAGCGGATAAATTCTATGTATTTTATCATCGGCAAACCAATCGATCTCAGTTTTCCAGGCAAGCCTGTGCCGAAGAGATCTTTATCGATAAAAATGGTCACTTCAAGCAAGCCGAAGTGACATCTTGTGGGCTTAATGGAAAACCATTAAGCGGAATTGGGGAATATGAGGCCAGAATCGCATGCAATTTGAGAGCAAAATCAGGCACGCGTTTTTACTTGGCTTTACGTCATCTTCATCCCTATGAACCCTATTTCACCCAAACCGGTAACGATCGAAATGAAAACCCGGATCAATACATCGCGAACATGAGAGATGGATGTAATGCCGGCTTCAAGTATTTTGATTTCAATAGGACCAAATCAATCTCTATCTCCACAAAGGGAACAGGGAACGGGACCATGATCGTATCAAACGGCAAAAAAGAGGTTGCTTCAATTAGAGTGACACCATCAAAAGAAATTAAGATCCATGAATCGTCATTTGCCGAGATCAAAGGAATTCATCCGTTGTTTTTCAAATTTGTCGGAAAAGGAAAAGTAGATTTCATATCCTTCACGTTACAATAGATTGGATAATGGACGGCGAAAACGAAGTGTCATTATCTATCCTTTCAGCAATAACAAAGGAAATTCGCCAAAAAAAACGACGTTGGTGGCTTCAAATACCCAATCGATGTTGGCCACTATTGATTCGAATAATCGAATATTGCGGAAAGAAAAGATCGATGAGGACATTCTGTTATGTACTACGGTTGACTGAACGATTATAGGTAGAAGAAGTCTGTACGAAAACGGACAACGATATCATCAACGATCATTATTTCCGAATCAAAGGCAACTTCAAGAAAGGCAAGCTCCTCCACGTTGGAAAAACGCGCGATCATCGTTAGCTGGGATTCTGGTTTGTCGTTTTTCTAGGGGGAAAATGAACAGTAAGCCCAGGAATACCTGTCGCAAGACCCTAGCAATCGCCAAGGGTTTGATGATTGGGCAAATTCATGAATATCAGCTGAAATTTCAATAAAAGCCAAAGCTGAGAGACACTATTTTTTTACGAGGACAAGTCCTATTTGCATTCGCCAAGGAAAGCATCCAGAATGCGATGACCTCCTCAAGGCATTGGCTTTGCCCAAAAGCAAATTGACCACAGGAACGGATGATTCCCTGGGAAATCCATTTTTTTGGAAACCGACGAAACCTTTGGGCGCTTCAATACGTGTCGCGCCTATTTCGTCCTTTGATTTTTAACGACCCGCATAGTTCCGGAATTATCTGATGCAAGATGTTGAGGCCAACCTCAAAGGAGAAGCAACCCATTGACTCAGCAAACCCTATTTGACTCTCGAACACCGATCCTGTTATCGCTCCATAAAAAGCACTATGACCGCATATTGAATAATGCAAAGCGCGCGGAATATCGGCTTCGTTTTCCCTCGGGGAAAATCGAGGCCTACGTGTATTGTCCAAGCCCGCATAAACAAGTGGTTGGAGTCATCCTGTTGGAACCAGCGATTTTTCTTAACAAAGAAGAAGCATGTCGTTATTATCAACAAAACGATGCCGGTGAGTGGGATGTCATAGCTAATTGGATCGGAAACAAGAAAGGTTGTTATATCTCCCCTATCAGCCAGGTGATCCCCTTTGCAACTCCGATCGACTATCAAACGTTAATAGCGTGCCGGGAATTCACCGCACCACAACAATGGCTGTACCTGGACCCGAAGCCAGAATTGTTGGGTTTGCTATCAAAGGCGAAACCGACGAATTAGTCTCTTTGCGAGTTCAAGGAATATGGTAAGCAGAGTTTTCGACAACGGACGGTTCCTTTGATATAATGAAAGACATCAAAGGAGTGATTTCAATGGATACATTCGAACCGTATCTTTCGGAAATCAAACATTCGTCACAAGCAACGCGAGTCAAGGAGATTCTGGATTGGATCCACAATCATTTTCCGGCTTTGGAAACCAGGATTGCTTGGGGTTATCCCCATTTTGTCCATAAAGGAACGTTTATTTTGGCCTTAAGTGTCGCCAAGGAGCACGTGGCGATCGCGCCCGAAAAGGTGGCAGTGGACAAATTTCGTCATCAAGCGGAAATGTTAGGCTATGCCACCTCCCAACAACTCATCAAAATCAAATGGAACCAACCGGTGAATTTCTGTTTGTTGCAGAAGATCATCGAGTTCAATCTCGACGATAAAAAGGGGTATAAGACCTATTGGCGCTGAAACTTGAAGCAAGTATAGATCGATGAACCGAATCAATGAGACTCGCCAGCGATGTCTCATTTTTTTATTGGCATATTGAGAATTAGCAAACAGGGTGTGTCAAAGAACCCCGGATTGATTATAATTAAATCAGAAAA
>Ga0209723_1004405_pt1 | contig 15729 bp, 14 predicted proteins | sample BiotimSIPDNA_2_FD_185750 | JGI IMG/M metagenome (GOLD analysis project Ga0209723, IMG submission 185750) | Anaerobic biogas reactor microbial communites from Washington, USA - Biogas_R2 time_0 SIP DNA (SPAdes) (version 2) | ecosystem: Engineered > Bioreactor > Anaerobic > Unclassified | place... | reverse complement strand
GCTTACCTCCACATCTTCGTAAGTCTCGGTGAACGTCCAGTCGGTCTTCGTCGGCGTGAGCCGCCAAGTCGTACTGTCTGTCAATCCACCAATAGCGTACTTCCCGTCTGGCCCCGTGTAGGCGGTAACGTCACTCTCGCCGGAGGCCGTCGCGGTGATAAGCACGCCAGGGACGGGGTTGCTGGAGCCGTCGAGGATGGTGCCAGTGACAGCATAGGTATCGCCGCCCTGCGTGACCGTCGGCACCGGAGTGGCGCCGTGACTCATACCATTCCCGGTATACCAAGTCTCTACAAGCCACGGGTCGCTGACACCTGGGTCGCCGCGTTCACCATCATCATACTGCCATGTGCCACCAGAGTTTTTAATGAACCAGCAGTGCCACGAGATGTTGTAACAAGCGAGAATATATCCATTCGGGCCATTGTAGACGGCGGTTTGACCGGAACCGCTAACGAGGTCATACGCCCCAGTACAATCCGCATTCCCTGCTCCTAATACCGCTACGTCGCCGCGAGGCACCAGGGCTACAAAGTCTACGTGGTCAAGGGCAGCCCCGTTTACCGTGATGACGCGGGAGGCCCATAGCACGTCCCGCCCACCCGCCGTGCAGGTTATCGTCCACTCATCATCGGGCAGGTTCTCTAGCGTGTAAGCCCCGCCGGTAGTGGTGGTGGCCTCCACTACGTTCACGCCGTCCGTGGCGGAGACCTTTGCGCCTACATAGCCCGTACCCGCATCCGCCACCGTACCGGAAACATCATGCCCTGTCTCAGTGGCGGTGAAGTCCTTGTCGCTCTGATTCGCGCCATCCAGAGTTACATCCCGGTACGTCGGTGAGAACGTGCAGGCCAGCTTAGTTGGCGTCACCCGCCAAGTAGTCTCGTCCTTCAGATTCTCTAGCGTGTAGTCACCATTCTCGTCGGTATAGGTGACTACATCATCTTCGCCAGAGGCCGTAGCCGTCACCTTGACGTTCTTGACTGGCGTGGTGTCGGCAAGCTGAATCGTGCCGGAAATGCTAAAGCCGGAGACCTCCGTTACGGTCGGAGGAGGCTCTTCCCCCATCATGATTACTGACCATGAGGAGGAATCCCAGGGATTGGTATTCCCCATGCCATCATCGGAGTAATACAGGTTGGCATGGGAACTATCTGCAATTACCCAGAAATTAGCCCCGCTAAACCAATAAATCTCATAGCCGCTCATCGTATAGACGGCGTCCTGCCCAGAGCCGCTGCCGATATAGAGTCCATTGCAGGCCTCAGTTCCCGCGCCGGAGACTAGGATGTTAGACATGAGTGGCTCCCAAGGGGTTATTCGGCAGTGAAGGTCAGGTCTCCGATGGCAAAGGTCACAATCGTATTGTCCCCAACCTCAAAGACATCACTCGTACTCAGAACCTTCTGCCACAAGAGCAGGCCTCCGCTGACCAACGAGTAGACGTGATAGCGGCCAACCGTGCCCCAGGCCTCTGTAGACGGCCCAAAGCTGATCTCGTTGGTGTTCTTCAGGCAATAGTCCGCGTATGTACCGACCGTTATGGGCTGCCGCGCATAGCCGCCGCCGGTGACTTCGGTGGTCTCGTCTATCATCAGGGCCAGGTAACAGCCCGCCGAGTGTATAGCCTCCAGCGCTATCTTCGCTGAGTTGCCGGTGATCTCCATGTCGCCACCTCCTTAGAACGTGACCTTGAGCAGGTCTACCTTGGCGTAGCCGCCTGCCCGTAGAGTATCCTTGAAGTCCCAATCCTTGACGAAGACGCCGCCGCCCAGATGAACCAGTTGCGACGCCGCCCGCAGATCCTCGCTCATTTTGAGTCCTAGGCGAGCGAACGTCCAGTCCAACGGTTCGGCGAGACGCACGCTGGCGCCCAGCCCGACCAACTCACGAGCCGCCACTAGGTCTCCAGACACGTACAGCGGTTCGACGATCAGCGGGAGGGAGTGCGAGATTGTCAGGTTCTCGACCCCCACGCCGAAGATGTAGCCGACGCCCGTTCCCTGCCCCCACGCAGGAGCCACCAGCAAGCACAACAGCACCACGATCAGCAAGTCTTTCATAACCATCACCTCTTCACTGAGTTGTAGGAACAACGAGCAACACGATGGTCAGGACGACGGCTGCCCCGATGACCATCCAGAACAGCGGCCCCTTGACCCGCCGCCACAGGCTAGGCCACAGCGAACTCATGTCTCCTCCACATCGGGCAGTACAGCCCCGACCAGCCAGCGGTACGCCATTTCAGACATCGCGACCAGGGCCAGAGCCTCCGCCCCCCAGGTCTCCACGTCCAGCGGCCAGATGCCCCGCATAGCCGACAGCCCTGCCGCTAGTGCACCCGCCAACACGACCACGAGTAGCCGCTTCGTCAGCACACTGGCCCACCCAGGGCAGATGCGCTTGAGGGCCTGCATGATGAACGCCACGGCGATTGCCAGCAGCACTACCGGATAGGTTGCTTCCATGATGTCACCTCCTTTTCTTGCGACGCCGAGCGATCTTCTTCATGTTCTCGGCGAAGACCGCACGCTTCTTAGCCACGCCGCCCCGCTTCTTCCCCGCCGCGATTTTCTTGCGGGTCGCTTTCCCGAAGCTGCCCAGCCTTGCCGTCGCCTGCTGAATCCACTTCCTCGCCATTCTCCTCACCTCCCAACGTGGCCGCCTGGTGTAAGGCGTCACACACAACCCAGTACACATATCCAGATAGGACGAAAAGCACGACGAGATACAGTAAGTCCATTCATCTCCGCTCGCCCTCTGTTTGTGCAAGGATAAGCTCATGCACCGCCGCCAAATGTTTCTCCAAACGAGACTGCCCCTGAACAACCTCTGCCCGCAAATCCTTGATGTCACTCCTCAAGGCCGCAATGTCCTCACGATGTTCGGTGCGCGTGACCCGTTCCTGAATATGCTGCTCTACCACTGCCATGTCCTCCGCCGTGGGAGCTGACCCAACCTGAGACACAATCTGCCCCCAGGCCACCAGCCCCCCGCCGATGACCAGAGCCAACGGTAGAATCAGAGGAATCCAAGTCTTACACCATTTTTGTAAGCTAGTCATCGTGGCCCCCCCACGGTTACTTCCGCCTCCCCGCCGCGCGGGAACTCTGGCCGTTCCATTGGCGGCAAGGGTAGCGGGAAGCGGCTCACCAGGTCGAGAACACTCGTCTGTGGGGCGCGGTACACGGTGCCGCCCCGCAGGTCAATGAACCCGACCTTGCCTTCGTAGTTGCTATAGAGTCTCAATGTACCTGTTTCGGGGTCCTTAGCCACAAAGCCGATATGCCCAGCAGGGTCAGACCCGTACTCAGGCGAGATAAGTATATCACCGACCCGAGGCGGATCGGAAGTCGGATGCAAACCTTGGGTCTCCAGCCAAGGGCCTAATTCATTAGCGTCCCCATGCCCTGCCGTTCCGCTCAGGTTCAGCTGCAACCAGCGAGAGCAGTACCCTGGGTCGGCAGGGAAGTCGCCACGCAGCGCTCTTTGCAAGGCTACCGTGGTCGTCGGGACGCGGCGATTCGCCAGTATCTCCATTTGCCAAGGTTCAATCGGTTCCAGTTTCCATTGGGCGCGGCGTTCGTTGACTTTGGCAAGCCAAGCGGCAGTCTCATCAACCCTCTTCTCTCTCTCCGTGCCCGCAGGAACCCGTGTATCCCTTGGTAGACTTCGCCGCCATCGTTCCTGCCCGATGGCTAACATCTCCTGTAGCCCATGCCCCTGTGCAACCCACTCGCGGGCTTGGGACAGCGTGGGGGCAGGGTAAACACCGGCTTTCTGTGCAGCCTCTCGCAGCTGGTTCGCTTGCCGTGTTTGTGGCGGTAGCGGAGGCTTGCCTTCACTTCTACGCAACTGGTTGAGTTCGTCCAATTCGGGCATGCTCATGTCGCGGAGTACCCTGGGCAGATAGACAGTACGCGTGAGCAAGCCTGTAGCCTGGCCCGTTGCGAAGGAAAAATCCTCCAAGAACTTGAGAGCCTCAACATCCTCTGGCCGCGGAGGTTCCTTCTGCGAACTCGGCAGCCCGGCATTGCGCAACAAGCGCTCGATCCTTTCTGCGGGAACGGGTTTCCCCACTTGACCAAGTTTCAGCACGCGCTGGGTCAAGGGCGAGGCCGTTTTCCAGGCGCCTTCCCAGTCGCCGCGCATTAGTTGGCCTGTTGCCCGAATCCAGGGGTGCATCGCACGTCCGATAGCCTGTGCGGTTGTTGCCCCAGGGTTGCCGATCCCCAGCAGGCGGGACATGTCGCCGAGGATTTCGAGCATCGGGAAGCGAATGGCGAGGGTGGGTATGGAGGCCTCTTTGATTTTGTCCAAGGTCGGGCTGCTGGGGACGTTACTGTAAGGCCACCAGTCCCAGCGCCACGGCAGGTACTGGGGCTGCATGCGCTGGGGGTTGCCGCTGCTCTCAAACATTTGTTTTTGGGTAGGGGTAAGAACTGCTTCGCGCCACAGTTGGGGGTAGTGATAGAGTGCGTATCCGAAGACTGGACGCTCTAATATTTTCGCCGGCACCTGTGTGCTGCGTTGCGCCGTATACGTAAGGAAATACTGTACCTGACCGGCGTATCGCAGAAAAGGGGCTTGATACTCTCGGCCATATGCTGGGTAGCCCGCAAACGTCGAGCGGGCGGTATCCGTCGGACTCCACCCCGATAGGCGTTTGGCGGCATAGTGTGCCCCTCGGCTAACATCCTCGAAGGCTCCACCGATCCTCACGCCCCATCCGATGGTGTTGTCCAGCAACTTGTCCAGCGGCCCCACCAAGGGTTCTGGATGGCGGGCGAGGCTCATAGCGTAGCCTTGCCCAAGAATATTGCCTTCAGTCAGCTCTCGGAGAATGGCCGCAGATAGAGCGGGGTTTGTGGGGCGACGGCCCATTGCTCGGCCAATCGAGGCCGCAATGACGTTATTCCGCAGCGGGGCAAACAGCTTCTCGTCCATGATGTCTATGAAGCCTACGCCTCCACGCATGAGACCACACTTCAGGTCTTGCAAGGCACCGTGCGGGGCTACGGCGGAGAGGGCATCGCCCACATCCGCGCTCATGGCACGCAGCGCGAGGCGGAGGCCAGGTAAATACTTCTCGGTATCGGCGAAGCCTGATATTATCATCGAAGCCATCTGGTCGGGTACTTGGGCGTTCAAGAAGCTCAGGGAATTGAGTACCGACATTCGTGGGGCTCGCATAAGGTGTCGGGCCGTGCGTAACAGGGGATGGTCGGGCGTGAGTTGCATCCCCAAGTAGTCAGAGACGCCTTCCGGCAGCAGGTGCTCCTTCAAGGCTTTTACAACATGGGGCTTCGCAACGGCCTCCCAAGCCCCCAAGTCAATCCCTGCCCTCTTAGTCAATATCGGCGTGTAGCCCAATAGCTCTGCCGCTTCGGGGCGGATACCCTTAGCCGGGAAGCCATAAGTAGCACTGTATTCCGTAAGGTCCTTGAGAAGGGTGCCCCACGCCATGCCTCTACCATAGGCCCTCCCCAGCACGAGGGGGTCAGTGATGAAGGGGGGAATGTTTTTTGCCTTAGGGTCGGCAGCCCGCATCCATTCTGCAAGAGTGGGGTGCTCAAAAGTGGCCTCCCGTGCAAACCAGGGGTCTCCCCCAGGCAGTTGCCGCGCGACGCCTTCCCGAGGGGCCAGATGGGTGAGATAGCCCACGCCCTTATCCCCCAAGTCCATACCCTCTTGCCTCATCCTCCCCAGTGCCCATTCGTAACGGGCAGCCAGCTCATCGCCAGTTTTGAGAATCTGTTGTGCCTTCGGCGGGAGAAGCGTCAGGTCCACACGCCGCGACAAGAATGCAGACTTCCCACCTCGGAGAGCGGCTTCGATCTGTGCCTCCCCAGTGTATTCATTAGTCGCCCGCAGAACGAGTTCCAACCGTTTAGCGTCAGGGATTTGCCAGATGTCGCCGACAGCGATTCCGGTCAGTTCCGAGAACTCAGGACTCGTAACCTTACGAGGATACCAGCCCAGATAGCGTCCCACCAACTCTCGGTCGCCCTTTGCCATCTTCGCAACAGGCTGGGTCAGCATGGCCTCAAAGAGGTGGGCCTGATTAGTATGCTTGCCGACGATGACTTGCAAAGCGGCCATGTCCTCCTGGGGCACTGTACCTCGCACGGTGAAGAACTGCTTCAGGTGATTGCCCAAAGAACGCAGCGGTGTCTTCTCTGCTTCGGCCAAGTCGCGCAGCCTCTCCCCGACCAGACGGTCAAGCCTTATCTCTGCCAAGGCTTGAGGGTGGACACCCGCTTCCCAGGCCTCGGCCCGCAGTGCGCCGCCGAGCGGATCATATTGAGGAGAAGGGCGCAGCTCTCCGGCGGGTACATTTTTTTCGACCCAACTGATAGCTCTCTCCACTCTGGACACGGCGTTCGCACGAATGGTATCTTCAATGTTGCGCACGGCTGGCCGCCGGACCAGGTTGCCGTAAATCGGTTGGCCTGCGATTCTCCACTGCTTACGCACCGAGGCCTGCGCCCTCCCGATTACCGCGTCCTCTATCTTTCGGGCAATAGATTTTTCCACACCGTTCCGCCGCAGTATATTGTGCAAGCCACGGCGAACGGTCGCAATCTCCCCTGGGCTGCGGCCCGCGCCAAAGGCCACAACGTCCATTTTCGCGGTCCGTTGGGCCAGAAAAGTTCCCATCCTCGCTGCGACGCTCTCTTCTAATCCGAACTGCTGCCCAACTCGGATCGCGGCTGCCCTCATCAGTGAGGCGGCCTTTGCCCCCGCTACAGGGGTATAGCCTACCAAGAAACTTGCCAAGAACACAGGGTCGTTAACCGAATCCTCCAGCATGCCCGTACCCATTGCGACAGCCATCTGCATCAGCGAAGCGTTCTTGGGCAGTGCGGCGATCCTCTTTTCGGTGAACATTTCTTCTCGCGTACCGCCCCGTAAGGCCGTATAGCTCAAGTCCAGTACGTCTTCCGCCGTAAGAGGCCCAGCCCGCGACTTAAGCCACAATTGCTCAGGCAAAGCCAAGACAGCACCGCCGACGTGGAGTAACCGAGAACCTAAATACTTAAGATTCGCCAGAACGCTGGCTTCAATGGGGCGAGCGGTAGGCGTAGCGTTGGCCGGCAGCCCAGCATCGAGGGTCAGGATGGTATTCGCCTGCTGAGTTTCCCAGGGGGTTAGGGCTAATTCGTGGACTTGCGCATAGGCCCTTCCCAGTCCTATCTTCCCCTCTCGGTGGGCGGAGAGTATGCCCTCCACCGCCTTTTCCGTCTCAGAGAGCGGCTGTGCCGCCCGCATAGACACTTCTTGCGGCTTTATGCCCAAGGCCTTAGCCGCCACGGGGGGCGGCACCAATCCTTCTTCAGCGAGTTGCAGTACATAGAGCTGGTCCTCGCGCCGCCCATCGGACAACTGATTTTTTAGCGCCAGCCGTCGATAATGCCCCAGTTCTTGCGCGGTGATGAGGCCCTTACCGTAGAACCCGTTAGCGGCACCCAATGCAATCTCAGCACTTATCCCACCTTCACCGATAGGCCGCAGAATGAGCGCAGTGAGCCGTTCCAATTCCTGCCGCGCACTCTTGCGCTCCGCTTGTTCGAGTTTCGCGACGGCCTCGGGCTTCGCCCGACGTTTGGGCTGCGGGCGGGAGACCCGCTCATAGCGGGAAGTTTTTCTCTCCCCAGTCCACACGTCGCGTTGGTAGCCCTCGCGCAGGTTGGGTACGGGTTTGCGTCCGAGTATGCGGTCTATCTCTTCTTGTGTAGGCATGGCGCGATCACCATCCCCCAACTACATCCCAAATATCGTGAGGTGCGGGCTTAGATGTCGCGGCCCTCCCGCTGCGCGCCGGGGTTGCCGCACGTCGGGCTTCTACTTGGCGGGCTATCTCCTCCATAGACAGAGCATGCCGCCTGCGTTCAGCCAAACTTCCCCGGGATATGTCTGCGCGTTCTCCGGAGAGTTCGATACGGGCTTGGCCTTGCGCTACCTGTTGTGGCAAAAGCTGCCCGCGGACCACGGCGAGGGCTTGGGCCTGCGTAGGGATATGCGAATAGGTGCCCTTCGCAGTGTCAAACGTCCAAGGCGTAGTCCCGTTTATCTGTCTCCAGCGTTCGTTGATGGTTTGGTAAAGTTGGGCAGCTACCTCCCTGGGGTCAGCGTTGGGGTCAGAGATAAGTGCGTCAAGCTCGTCGCGGTATCTCTGCCCGCCGGGGTCTACCTTTGGGAAGGTGCGCTTGATCCACTCGTACTGGGCAATCATGACGGGTAGCGCGGCCTCGGCGTTGGCGTCTATAATGGCCGAGGGCGTCTTCTGCGCGGCCAGCAATAAGTCCTGGTATTTAGCCGGCTTCACTCGGTAGCGTCCGGCGGCGGTCTGGTCTATCAGGCCGCCAGAAAAGGATGCCAGTTTACCTAATAGCTCATGTATCTGTGTCGGCGGCAATTCGGATAGACCGGGTTCCCCTAAAAGTCTCACAGCTTCCTGCGCTTGCTCCGGCAACTGGTCAATAATGGGCGTCACCGCCCCCACGATGGTTGCGGCATCTTCGAGTAATTCATCGGGAAGTTCCTCGCCCTGGAGGGTTTCCATGATGGCCTTGAGCTGCCCCAAGCCCTGCTGAAGCTCTGGCAGGCTCTTCTGCTGCCTCGCCTCGGCGCCCCAAAGTACTTGCTGGGCCTGCTGGTGCAGTTCGCGTTCACGATCCGTCTTCGGCGGGTTGTTCCATAGATAGAGACCAGCTTTGGGTGCAACGTCTGCCCACTCTTTCAGCAACTCCTGCCGAGGTTCATCCGCCTTGAGTCTCTTTTCTTCGGCAGTGTCAGCCAGGTTCCGAATGTTCTGTTCGTGTTGCATCTGGATTTTCGTCATGTAGCGTTTCTGGTCTTCCTCTGTCTGCTGCCGCGATAGGTCAAACCGCTCGCGTTCGAGGCCCACCCGCTCTCCCTGCAAGGCCAAGTTCCGCTCCTGTTGCTGCCGCTCCCAGACGGCTTGCAACGCCTCCTGCCGCCGCTTTTCCTCGTAATCGCTCAGTTCCTTCTGCCCCAGCTTGAACTGTGCGAAGGCATTAGCTACGGCCAGAATGTCGCGAATCATGTTAGCCATTATCACCACCTACTTGCTGATGAAGTCCAAGAGGCCTCTTGAATACTCATTCCAGTCGGTGCTATCCTCGGTTTCCGGACTGCTCCCGCCGAACACCCCCGCCTTCCCCAATGCCCCGGCCAATTCGCCGAGCATACTGTACTGCGCCCGACTGCGGGCCTCGTTGATTTGGCTTTCCTGTATCCCTAGTTGCCGAGCCTGCAACTCCATCTGTTGGCGGCGGAGGGTGGCATCGAGGGCGGTCTGGATAGCCCACTGGCGTTCCTGCGCCTGCTGTTGGACGCGCTGTTGTTCAAGCTGAGACATGCCCTTGGCGAGAGCTTCACCTTTCGCGGCCTCAATTCCCTGTATACCTCGCGACATAAGCCCTGACTGGTGCAAGCCTCGTTGCGCCAGGTTGGAGAGCAAGGCCTGCCGCGACTGCTGGGCCTGGGCATTGAGCGTCTGCGCTAGATTGCCCTGCGCCAGTTTCCAGGAGGCATCTGAGGGCTGGCTTTGGGTGAGCATCTTGCCGACGTACTGCGTAAGAATGTCGTCGAGGTTGAGACTGGGCTGGGCACTGCCGCCGGCGGCGTTGGCAATTTGGGTAGAGGTTCTGGTGGCCGGCGGGGTGCCTGTATTGGTGCGCCCGGGCAGATACTCATCTCCTGTTCTACGGTGAACATCCCCGCTGCCGCCTCGCCCGTCGAACAGTTGCGCGAGTACGGGATTCTCTTGTTGTCTGAGTTGTGCCAGCATCCGGCTCACCTCTTCTACGTCTGTCAGGTCTACTTCCGACTCTTCCTCCTGTCCAAAGTCCGAGGCGTATTGTCCGGCCCAAGGGGATTCCGGCAGGCTGACCAGCTCCCTGACACTGGGCTGAGAGGCAGGTGCTTTCTTGTTGCCACCGAGCAAAGACTCCACCAGACCGCCCACTGCACCGCCTACTGGACCGAATATGCTGCCCGCCAGAGATAGCAATCCCATAGTATCACCCCGCCTCGTAGCTGTACTCCACTAGCACTCCTGACTGGAACTTCAGCGTGTGCGTTCCACTGGTCGTCTCAATCGTGATCGTGCGGTTCAGTCCAACGGGCAGCGAGCGGAAGACCTCAGCCAAGGTTCTTTCCATCGCTGGATCGCTGGAGTAGGAGCCTGGCAAGCGTGGCCTATGCTGTCTGCGTTCCACGCGGCTGCCTCCTCGTAATGTAGAGTTTGATCGCCCTCAGCATGAAGTCGGGGGCTTTGGTGGCCTCGATTTTCAAGTACAGCGGCTTGCCCCTCACCGCCTGCGAACAGGTCAGCTTGCCGTTGGACACGGGCATGGCCCCCAAGTCCGTCCAGGTTGCCATATCATCGTCGCTATAGTAGACGTGTGGGTCCTCTGCCGCAAGGCCTGTGCTGGTAAATGTTCCGTCTACCCAGACTTCGTGCAGGATAATTTCCTCGTCGGGGTCAGGGGTAATCGGGGCAAAGATGATGCTGATGGGGGCGCGGTAGTGCGACCCAGCGGGGCCGCCAGCGTTGAAGTTGGGGAAGGCCTCTTCGGTGTGGAGAACAGTGATTTCAGGAAGGTCACTGGTCGAAGTATGCCAGTATCGCCTACAAAGTAGGTGGCTTTGTTTGTCTCCACGTTGGAATCCGTAAATGCCTCCAGTACCTATGGGGCCATGACTATCGCGTCCCCAAACGGCTGTCCCAGGTTCGAGCCAGTACAAGTCTGTTCCGCTCTTGAAGTACATCCGGCCATTCGCGTAGGCCATTTTCGGGGCCTCTCCATCAGCGAAGGTCGGTCGCGTCAGCGCCCCCTCCACGAAGCTCGTCAGCTTCATCACCTTACTGCCGTCGAACCACATAAGGCCCTCGGTAGAGGCCCACATGACACCCTCGCCGCAGGTTGCATAAGCCCGATAAGCGCACAATCCGTGGCTGTCCAAGAAGTTCAGGTCAAAGGAAGTTTCATCCCATCCCGTGAATACCCATACCCCATTCGGCTTGAAGATCAGCAGGTGCTCCCGCCAACTGACCATGCCGACGACGGGGTTGCTATCCCCTACGGTGAGGACGTTCTCGGTCGGCCAATACCACGGGGCATCGAGTTCGCTGTAGTATACCTTGTTAGCCAGGCCGGTAGTGTAGGGAGCGTTCGGATCGTAGTACAGCCCTCGCGTGTAGCTTTCGGAGGTCTGAGTCACCCGCGCCATGAAGAAGCGTTCGTTGTGGGCGCAGAGTTCTTTTCCATACGGCGGCACGGCGTAGTCGCAGTCGAAAGTGTCGCCGAGTTGAGCGTCTGGCGTATTGTCCTCGTAGGATGTAGCCGTCGCGCCCTCCAAGCGGGCTACCAAGCGATACGCGCCGACTTGTGCCCCGTCGTCGGTGCTGAGGCTAGAAGCCCGGTAAAGTTTGCGGTAGACAGTGTTGCCGTAGATAGAAGCCGCGGGAGGTGCGGGTATCTTTACCCACCTGATACTTTCGTCATCGCCGATCACGATAGGCGCAGATGGTTCAGAGGGGACTGATTCCCACACGGTTAGCCCGTTAGAATCCACCTCCTCGAATGTTACGACTGAACGGTAAGTCCCCGCCGCCATCTGGCCCGCCGTGCCTGGGTGGATTCCCAAGTACAGGTCCTCTATGTGCCCACTCCAGGTATCGTGATCTGGACCGCCGCTACCCCAGCCGGCCATCACGTACAGGTAGCGATAGGCCCGCGTGCTGGTAATCATCGAGCCCGTTGTGGGGTCGCTCATGTCCGCGCTTGAGGAGACATACAGGGTTACGGTGTTCCCCTCACGAGTAATTCGGCAGTAGTAGGTGCCTGGGGCTGCGGCCCGTGCAGCCTCTGGCAAGGTGGGGGCATCTGTCCAGTCATAGAGGTATATCCCCCCATTCGCTGCGAAGAGGTGCAGGCCAGGCTTCCAATTCTGCCCAGTGCCGACGACATTCGCGAAGCCCAGTATGCAAACAGGCCCGCCGTCATTGCTGCCGCCGCCATTGTATAAGGTGAAGCGGAAGTCGAAGTCACGTATGCCTGCGGCCCCCATATCGCGGTAGACATAGCCGCCATCATCGGCGGTCATGTCCGTGGCCGTAATGCGATTGGCGGCGACCGTTATATGGCTAGAGGGGTCTATTTCCGTCCACACCGTAGAGGTAGAAGTGAAGTTCTCCTTATCCCCTACGGTGGGTGGCGAAAAGGGGCTGAGCAGCCCCACATCGCCGAGATGAGCACCGTCCCAACGACGCATCCGAGCAGCCGAGCGCAGAATGTAGAGGTATTCATCATGCTCTGCCAGCGCGAAGCAGCCTCCTGTCTCTCCGGTGGAAGGTTCACCAGAGGTATTTAGAGACGACCAAGTTTCTCCGCGAAAGAGTTCATAGCCGCGAGACCACTGCGTGGGGGTTTCGTTGGCCCAGTCGGTGTCTAAGTAGTACAACCCTCCATCGGTAGCAAAGGCCAACAGTTGATTATGGGTGCTGTTCTTGAACTCCCACAGCGAAGCTACTGTGGTGTTTAGCTTGTCGTGAATGTAAAACTGGTCGCGGCACCACTTGAGGGAACCATCGCCCAGCACGCGCACCGAGGCGGCGTCCACCATCCGGCCCTCTGCGGGCTGACGGTTATAGCCCACATTCGGGTCTAAGCCCCCGAAGGCTAACCACTTGAGCGTTTGTAGCTGGTCATCAGGCATCAGGGTTTCGGTTGCTCCTTAGGCCAAAGCGGGTCTGTACCCAAGAAACGGGAAGTCAGCACTTGGAGCTTTTGCAGGTACTCGTTGGTCGCCTGCGCTGCATAGCCGTAGAACCCCCGGCACTCCATACAGCGGGAGACTGCGTAGGCCTCCATCGCCGGCCAGAAAGCCCGTGAAACCACTGGGTCAACCGAATCACTCATAGCCCCTGTCTCCGCGGATAGGTCGCTTGCCTCAGCAGCGAACTTGTACCCGTAAGGAAAGGCCACATAGTAGACGCGGAACCAATCCGTCGAAGGCACCGGCGTACCCACATCCAGGTGAACGTGCCCGGCTCGGATTTGGTAATATCCGCTGGTGCTGCTCCCGGCCAGCATCACTGACTTCGGCCCATAAGAGGAACGCACATCCAGCGGCTTGAGTTGAATCTGGTCCCCAGAACGCGAGTAGATCACGGAACGCACCCACAGGCAGTCGTCGGGCAAGGCATAAACCGTGTCGGTAGTGATCGGCGGGGTGGTTTTACTAGTCCAGTTGTTCGCCTTGAGTTGTTCGGATGCGGCTGCGGTAGGGATGCGGGTGAGGATGTCCAGCGCGGCCTCGCAAAGGAAGGCGTAGATTTCGTTGCTGGTGATGGCCGTCAAGTTCGGGTCGCCAATGCGCAGCGAAACTCGCCGTTTCATACCTCTACTGATGTCTCCAGTAGCCATAGTTATTTCTCCCTGCGCGGTTCTATACGCTGCGGTTCGCGGTGTATCTCCCCCAATGACAACAGCGGGGCCAGTTCTGCCTCAAACTTCTGCTGGTACAGAGAGGCCTTGTTTTCCTGGCCGGGAATGTCGTTTAGCAGGTGCGATAGGGCGCATGTCACAATCGCATGGTGATATTGTGCAGGCACGGCGGGGACATCGGCGTCTGCCGAGAGCAGCGGAGGCCCCTGGTACATATAGACCACAATGGCTTTTCCCGCGGTCTCTGGCGCAGGTTGCAGGTACAGGTCGGCCCCAAACCGCGCCCACATCGAAGGCGTTCCACTGCCGTCGTACGTTCCTTTGTGTTCGAGAAGCTGCTGGAAACTGACATGCGCGAGAAGTGCCCCATCCAGCGTCACGTACAGGACCTGCGCGGGTGCATCGTAGAGCGTGTAAGAACTCTGGTCCGCCACCGTGACCGTCGAATAGGTCCCCATCGAATAGGAGAGGCGGGCATCCACCTCGGCGTTGGCTACGCGCAGGTAGGTTTCCATCGCGGTCTTGTCTGCCCCCACAGTAGGGAAGGCCTCGCGCATGGCACTCCACAGCATCTGTTTCATTTCCAAGAAGGTTAGACCGTCATAGCGTGCAGGCATTTCGCCTTCTCCCTAACCTCGTTCACACAATCTATTATACGCCCATTTGTCGCCAAAGGCGAGTACGGAGCCGCTGCTCGTTTCTGAATCATTTCGGCAACGTGCGGGGCCATGCCTAGTTCCAACCTGCGGAACAGCCGAGGCCACTCGGTCACGTAGTCTGCGCACAGGGTCTCATAGGCAAACACGGGGATGTGGTTCGCCTCTGCTGCTCGCAGGTCGTCCCACAACTGAAGTTCGTGGGCCACCGCCAGCATAGCCACCACTGAATCATCTGGTTCTTTCTCCGGCCAAAGCAACCGCCGCTCTTCGGGATGGTTGATGCAGATGCCCCGGAAGTACCAATCGAAGGCCTTCAGACCGTGCCAGCGAAGTAGAAACTCCACGTTTGCCAGTGTGTCCCGCGTGATATAGACGAGCTTGTGCTGCTCCTGATCCAAGCAGTAGAAATGATACGGCACCGCAAACTCGTCCTTCACCACGCTCACTTTGTCAATGTGCCCCCGCAAAAAACGGTTGAGGGCGATGACGGCCTTCTCGTGTCGCTCCGGCCTGTACCCGCCAAAGAGCAGCGGCCCATTCGCCTTGTCGTGCTGGAAAGGTTCCTCCCTCCACTCCTTGCCCACGGCGGCATGAATAATCTGCGATGCCCACTTTGTCCCGCTGCCAGGATAGCCCAGTACCCAGATCATCTCTGTACCTCCATGATTAGCCGTGCCGCCTCCTGCCGCATGGCGTCGAGGTCAATCGTGGTAGCCTCTTCGCGTACGCGGGCGAGGAAGGCCTGTACTTTCGGCTGGTTCGACGCCGCTTCCGTTATTGCGAGAGGCCAGCACTACCTGCCCACGCGCCTCTAGCGGCAAGGCCCCCCAGATGGGATGATCGAGAAAGTGCGGCTCTCCCGCCAGAAAGTCTACGAGCATTTCTTCTGCCAGTCCTCCCATGACCATTCATAGGCTTGTCCGCTCCGGGCCGTCCAGCGCAGGAAGGCGCGGGCCTGGGCCGGAGTCGTCATTGTGAGCAATGACCAGTGAGGCGCGTTCCCTGCTGACTTGGAGCACTTCACGCCCCCGACTGTGATTAGCGGCAGGCGCACCTCCTCGCGGCGTCGTCCGGCCAGGGCGTAGAGTTCGCGCTCACTTTCTACGTACCGTGCCATGCCCTCTGCCGCGCTTTTGGGCTGCATCCAGCGCAGCGGATCGCCAAACTCCTGCCCGCGAATCAGCAGCGAGGGGTGGTTGACCACAATGTCATCGCAGAAGACGGTCGCCCAACTAACGTTCCCCGCGCACAGCCTGTACAGTCCGGCCAGGAACTTGTCCGTCTGCTTGCCGAGGGCGCGGGCTACCATTGCCTCCTCTGGGAACTGCCAGGCCGGGAAGTACACTCGGCGGAAGGGCACCTCCACAAAGCGGAGCAGGTTGTGCAGGTCGTTCATGGCCCCGCCGCCGTCATTGAGCGCCAGGCGGGAAGCGTCTATCCGAATGTCCAGTGGTATCCCCCGCCTCCGGCAGAGGTCAGAGGCGAGCAGGATAGTCCGAGCGTGGCCGATGTGATAGACCTGTTCGCGAATCTCCGGCTGGGCGGTGGCGTCTAATCCGGGCATACCGAGGCCAATGCGTCCTCGCATA
>Ga0209723_1004401_pt1 | contig 15735 bp, 11 predicted proteins | sample BiotimSIPDNA_2_FD_185750 | JGI IMG/M metagenome (GOLD analysis project Ga0209723, IMG submission 185750) | Anaerobic biogas reactor microbial communites from Washington, USA - Biogas_R2 time_0 SIP DNA (SPAdes) (version 2) | ecosystem: Engineered > Bioreactor > Anaerobic > Unclassified | place... | reverse complement strand
AATTGTTTGAACCTCAGCCTTTGCTAATGGCTGAACCAATTCCTTTTACCCTTGCTCCAGTGCATTAGAATTGTGATACTTTCATGAATTCACACTTTGAATTTACACCATTGACAAAGACGTAAACATGAAAATTTAGATATTCTGTAATTTGCATTTAAGAATTAGAAACGAGATTAATGAATTCATCACAGAGACAAACTCCCTACAAAGCAATTTTATTTGACATCGACGGCACCCTATTAGCCGCCACACATATTGGGCAGCCCTTTATCATTCAGACGTTAATAGACATTTGTGGAAAAACACCACCACTGGACACTTACGATATGGCAGGCAAAACAGATTGGTCAATTTTCATGGATCTTATGCAATTCAGCGGCTTTTCTTTTGAAGAAGCACAAGCCAATCTCCCCTTAGCTTTTGAGCTATTTGCAAAATATTTAGTTGAATCTAAGGCAGCTTTGAATGCCAGGGCACTGCCAGGTGTACATAATTTATTAGGGCACCTCATGGAAAATGACAGTTTGCTTTTAGGATTATTAACCGGGAACGTACAAGCCATTGTCGCACCAAAGTTAGAATCTGCTGGGATTGACCCAGCGTTGTTCTCAGTTGGCGCGTATGGCAACGAACACGCTCAACGTGACGCGTTAGCCAAAATAGCCTATGGTCGGATAACCGATCGGCTGGGTAAAGATGTCCAGACAAGCGATGTTTTGGTTATTGGTGATACCCACAGGGATATTGCTTGTGCCCGCAGCGCAGCCATGCATGTTTTAGCCGTCGCCACTGGCCACATGGCGTATGATGAACTTGTTAAATTTAATCCAGACTACTTATTGCATGATTTAGATGACACAGAATCTGTCTTGGACATCATATATAAAAGAAGTTCTAACACCTGAGTTATGCATGATTTGAGGAATAAATGTGACAGATTTGAGTTATAGATGTAATTTGATTCCGTCAGGTGGTTAATTTGACCTTCATTATGAATAGGATAAACAAAAATCAAAGCTTGCGAAAATAATATTAGCAATTGGATTCTTGAGTACGCATGTATCAGCTTGTACTTTCAAGAATTATCGTAAAAATTTATAATGAGGAAAATTTTTTAGACAGAAAAAAGATTTTCTAACAATCATAATAATGGTAAACAAATGGACATAACCTTAGAGTCACATCGCAATATCAACCTCCCGCCCCTAATCAACAGAAGAATTGACGTGTGGGTTCCTCCCCAATATCAAGATGAACCCCGAAAATCCTTCCCGGTTTTTTATATGCACGACGGGCAAAATTTGTTTCAGCGGCGCAAATTTATCAAGCGCACCTGGGGCGTTGCTGAACATATCACAGAACTTTCCTTGCAAGGATCGATCAGGCCAGCGATTGTGGTTGGCCTTTGGCACTCGTCGAATAGAATGGGCGATTATTTACCCAATAAACCCATCCAAACACCGCAAGCCCAAGCTGAACTGATGGAAGTATCTCGTAAGTATCACTTTAAAATAGGTGAGCAATTATCAGATACCTACTTGCGTTGGATTGTTGAACATGTAAAGCCATTTATAGACGAGCATTATCGCACACAAAGTACCAGTGAAAACACATTTATGATGGGCTCCAGCATGGGGGGATTGATATCGCTTTACGCCATAACAGAATACCCCGAGGTTTTCGGTGGCGCAGGCTGCCTTTCAACCCACTGGCCTATCACCTCTCATTATATGATGACTTATCTATGGGAAAGCTTACCAGCAGCGGGTAGTCACAAAATTTACTTTGACCATGGTACAGAAGGCTTAGACAAAGATTACGGCCCATTTCAAGAACAGGTTGATGAAATTATGCAGGCTAAAGGCTACCAGGAAAATATCGATTGGATAAGCCAGGTATTCCCTGGCGAGGACCATAATGAGACTGCCTGGGCTAAACGCTTAGATATCCCTCTTAGGTTCCTGTTAGGATAAAAAAGAAAAGTACTCAGTCAGTGGTTTTAGTGTAGAGTGCCCACAGTGAAGACCGGCTGTGTGAAGATTGGCCTTGACGTTTTTCTTCGGTTTCATTCAAAGCCTGGCATTTTAAGAGATCGTTGAGCATGTCAATATCACGTCGCTGGATGCCATGATCACCTTTTCCGTCGAAAGCGGTGTGTGCATAAAGGAGATAGTAGCCACCTAACTTGAGGTATTCATACACATTATGAATGTACAGTTTTCTGCTTTGTGGTTGTTGGCTGTGAAAGCATCCTATATCTAAAACTAAATCAAAATCGTTCGGTAGGGGGTGCTTTTTCAAAACATCTCCTAGAATAATGCTTCCTTCAAGGTTTTCTTTTTCAAGCTTTGCCCTAGCAGCGCGTACAGCTTTAGGGACAAAATCTATACCAAAAGCCTCCCAGCCATGCTTTGCCAGGTTTACCAAGTTTGTGCCAGTGCCACAGCCCAAATCTAAAGCTTTTCCGGGTTGATGCTGATCAATGAAGGTCATCAGCTCAGGCGGAGAGATGCCAGTATCCCAGCGAGGGTTTTGATAATAACGGATCATATAATGTAGCCGATGAAGTAACTGAGACATTAAGTTCATTTAATTCTTATGCACTGTTGATTTATCTTTAATTATAAAATTTTTTTATGCATTTGTTTAAATTTCGAATAGAATTTCTTACAATTAAGGACTGATGTGGTATTGTTTCCTGATATAATAAAAGGCTGTGGTTTTTAAGATATAACAAGCAAATGGAATAATAATTCTTTATTTTGAAAAATATTACATTTTTAAGGAAGGGTTCGTTTAATGAAAGAATATTTAACTGATTCAATACGCAATATTGTAATTGCTTCTCACAGCAATTCAGGTAAGACCATGTTGGTAGAGGCTTTCTTATACTATACCGGGGCAACCACGCGAATGGGAAAAATAGAGGATGGTACCACAACCTCTGACTTTGATGATGAAGAACAAAGGCGTGGTATTTCACTTTTCACCAGTGTTGTACCTGTTATTTACAAAGATAAGAAAATTAATCTTTTAGATACGCCTGGTTACACGGATTTTGTTGGCGAAGTGATCTCAGCTATGCGTGTTGCAGATGGTGCGTTGATCTTGGTTGACGCAGTTTCCGGTCTCGAAGTTGGCACTGAATTTGCTTTGCAGCATGCATCGGAATTTAATCTGCCGCAAATGCTGGTCATTAATAAAATGGACCGTGAAAATGCGAATTTCCAAAAAACTTTAGCATCCATACAGGAATACTCTGACGCAAGGTTGATACCAATGCAGCTACCCTGGGGTGAAAAAGCTGATTTTAAAGGCGTTATCGACCTGATCAGCATGAAAGCTTACAAAGCTGAAGGAAAAGTTGCTGAAGAGATCCCTGCAGAATTTAAAGACGAAGCTGAGAATGCCCGGCTCGCGCTCGTTGAAGTTGCTGCAGAAGGTGAAGATGCTTTGTTGGAAAAATATTTTGAAAATGGCGACCTGACCCAAGAAGAGGTCTTACTTGGATTAAAGAAAACAATCCGAAATAGCAACGTCATTCCCGTGTTAGTTGCTGCAGGTGGGCATATGATTGGCGTTGCGCCCCTCCTGGATGCCCTGGTCAATATCATGCCTGGACCTGGAGAGGTAGGCAGCGTTAAGGCGGAATCAGCAAAGGGTGAACTAACCTTGGAAGCAAATGACAACGGACCTTTAGCTGCATTTGTCTGGAAAACTACTGCTGATCCTTTTGTTGGTAAGCAGACATTGTTCAGGGTTTATTCTGGGAAGATGCTCTCTGATACCCGTGTTTGGAATAGCACCAAGAGCGAAGAGGAAAGACTAGCTGGCATGCAAATTCCTTTTGGCAAGGAAAACCTGTCCGTTGGCGTTATCCATGCGGGTGACATTGGCAGTGTGGCAAAACTAACCGTAACAACAACTGGGGATACGCTTTGCAGCAAGGAAATGAACATCATCCTGCCCAAGCCAACCTATCCAAGTGCACTTTACCGCATCGCTATCAGCCCAAAGACACAATCTGACGCGGCGAAGATGAGTCAAACTTTGACAAGATTGTGCGAAGAAGACATGACCCTGACCTGGCAGAATGAACCTGTCACAAAGCAGACCCTGTTATTTGGCATGGGCGATCAACACATCGATGTCGCCATTCGCAGGGCTGAAGGAAAATTCCAGCTGGGTTTGAATCAACTCGAACCAAAAGTACCCTATGAAGAGCACATTACCAAGGAAGCCCCTGCAATGTACCGCCATAAGAAACAGACTGGCGGTTCCGGGCAATTTGGTGAAGTTTGGCTGAAGGTATTCCCGATCACAGGAGAAGAATTTACATTTTCCAATGACGTTTTTGGCGGCGCAATTTCAAGCAATTATATGACCTCCATTGAAAAAGGCATTCGCAATGTTATGAAGGAAGGCGTTATTGCTGGTTACAAAGTGAGCAATGTTGGCGTCTCAATTGTTGATGGAAAAGAACATCCTGTAGACTCGAAACCTATCGCCTTTGAAATTGCAGGCCGCGAAGCCTTTAAACTGGCTTTCAAAGACGCTAACCCTGTTTTATACGAACCAATCATGAAAGTCCAGGTTATCGTGCCTGAAGCTAATATGGGTGATGTGCTCGGTGATATGAACTCACGCAGGGCACGTGTGCAAGGCATGGATACCGAAAAAGGTAAATCCACGGTAACTGCCATGGTCCCCTTGGCAGAGATGATGCGCTACACAACTACCCTGCGTTCGATGACAGGTGGTCGTGGGTATTTCTTAATGGAATTTGATCATTACGACCTTGTGCCAGCCCATCTCACCGCTGAGATCGTTGCAGCCCGCCAGCGTGATTTGAAAGAAGAAGAATAACAAGCAAACGGATAGACATAAAACGGCAGCCAAACAGCTGCCGTTTTTCTTTAAGAAATCTTTAGTTACTTAAAAGCGTACTGGTGATAATCACAAACTGGCTCAAAACCAATATTCTGGTAAATGGCGTTGCTGGTGGGGTTTGATAAATCGGTAAACAGCACAATACGCTCATATCCTTGATCAAGGAGAAGCTGGCACAGGCTGGCAACACAGGCAGATGCGTAGCCCTTATTGCGCTTAGCAGGCGGGGTGTAAACCCCACCGACTGTGATTGTCTTTATGCAAGGGCGGCTTTTCAACGCTATGGACACAATTTCATTGTCCACCTCCCATGCAAAAATTGACTCTTGCTGTAATTGCGTTTGCACCAAAGACCTGCTGATAGGTGGTGAGCCCTCACTAACTGCTTCAGCATGAAAAGCAAGGAGGAAGTCTTGAATTTTTTCTGCATCACTTTCTACAGCGAGGCGAAATTTTCCCTGCGGCAGTGGCGGGGGTAAGACCTCTTTGAGTTCGTAGTTTCGCAGTGACATTACAAGCTCCGCATGCACGCCAGTTTCAAGGGTATATTGGTGAGCAAAGAGATCACTGAATTCATGGGGGCCATTTACCCCGCTCAGGGAGAAATTATTTTGGAGAAGGTAATCCATCAAGAGATCAATTGTTTTTAAATCAGGATGCTCTCCCTGCACGATGAGCGGATATGGCATCGTCATCAATGCGACTAAGGAAGGCTGATCATTCGAATCAAACACAGCAGCTAAAAAATGTTGTGGGTAGCGCAGCGGATCATTTTTAATTTGTAACGCGATACCCAAAGTCAAGTTACTGCGTGCTTCATTTTTCTGTAAATATTCCTGAACTTGGGTTAGATATTCGTCTATATCGGTATACTCAATCAACCGCATAATCTTCCTCCATGTTGTTCATGTTATTTGATCTGCTGGATAATATTACATGCCCCATCAAATTTATTTTTGGGAAGTCAAAATTCCCATAAGTATTTATGGAGATCTACTGTATCCTGCTGATCAAATTCAATACCTTCTTCTTCCAAGAGCATGCGTTGAATGCTGCTACCAACACCATGCATGCTGATTCGACCCTGTGCATTAATGACCCGCTGCCAGGGTACTTCAGGTTCCCTGCCATCTTTTAAGGCTGATAAGGCATAGCCTACCATCCTGGCTGTGCAACCGCCCACCAGCCTGGCAACTTGCCCATAGGTTGCCACCTTACCAGTCGGAATTTGACAGACTATATTGTAAATCTGGGTGTATAAAGGAATTTTACCTTCCTGGTTTGCCATTGCGATTTCCTTTTATCAATACGTCCGATTGATGATACATAGTCGATGTCCTGTTTGATTAACTTGAATGTACATTTTTTAAATTTGGCAGGTGCCAACTAAATTAATATTAACACAAATCATTCACAACTTTTTCATTATCTCTGAATAAGTGTTTTGTACAATCAACAAGATTTAGAAAGTAAATACGTAACAATATCTTAAATAGATGGAGTAATAAAAATGAAAATTTCAAAAAAAATAATTGTTGTCATTATTAGTGCAGTGCTAGTTCTTTCAGCCTGTTCAATGCCAACAGAAACTAATACCAGTGCAGTTGAAGAGAATCTAATTAAAAATGAACCGGAAACCGACCCAGCTGTTGTGGTTGAAACGCAGCGTGATGATGAAACCGAAGCAGTTGAAATTGAAAGCAGTGAAGTGCAAGCAGCACAGGAGCCAGACCATTTAAGTGGCGTCCTTGCAGTAGGCGAATTAAGCGCACAGGAAGTAGCAGATTTGCATTACATGCGCGAGGAAGAAAAATTAGCTCGTGATGTTTACCTGACGCTTTATGATCAGTGGGGGCTGAACATCTTTAATAATATTGCTGGAAGCGAACAAACTCATACTGATACAGTTAAATCAGTCTTAGAAAATTATGGGGTGACGGATATTGTACAAAGTGATGAGAGAGGCGTTTTCGTGAACGAAGAGCTGCAATCTTTGTATGATGAGCTTATTGAAAAAGGCAGCGTTTCGTTAGCTGAGGCATTGAAGGTTGGTGGGCTTGTTGAAGAAGTTGATATTCTTGACCTTGAAGAAGCAATTGAGCAAACAGACAAAGCAGACATCAAAACTATGTATCAAAATCTGCTAAAAGCATCATTCAACCATCTCAGTGCGTTTTCTTCAAACTATAAGAATCAGACTGGCCTAATTTACGAAACACAGCTGATGACCCAGGAAGCATTCGCGGAGGCTGTTTCTAACAGCCCCCGAGGTGGTCAAGGAAGAGGAAATCGACCTTAAGATTAATTTTGACAACGTAAAAAAGCTTGCTCAGTGGCAAGCTTTTTTATTTGTATTATGAGTTAGCCCCAGTATAAATTGAAGGCCTACTCGTTTATAAAATCTCGCAATTCCCTGCTACTGTTAGGATGACGCAGTTTGCGCAAGGCCAATGCCTCAATTTGCCGGATACGTTCGCGTGTTACGTTGAAATAATCACTGACTTCTTCAAGGGTATGGTCAATACCATCTGTCAGTCCAAAGCGCATGGATAAAACTTGGCGCTCTTTTTCCGAAAGAATATCTAAAGACTTGAGCACCTTTTCCCGTAAAATCTCACGTGTGGCTGCGTCCATAGGTTCTGCCGCATCTTCGTCTTCGATGAAATCTCCCAAGGTGCTGTTTTCCTCATCCCCCACCGGGCTTTCCAGGGAGAGGGGTTCCTCAGCTGTTTTTAGGATTAATTCTACTTTTTGAGAAGCATTTTCCCATCGCTTTAATAATTCTGGATCACTTAAAGTGCCATCTTTTTCCACTTCCATTAGTGCCTTTACATCATCTTCAGATAAGAAACCAGAATCGATTGCCATTTCAGCAAAGGTGGGATCGCGCCCTAATTTTTGGACCATATTGCGCTGTAAACGCAGCAGCTTGGTGATAGATTCAACCATGTGCACTGGGATTCGAATTGTACGGGCATTTTCCGCTATGTAGCGGCTGATTGCCTGGCGAATCCACCAAGTAGCATAGGTGCTGAATTTAAAACCCCTGGTGGGGTCAAATTTATCCACTGCGCGTAAGAGGCCAATATTTCCTTCTTGAATCAGATCAAGTAAGGGGATGCCGCGTCCAACATAGCGCTTGGCAACGCTTATTACCAGCCGTAAGTTGTACTTCACCAACATTTGCGTGGCTTGGTCAGCGTTAGATTTCACATTTTCAAAAGTCGACAGTATTTCTTCAGGGGAAAGATTTTGTTTTCGCAGGAAAGACAAGCTGGGAATTTTTGACTTGGTTTTTATAACATCTTTCAGACTGTTAGAAAGCGATACTGGGATGAGGTAAAACTCAAGGAACAGCTGAAAAACATCCCTCACCAACACTTCCCAATTTCGGTCAACCCCCCACCGGTCATCATTAAAATAATTTCGCACATACGAGCTGCCCGAGCTGAGACAATTTGATTGGAGATTTTGAGCTTCTGAAAGGATGGAAACCAGGTCAGGTTTCTCAATTTGAAACAGGTCTACATCTGAGTGTACTTGGGACCATAAATAGAGAATGTCTTTATAGATTTCATAAATAATTGTTTCTATTTGCTCAATGTCTTTTAGCTTAGCAAGATCAATGCCGCTAAAAGTGCCCAATAAATCGCGAGCCTTGAGACAAGAGGCAAGGTAAAACTCATTATCAATGTTTAGCAAACCTATTTGGCTAATTTCTCTCAAGTACAGCCGGATAGGGTCATCAATCATTTCAGAGCCGATCAGATCGTCTAAATAATCCGAATTAGAATCGGGTGTTGGGCTTTTATCTTCTAAATTAGATCTTAATATAGGTTCAGTATCATTCATAAGATTTTGTTTAAGTGGTTAATTCTATTGTACACGAACAGAAATGGTTAATCTCACCAAGTCTTCTTTCCCCTACCTGCAGCAGCAGGAGATTGCAATGCGCTGTCAATTTGCTTCCTTGTTTTTATAAGTTCCATCGCTTCTGCTTGGTAAACCAAGGCAAGCTCATTATCTTCCTCTGACACTTCATTTTGCAGGAATAGTAAGTCGTTAATGTGATCATTCACCCTGGTCAAGCGTAATCGCAGCACCGTTCTAAATAAATCAGCCAATCCTTTTTGCTCTGAGACATCGATCGACGGGTCGTGCAGCTTATGCACCTGAGATAGTTCATCTAAGATTGTCTCAGATAAGTTAATCTCCACATATTCGCTTGGCGCATACTCCTCTTGTTCAAGCGATTTTTCTATAGTCCCCATAACTATTTTAAAATCACTTTCCAAGAAATCCTCATGACTAAAACTTTCCAGTTCAAAACTTTGTAAAAAGTGGTCTAATTGATAAATTTTTTCTGGGTCTTTATACAAAAACTGGACGCTGTATTTTTCAAGGACACGATTTGAACGACTCAACTCAGGTGCCTTGCGTGTATCTTGCGGTTGTGTCTGCTTTTGAGAGCTTCGCTTATTTCGCATCCGCGTCAATTCTGGGGCAGGTGCCAGCAATGCGCGTTCATCCACTTTGATTAAACGTGCCAGGCGTTGACGATAAGCTTCTCTTTCAACACGGTTAGGCACGTCTTCAATTAGGGGTAAGACTTGCGCTGCAATTTCGCTTTTTACCTTGGCATCATTGATATCCCTGGCAGCTACCAGTGTTTCCATGACATGTTCAACAACCGGCTTGGCAGAGCTGATGATATTCTGCCAGGCGTCTGGGTCATCCAGTACAATCTCATCGGGATCTTTTCCTCCTGGCAAGGTGGCAATCCGGATATCAGCATTTAAACGTGCTTCAAAGTGAAGTAATCCCCTAGCATCAAAACGCAATTCTGCATCCTGATCCATAATCTGGCGGGCAGTCTCTAGCCCCCGCAGCGTAGCTTTTTCCCCTGCTGCATCTGGGTCTAAAGCAAGCACAATGCGTCGGGTAAACTTTTTTACCAGGCGGAATTGATCCTCGGTCAGGGCTGTGCCCATTGGCGAGACGACATTTGCAAAGTTCGCCTGGTGACAGGCAATGGCGTCCATATACCCCTCCACAATCACAACCTGGTTATTTGTACGTATACTTTGCCTAGCCTGATCAAGTCCATACAGTAAACGGCCTTTATCAAACAACGCTGTCTTTGGTGAATTGATGTATTTTGGTACATCATTAGGATTGAGCACCCTACCGCCAAAGCCGACCATTTTGCCATAAGTATTTCGAATAGGGATCATTAACCTGTTTCGGAAGCGGTCATAATAACCGCCTGATTCCCTCTCAGTGATCAATCCCGCTTCGACCATGACGAATTCATCAAAGCCAAGATTTTTTAGATGTAACATTAGGCCGTCCCAGCCATCTGGTGCATGACCAAGGCCAAATATTTTTATGGTTTGGTCAGTCAGTCCGCGCTGATGCAGGTAATCCAAGGTTTCGCGGCCTGGGCTAGTTTCCAACATTTGTTGGCGAAAGTAGAGTGCAGCTCTCTCTAGCAATTCCGCCAGCTTATCCTGGAGATCTTTATCTGTTTTGTCTTCTGGGGAATACTCCACCAGTGTGACACCTGCTTTTTCAGCAAGATATTTTAATGTTTCAGAAAATTCCCAGCCTTCTTTTTTCATTACGAAACCAAAGATATCCCCGCCTTCATTGCACTGACCAAAGCAGCGCCAAGTTTGCGTTTCAGGGAAGACTACAAATGCGGGCGTGCGGGTATTGGCATGAAATGGACAAAAGCCTGTGTAGTTTTTGCCAGTATGCCGCAGTTTTACTGATTCGGAGATGAGATCAACGATATCAAGTTGGGCTTTGATTTCGTCAACAACGCTCATTGTTTACCTTTTTGTTATTTATTACAGTAAGTGTTCTTCAAAAGAACGCAAGGCTTTCATATATTGCGCACGCTCAAATGAACTGGGGTTGTCAGTTTTCTCATGGCTCATACATCCACGCATCTTATTCACACTTTGATAGCCATTTGAATCCATCCAGTTATTTAATTCGCTTATCAACGATTTTGCTTGATCAATCCCATTACGCATGAATTCCGAGGCAACCATGGTGACAGATGCGCCTGCCATAATGGCTTTGATCATGTCGATGTGGTTATGAATGCCACTGCTCAACGCAAAATCTGCCTTCAGCTTGCCATACAATAAAGCAATCCATCTTAACGGTAGTAGTAAGTCATTTGAAGTGCTTAAATTTGGACGTGGCAGCACTTCTAAAGTCTCAACGTCAATATCTGGCTGCATAAAACGATTAAACAAGACCAATCCATTAGCCCCTGCAGCAATTGCCCGGGCAGAGATGTGCGGAATAGAAGTAAAGTAGGGAGAGAGTTTTAATGCGACAGGAATATTGATGATTTTTCGAATCTCAGCAATGAGCTTGATGTAATTTTTCTCAATTGACCCGCTTTCTGCAGATTTATCTACAGGCAGGTGAAAGATATTGAGTTCCAACGCATCAGCACCAGCTTGCTCAATTTGCTTAGCCAGCTTTATCCAACCGCCGTTTGAAACGCCATTTAGACTGGCAATGATAGGGATCTCAACGCACTCTTTTAAGGTCCGAATATGGCTGAGGTACTTTTCAGATCCCATATCCGAATAATCTAATTCAGGAAAGTAAGTTAAAGCTTCTGGGTATTGTTCTGTGCCTTTGTTTAGGTAGTAATCCAATTCCAAGCTTTCGTGCCTAATTTCTTCTTCAAAAAGTGAGTAAAGAACCACTGCACTGACGCCTGCATCCTGCATTTGTTTAACGGTAGAAATCCGCTTGGAAAGGGGAGATGCAGAGGCTACAAGTGGGTTTTTAAGTTCCAACCCCATATATTGTGTGGTAAGATCTGCCATTTTCTCATTCCTTTTCTTAAATAATACGGTGACAGTCTGTGACTGTCACCGTTTATTCTACCCTAGATTAGTTATTTTTCTTTGCTTATTCTTCCTTTTCTTTATCATACTGCATTGCTGCCATTTGACTGTACATATTCCATCGCTTTTCAGCATCTTTTTGGGCATTATTCATAAGCAATTCTGCCCGGGTTTCATTGGACTGAACAAGCATGCGATAGCGTGTTTCGTTGTATGCATAATCGGCAATTTTTACAGTCGGTTCCTTGGAATCCAATTGCAGTGGATTCTTCCCTTCTGCTGCTAATTCTGGATGATAGCGGAAGAGCGGCCAAGCACCACTATTTACAGCAAGTTTCTGCTGAGCTAAGCCTTTCTTCATATCAATACCATGTGCAATACAATGACTGTAAGCAATAATCAGGGACGGGCCTTCGTAAGCATCTGCTTCAACGAATGCTTTAAGTGTTTGATTATCATTCGCACCCATAGCCACACGGGCAACATAGATGTTGCCATAGCTCATTGCCATCATGCCCAAGTCTTTCTTAGGCATATTCTTGCCGTTCGCAGCAAATTTTGCAACTGCAGCGCGCGGTGTGGCCTTTGAGGATTGACCGCCGGTGTTGGAATACACTTCAGTATCCAAAACCAGCACGTTGATATCCCTACCAGAAGCGAGGACATGATCTAAGCCACCATAACCAATATCATAAGCCCATCCATCGCCGCCGATGATCCAAACGCTCTTGCGTACCAGGTAGTCTGAGAGGGAAAGCAGGTTTCTAGCTTCAGGCGTGTTCATTTCACCCAAAATCTTCTTTAATTCTGCAACGCGTTTGCGCTGTGCCTGGATATCCGCCTCAGTCTTTTGTGTGGCATTTAAGATCTCGTCTGCCAACTCTTTTCCCACCTTGGCTGATAATTTATCCAGCGATTCAGTCGCATACTCTGTGAACTTATCAATGGTAAGCCTCATACCTAAGCCAAACTCAGCATTATCCTCAAAAAGGGAGTTGGACCATGTTGGTCCGCGGCCATCAGCATTATTTGTGTAAGGTGTTGTAGGAAGATTGCCGCCATAAATGGATGAACAACCAGTAGCATTAGCAATCAACATACGGTCGCCATAGAGTTGTGTGGCCAGCTTAATGTATGGGGTTTCCCCACAACCAGCGCAGGCTCCCGAGAACTCAAACAGCGGCTCAAACAATTGTGAATTCTTGACAAGATGAGGTGAAATCGCAGCACGGTCAATCAGGGGCAGGGAGAGGAAGTAATCCCAATTCTGCATTTCCTGCTCTCGAATAGGTGGTTGAGGACGCATATTGATAGCCTTGCGGCTTGGGTCAGTTTTATCTTTCCCAGGGCAGTTCTCAACGCACATGCCGCAGCCGGTACAATCTTCAGGGGCGACCTGGACAGTGAAAGCATATCCTTCACGCCATTCCCTTGCTTTTGATTCAGTGTGTTTAAAGGCATCAGGCGCTTTCTCAAGCAGCTCGGTTGGATAAACTTTTGTGCGAATGGCGGCGTGCGGACAAACAAATGAGCAGCGTCCGCACTGGATACAAATATCAGGTTCCCATACTGGAATTTCCAGGGCAATATTGCGCTTTTCCCATTTCGTGGTTCCCACCGGGAATGTGCCATCGACTGGCATGCCGCTAACCGGTACATCATTACCACGGCGGTCAATGATCATGCCAAGGATGTCACGTACATATTCTGGAGCTTCGGCGGGCACAGGTGGCCTGCGGGTGAAAGTACTAGATACCTTATCTGGAACAGTCACTTTATGCAGGTTAGCTAAAGCATGATCTACTGCATCAAAGTTCTGTTTCACCACGGCTTCGCCGCGCTTGCCATATGTCTTTTCAATTGACTTCTTGATTTGATAAATTGCTTCGTCTTTAGGCAGGACGCCACTGATAGCAAAGAAACAGGTCTGCATGATGGTATTGATGCGTTGACCCATGCCGGTTTTGTCAGCGACTTCGTAAGCATCGATAACATAGAATTCAATCTTCTTCTCCAGCAGGTCTTTTTGCATTTCTTGTGGCAATGTGTCCCAAACTTTATCAGGTCCATAAATACTGTTCATCAAGAAAACCGAGCCGGGACGAGCAAATTTCAGCATATCGAACTTTTCAACAAAGGAGAGCTGATGACAAGCCACAAAACTTGCTTGTCCTTCTGAAATTTGGTATGGGGCTTTGATTGGTTTGGGTCCAAAGCGTAAGTGTGAAACGGTAACTGCGCCAGATTTCTTGGAGTCATATTCGAAATAACCCTGGGCATAGTTCTCAGTTTCATCGCCAATAATCTTAATTGAGTTTTTATTTGCACCGACAGTGCCATCAGATCCGAGGCCAAAAAACATTGCCTGGACAACAGACTTATCCAGTGTTTCAAAGGTCGGGTCAAACTCTAGGCTAGTATTGGTGACATCATCCGTAATGCCGATGGTGAAGTTTGTTTTTGGCTGATCTTTCTTGAGTTCATCAAAAACACCCTTAACCATAGCAGGGGTGAACTCCTTGGATGATAAGCCATAACGGCCGCCAGTGACATGCGGTAATTCTTTGAATGGCGCTAAACCGGAATCAAGACCCACACGTAGTGCATTTACAATATCTAGGTAGAGCGGTTCGCCATTTGCGCCAGGTTCTTTGGTGCGGTCAAGCACAGCAATTTTCTTGACGGTTGCTGGCAAGGCTTGGAACAAGTGCTTCATTGAGAATGGCCTGTAAAGATGCACATTGACAACACCAACTTTTTCGCCTTGGGCAGCCAACACTTGCGCAGTTTCAGCAGCAGTCTCAGCGCCAGAAGCCATGATGATGATGACGCGTTCTGCTTCAGGATCGCCAATGTAATCAAAGAGACGGTAATCTCTTCCAGTTAACTTGCCAAATTTCTGCATTTCTTCTTCCACGATTTCAGGACATTTGTCGTAGAAAAGATTAACTGTCTCCCTGCCCTGGAAATACACATCTGGATTTTGAGCAGTTCCTCGCAACACAGGTTTATCTGGGGACATTGCACGCTGACGGTGGGCAACAATTAGGTCATGATCAATCATTTCCCGCATCTCATCATCAGAAATGCGAATAACCTTGTTAATTTCGTGTGAACTACGGAAACCATCAAAGAAATGTAAGAATGGAATTCTGGAGCGCAGGGTTGCAGCTTCGGAAATTACAGCCATGTCTTGTGCTTCTTGAACAGATGATGACGCTAAGAGCGCAAATCCGGTTTGTCGAACTGCCATCACATCTGAGTGGTCGCCAAAAATAGACAGGGCTTGCGCAGCTAAGGATCTCGCTGAAACATGAAAGACTGTCGGGGTCAATTCACCAGCAATCTTGTACATGTTGGGGATCATTAACAAAAGACCCTGCGAGGCAGTGAAGGTTGTTGAAAGGGCACCTGCTTGCAGCGCACCATGCACTGCACCAGCTGCGCCACCTTCCGACTGCATTTGAACAACCATTGGGATTGTGCCCCAGATATTCGGTATGCCCTCTGCAGCCCAGGCATCTGCATATTCACCCATCCCGGAGGAGGGGGTGATTGGATAAATTGCAATAACTTCGCTCAAACGAAAAGCAACATGTGCAGTTGCCTCATTTGCATCGGTCATTACCATTTCACGTTTCATGTTTTACTCCTTGTAATAATGTTGTTTAATATTGTGGTTAGATTATTCCTCAAGATTTACCGGCAAAAATATTATCGGTACCCAAACCTCAATTTTATCTTAAAATCCTGGTTTGAGTCATACAATTTTCTGAATGTTAGCGTTTTATAGTAATGTCCCCTTTGCGATAAGTTAAAATGTCCCCTTGGAGAAAGGGCAGAGAAATGGACATCATACAAATGAGTAAAAAAGAGATCAACCGACTTGAGATACTGGAGAAAGTAAAGACGAAACAGATGACACAAAGAGTTGCAGCTGAGATACTGAAGCTTAGTATACGGC
>Ga0209723_1004400_pt1 | contig 15741 bp, 10 predicted proteins | sample BiotimSIPDNA_2_FD_185750 | JGI IMG/M metagenome (GOLD analysis project Ga0209723, IMG submission 185750) | Anaerobic biogas reactor microbial communites from Washington, USA - Biogas_R2 time_0 SIP DNA (SPAdes) (version 2) | ecosystem: Engineered > Bioreactor > Anaerobic > Unclassified | place... | reverse complement strand
CAATCGAGCCGCGGGGCGAATGCATATCTTCGGCAAACAAGCGGGACTTCGAGGAGTTGCGACGTTCGGTTGTGCGTGGTATGCCGTTTGGCGAGCGGTCGCGACTGGAGCGAACAGCGAAGCGAGTATTGTTCATCACCGGTAAGAACGAATCTTTTAATTCTTTCAATAATTCCCTTGACGCACCGGCCGACGATGCGTATAATCATCTAAAGAATTAAAAGAACCGGTCCCGCGAACCGGTCGATTTCCAGGAGCTTGCCATGGCGCGATCCACATCGCAACACCCCACCGAACTCGAATTCGATATTCTCAAAGTCCTCTGGGACCACGCGCCGCTGCCCGTCCGCGACGTCCGCACCCGGCTGGCCGAGCAGGCAGGGCGGACCCTTTCGCATAGCAGCGTGATCACCATGCTCAACATCATGGTTCGCAAGGGCTACCTGCGCCGCAAAAAGGAAGGCAAGGCGTTCTTCTTCTCGCCCAAGGCCGACAAAAACCGCATAACCGGCGGAATCATGGGCGACCTGCTATCGCGGGTCTTCGACGGTTCGCCCTCGGCCATGGTGCTGAACCTCATCGAAACAGCCGACCTCGACGCCGGCGAGGTCGCCGATTTGCGCCGACTCATCAGCCGCAAGGCCAAGGAGCGGACATCATGACCTGGCAAACAATCTGCGATCCGGCGTTCAGCAGTCGGTTGTGCCTGACGCTATTTCACTCGCTGTGGCAGGTGGCCCTGCTGTCCGCTGCGGCCTGGGCGTTCGACCGGCTCCGGCCGCGTCGCTCGGTCGAGAGCAGCTACGTTTTGCACGTTGCGGCCCTGCTGGCCGGGCTGGCCGTCTTTCCGATCACCTTCGCCTTGGTCGATGCCGGGACGCCGGGCGTCGTCGAAAATCGAACCTCGACTGCAAACGCAGCCGTCGCGGAATCGCCGCGCTCCGTATCGTTGGACACGACAGGCATGCCCCCGCCGCTTCATCCAGGCGATTCGGAGGCAAAAACGACTTCAGCCGAAACGGCTAGCCAACCGCCCGCGACGGCCGCCGTTGCGACCACCGCGCGGGAATCTTCCGCGTTGTGGCCTCGACTGGCCCCGTGGATTATCGCGTTCTACGCCGCCGGCGTGTCGATCATGCTCGCGCGGCTGCTTCGCGGGATGCGGCAGGCACAACGCCTCGCGTCGCGCGCCGGGCCAATCGGCGAAGGGGCGCTGGTTGAAATGGTCCGGGCCATCGCCCGAAAATGGTCGATGCGGGTCGCCCCCGTCGTCGCCCGGGCCGAGGGAATCATCGTGCCGAAGGTCGTCGGCCTCGTTCGGCCGACGATACTGATGCCGATTTCGGCCATTGGGGGCCTATCGGCCGGGGAATTGGAACTGATCCTCGCGCACGAGTTGGCCCACGTGCGGCGGTTCGACCTCTGGGTCAACCTGATGCAGCGCGTGGCCGAGACCATGTTGTTCTTCAATCCGGGCCTGTGGTATCTCAGCCGCCGCATCGCCGCGTTGCGCGAGTATTGCTGCGACGAGCTTGCCTGCCGGGCGGCCGACGGATCGGACGCCGCGCGGCGCACGCGCTATGCCGCGGCGTTGCTGCGGATCGTGGAGCTTGCCCGGCCCGGAACGGCGGCGGCCGATCTGGCTGCGTTGGCCGCCGGCGGGCGTACGCCGTCGGAACTTCGCCGCCGCGTCGCTCGATTGTTCGGCGAGCCGTTGGCCGAGCCGCTGCGGCTTTCGCGCGGCGGGCTGATCGCACTGGCGGTGGTGGCTGTGGTTCTTTTGACTTTACCCAGTGCATGGCATTCCGCGGCACAGTCGGCCGCCCCCGCCGCAAACGGCAACAAGCAATTCGAAATTTTTGTTGTCGGACCCGACGGCAAGGCCGTGCCGGACGCCGCCATTGAAATTCGCGGCGACGTGCCGCTTGCGGAAAACGAGTTGCTGCGGGGGCATTTCGTGAAAAAGAAATCCTACGGGACGGAATTCAAGGCCGATCCGGATGGACGGCTCGCGGTTCGTCTGCCCAAGCAGCCCGAGCGTTTCCAGGTCGGCATCAACCTGCCGGGCTTTGGGCCGTACTGGGCACAGTGGGGCCGCTCGCAGGCAATCCCGGAGCGATTCACCGCCGAACTGGACGGCGCGTGGAGCGTCGGCGGCGTGGTCGTCGACGCCGATGGTTCGCCGATTGAGGGCGTGTCGATTCGTCCTAGCATCGAATATAAAAAACGCCCCGGCGACAACGGGCAATTGAGGGTTGGTGCTCGAATCATGACCGACGCCGAAGGCCGCTGGCAATACGACAGCGTGCCCGAGTCGATGAACGAAGTGTTTGCCGAGATCAACCATCCGAGCTACGAGCCGCTGCGCCGCCCGTTGACGCGCATCGAGTTCGGCGTTCGGCCGGGCGAACGGCCCGCCGCGCGAATCCGGCTCGAGCGCGGCGCAACGGTGGTCGGCAAAATCACCGACGACGCTGGAAAGCCCATCGCCGGCGCGCTGGTTCGCACGCAGTTTCTCAACGACATCCGCAAAGCCGAGACGGATGAAAACGGAGCCTATCGCCTGGTCGGCTGCGAGCCGACAATGGCGAAGATCGTCGTGACGGCCAAGGGCAAAGCGATGGACATGAAAGAGGTCCGCATCACGCCCAATCTGGGGCCGGTCGATTTCACGCTCAAACCCGGCGGAACGATCCGCGTTCGGGTGTTGAAGCCCGACGGCCAACCCGCCGCCAAAACGCGCATCTTCTTCCAGCGGTGGCGCGGCGAGCACGTGTATTTCGCGTTCGACAACGTCAATCAATACGCCGACACCGACGGCCGTTGGCAATGGGACGAAGCCCCTCCGGACGAGATCAAGGCCGACATCTGCCCGCCGGGCGGGATGCAGATTCTGGAGCAAACGCTCGGTGCACGCGATGAAGAATACGTCTTCCGCGCGATTCCCGCCTTGGTGATTTCGGGCAGCGTCGTCGATGCGGAAACGAAAAAACCCGTTCCGTCGTTTCGCGTGGTACGGGGAATTCGCGGTTACGACGAACCGAATGCCCGCTCGGGCAAAACGCACGTCGATTGGGTCAGGCCGGAAAGCTACATGGCAACCGGCGGGCGGTATGAGGTGCGGCCGAAGCGGGCCTACATGGCCCACCTGATTCGCATCGAGGCCGAAGGCTATCGAACGGCCGTCTCGCGCGACATCCAGAGCGACGAGGGAATGGTACAGGTCGATTTCGCTTTGGAGAGGGCCGCGGACATCGCCGCGACGGTGTTGACGCCCGACGGACAACCGGCCGCCGGTGCGAAAATCGCCCTCGGCATCGCCGGTTCGCAAATCAGCGTGAAAAACGGCGTTTTCGACGGCTCCACCTCTGCCGCGCGGTGCGACACCGACGACGCTGGGCGATTCCACTTCCCCATGCCGGAAGGCCCCTATCAACTTGTCATCCTGCATCCGGCGGGCTATGCCTACCTGAAATCCGCCGAGAAAAAAACCGCCGGCTCGATCACACTGACCGCCTGGGCAAGGGTCGAAGGAACTTTCCGCGTCGGATCGAAGCCGATGGGCAACGTACCAATCGCGATCAATACGGGAACCGTCAGTTCTTACGGCAAGGATGTGCCAAACATCTTTACGCACCACTACGTGACGTGCGACCCCGACGGACGATTCGTCCTCGAACGGGTGTTTCCCGGCGATGGATGGATAGGACGACGGCTGATGCTGACCGTGGCCGACGGCGCGGAAGACGTTACGTCCTCGGCCATGATGCCGGCGAATTTTCCCGCGGGCAAAACGACGCACATTGATCTGGGCGGCGCCGGACGCGCCGTCGCGGGCCGATTGGCGCCACCAGCTAGTTTCCAAGGACAGGCGTTGTGGAACTTCGCCCTTGTCGACGCGGCAATCGACGCGGCGATGCCGGGCATGCCGACGCCGCCAGCCGACCTCCAAGACGATCCCGCGAAGCGCAAGGAGTGGTGGAATCAGTGGTTTCACTCGCCCCAGGGCCAAGCGTGGCAGAAAGCGCGAGACGCCGCCGGAAAGGTCCGCCGGACCAATCCCCGCTTCACCGCCACGGTCGCCCGCGACGGTTCATTCCGCATCGACGACGTGCCGCCGGGCCGGTACGTCCTGAACGTGCGGTTCAGCGAACATGCGGCTGGCCGACTGACCGGCTTCCGATTCACCGTGCCTGAGGCCGGCGAGGCCCAACATGGGCAGCCGATCGCTCTGGGCGTTTTGACGCTTCAATAACGGCGGGCGACAATAAAGGTGACAGGCGCATGTATTGAGTATTGTGGAGAGATTTGCGGTGAACCGCGAAAATCGGGACAGTCCCCTGTGAACGCCAAGCCCTGCCATGTCCGCAAAAAGAAAAACCACGCGCGACCCGAAAACGTCCAAAACGCGCCGAACAACGCGGAACTCCCAGCGAGAACCCCAGTCTTCCCTGCTTTCCCCTTTTGCCCAGAGGGCCGGGGAGTACTAAAATGGAAATCCGCAATCCTGCTGACCAACTCCAGAACAACGCAGAAAACAGTCATGCCGCTACGATTGCGCGTTTACAGCGGCGGATATGCCCGCCATGCGCTCAATCGAGCCGCGGGGCGAATGCATATCTTCGGCAAACAAGCGGGACTTCGAGGAGTTGCGACGTTCGGTTGTGCGTGGTATGCCGTTTGGCGAGCGGTTGCGGCTGGAGCGAACAGCGAAGCGATTTTGGGGCTGGAGTCAACCTTGCGGCCTCGCGGTCGTCCGTGGAACTCCCCACCCCCGGAATCGCCTTAACCATAACCTTGGTATTTCCTATGTCCTGCCAACATCAGGATATGCCCTGTCAACATCAGGAATGGGGGTGCCACTGCTGGCTTGTCCAGCAGTGCAAGCCCTTCGACCGCTCAGAAACACTGCTGGACAAGCCGGCAGTGGCACCCGCACGTCCGCCGACCGCTCCGAATCACTGCTGGACAAGCCAGCAGTGGCGTACTACGAACAAGTCGCTCCACGATTGACAAAGCACTATTGCTTTGTCAACATTAAACATTAGGAATAATACTTTAAGAATGAAAACTTTAGGAATGGGGGGCGCCACTGCCGGCTTGTCCCCATCACTATCATCTGTTGCGAAAAGTATTCGGCGAAGGTGGGGCAGGTTTCCAACCTGCCAATATCGAGGCGGATTGGAAATCTGTCCCACGATGCAAAATCGTCCGGCTGACTTTCCGCAACAGATACTCAAGACTTCCTCCGAAACCCGCACATGCCTGACATACTGATCAAAAACGGCCGCGTTATCGACCCGTCGCAAGGAATGGACCGCGAGGCCGACCTATTGATTTCCGCTGGCCGCATTGCCGCTTATGACGCGGCGGGCGAGGGCGCGGCGGCCGCGATCGACGCCCGGGGCAAGATCGTCGCCCCGGGCTTGATCGACATGCACGTTCATCTCCGCGAGCCGGGATTCGAGGATGACGAAACCATCGAGACCGGCACGGCCGCCGCGCTGGCCGGGGGCTTCGCCACGATCGTCTGCATTCCCAACACCGACCCGCCGATCGACTCGCAAGGCACGGTGGAGTTCATTCACGATCGCGCGGAGCGTGCGGACAACTGCCGCGTGCTGGTGGCCGCCTGCGTGAGTAAAAACCGCGAGGGCAAGGAGCTTGCCGAAATCGGCCAACTGGTCGAGGCCGGCGCGGTCGCCTTTACCGACGACGGCGCCCCGATTTACGACGCCGAGTTGATGCGCCGCGCCTTGGAATACTGCCGCATGTTCGACAAGCCGGTGCTGAGCCACGCGGAAATCCGCGAGCTTTCCAGGAACGGCGTGATGCATGCGGGCATGACCTCGATGCTGCTGGGGCTGGCCGGCATCCCCGCCGCGGCCGAGGACGTAATGGTCAGCCGGGACATCGCGCTGGCCGAGGCCACCGGCGGGCGCTTGCACATCATGCACGTTTCGACGGCGAACAGCGTCGAGGCCCTTCGCCGGGCGAAGGCCCGCGGAGTGCGCGTGACCGCCGAGGCCGCGCCGCACCACTTCTCGCTGTGCGACGAATCGCTGCGGACGTTTGACTCGAATTTCAAGATGAACCCGCCGCTGCGGGGGCGCGAGCACGTCGAGGCCGTCATCGCCGGACTCGGCGACGGGACGATCGACGCGATTGCCAGCGACCATGCCCCGCACGCCAAAGAGAAAAAAATGCAGGACATCGACCGTGCCCCGTTCGGCATCGTCGGCCTGGAAACCTCGTTGGGGTTGGTCGCCACCATGCTGATCGAGCGGGGCCTGCTCGACTGGCCGTCGGCCGTGCGAAAGATGTCGCTTGCGCCGGCTCAAATTCTCGGCATCGACAGGGGCACGCTCGGCATCGGCGCGGCGGCCGACGTGACGATTATCGACCCGCAGGCGCGATGGACGGTCGATCCGGCCGAATTCCGCTCGAAAAGCGCCAACACCCCATTCGCCGGCTGGAAACTGACCGGCCGTGCAGACGCGGTGATCGTCGGCGGAAAAATCAAGTTTCAGCGGTAAGACGCCGCCACCAGATTCGGTAGTTCAAAATGCACAATCACGTTTCCGCGCAACTCACTCCGCGCCGATCTCGGCGAGCACTTCGTCGGCCACGTTGAAATTGGCCGAGACGTTTTGCACGTCGTCGTGGTCGTCGAGCAAATCCATCAGCTTGAGCACTTTTCTGGCGGTGTCGGCGTCGTCGAGATCGACGGTGTTTTGGGGGAGGCGGACGATTTCGCTGACTTCGGGTTTCAAGCCCGCGTCGGAGACGGCCTTGGCCACGTCGCGGTAGATTGCCGGATCGCAAATCACCTCGAATTTATCGCCTTCGCGGCGCACGTCTTCGGCACCGGCTTCGAGGACCAGCTCCATCAGCCGGTCTTCTTCGACGGCGTCGGCGGGTATGACGATCATCCCTTTGCTGTCGAACATCCAGGCGACGCAGCCGGTGCTGCCGAGTTTTCCGTCGGAAAGCTCGAAGATTTTTCGGATTTCGCCGGCGGTGCGGTTGCGGTTGTCGGTCAGCACCTCGCAGAGCACGGCGACGCCGGCGGCGCCGTATCCTTCGTAGACGACTTCTTCGAGGTTTCCGCCGTCGAGTTCGCCGGTGCCGCGTTTGATCGCCCGTTGGATGTTGTCCTTGGGCATGCTGACGGCCTTGGCGTCGTCGATGGCGTATCGCAGTTTGAGGTTGGCGTCGGGGTCTCCGCCGCCGTGTTTGGCGGCGACGATGATCGCTTTTGCCAGGCGGCTCCAGAGTTTTCCGCGTTTGGCGTCGATGAGGGCTTTTTTGTGTTTAATTCCCGCCCAATGTGAATGACCGGCCATAGATAATTCTCCCGCAGCGGATTGAATTTATTGTTGCGTCAGTTTCTTTTCCACAATTTCGGCTTTTGCCCGCTCGTTTTCTCGGCGAAAATGCTCGGCGGCCTTCCGCCACGCGGCCAGCGCCTTTTCGTGCTTTCCGGTTTTCAGATATGCGTCGCCGAGGTGATCGAGGACGACGCCGTTGGGTTTCCTCGCCGCCGCTTTTTCCAGTTCCGCGACGGCTTCGGCGAAGTTCCCCTTTTTATACAGCGACCACCCGAGGCTGTCTCGAAAGGCGGCGTTGTCCGGTTCGGCCGCGACCGCCCGGCGAATCATTCGCTCGGCCCGGAGCGGGTACTTTCCCTGTTCGGTCCAGAGGTAGCCGAGATCGTTCAGCGCGCCGGGATCGTCGGGGAATTCGTCGAGCACTTGTTCGAGCCATTCCTCGGCCTGGGGCAGATCGTTCTTTTGCGCGGCGATATTGGAGAGGGCCATCCGCGCCTCGCGCGTCATCTCGCGGGTTTCGGCGAAGAGGTGATCCGCGTCCAGTTCATCCAGCAAGCGGCTGTAGGCTTCCGCCGCCTCGTCGTAGCGACGGCAATAGTAGAAGACCCAAGCGGCGCGGCCGCGATAGCGCGCCGAGGTTTGATTTCCCTCGGCGGCGGCGCGCGCGGCTTGCAAGGCTTCGTCCACTTGATTTTCCAGGGCCAGCGCGCCGGCCAGGTAAAACTGAAACGCGGGGTTTTCGCTAGATCGGTCTTTCAGGCCGATCGCATGGCGGAAGACCGCCGCGGCCTCGGCCGAGCGGTTCGCCGAAAGCAGGCCGACGCCCCAGAGCAACAGTGTTTCATCGGCCTTGTGCGGGTCGGCGGCGACGGCCAGATCGAAAAACTCCCCGGCGGTTGCGTACTCCTCGGCCTCGAGCGCCAACAGGGCCGCGGCCGCCGCGCGGCCATAGGCGTTTTGGTCGGGCGGAGGGCCGATCGACTTTCGCGCGGCGTCGACCAGTCCGCGCAACGCTTCCCCGTCGGCGTGGATGAATTGCCATTCGCCCTCGAACGTCCGCATGACGCCGATTTTCTCGACGCTTTCACCCAGCAGGTCGAGCAGATCATCGAATCGCTTCGCCCGGCACAGGATGGCGGCCAACTCGCGGCAGCCGAGCGGCGTATGCCGGACGCCGAGCAACTCGCGGTAGAGCGCCTCCGCGCGGTCGGTCTCTCCGGCGTCTCGGAGCCGGGCGGCGAGATAGTACCCCAGCGGCAGGTTGGTCGGCTGGGCCGCGCGAAGCTTTTCGAGCCGGCCGATCAGTTCTCCCTTGCGGCCGGTTTTTTCCAGCACTCCGGCCAATGCTTCATACGGCGCGACGCCCAGTCCGCCGATGCCTTCGGCCAGACAGGCGTCGAGTTCTGCGAGCGCCTCGGCGTATTTTTCGGCATTTGCATGGAGCCGGGCGAGATTGTACGACCGGATGGCGTCGCCGGGTTTATGCTCCGCGACCTTGTCGAACGCCGCCCGGGCCTCGGCCGGCCGATTAGCGGCCAGGAAGGCGTCGCCCATATACTGGAACGTCTCCGCCGGGTTGCCCAGCAACGCCTTTATGAGGTTTTCGTCGAGTTCGAACTGTTCCGGCCGCTCCAGGGCGTGGATGACGGCGGCGAAGCAGTCGGCCGCCCGCCGCGGGTCGTCGATCAGCAGGTAGAGCCGTCCCAACTCCATGCCGAGAAAGACGTCGGCGGCCGATTTTTTGGCTTCTTGCCGAACCGCGGCGGCCTTTTCGTAGAGCTTTACGGCCGCGGTCCAATTCCCTTCGCCGGCCAGATATACGCCCAGCCGGCGCAACGTCATCGGATCGAAATCTTTCGATTCCACGTCCATCAGGGCGTAGCGGGCGGCGGCGGCGTGCCGGTCCATGTCCGAGGCAAGCTCGACTATCGCCGCGGCGATCTCCGCCGACTTCGGATCGCGGCGCAGAGCGCGTTGATAAGACCGGAGGGCCTGCTCGCGGTCGCCGCGATGTTGCAGCGATCGTCCGGCGGCCCAAAGCGCCAACGATTCGAGCCGATCTTGTTCGGCTTCGGTGCGCGGCCTTTCCGGGATAAGCAGTTCGGGGGCGTCTTCCAAGGGTAAGAGCGGGGCGGGCGAACCCATCCCCGACAACGTCGACGGCAGCCAGAAAAACAAAACGACCGGAACGACAAGCAGCCAGAGCCGCCTGCCGCGGCGGGGGCCGGAAGCGCGGACGGAAACGATGTCGATCAACGACCGATAAGACGTCCGGAGCGAACGCATCACTCGTCCCTCATCCCTCGACTGATTCTCGGGCAACCGGCCAATAGAGGCTCGTGGATTTTCCAAACATTTTTCGATCTTGTTAGCGGGGCTTTCGCTTGGCTATGCCCTTGGAAGACGCTCGTTTTTTTGGGACGTCGGCTTGGGCGGGCGATTTCTTTGCCGGCGCGGACTTCTTTGTTATGCGCGGCGACTCCGGCTTGGTTTTTTTCGCCCGGACTCGCGGCGTTTTTTCCGGGCGAGCCGCCTCTTTGGTTTTCGCGGTTTTTGGTTTTTCGGCCGTGGGTGGATCGGCGGCGGGGGCGGCCGGTTGTTCCGGCGGCGCTTTTTCTTCGGTCCGGCCGGGCTTTCGCTTTGCCCGCCGAGTCGTCAGCCTGTTTTTGCAATCCGGGTTAATCGACAGCAGAAACTCGCGAATCGCCGCTCCGTATGGGTTTGCCGCGTAGTTGGCGCCTAGCTCGTGCAGGAGCGAGCCGAACTCGATGCCTTTCGACTTGGGGATGGCCCTTTCCAGGCCGGGCACATTTCCGGCGGCGGCGTCTTTTTCGTCCACCAGGTCCAGCACGCGGAGAACCGACATGGACCCGTCGTCGATGGGAATAGCATGGCCGCCCAACGCCGCCTGAACGACGTAGGCCACGGTGAACGGCGTGGTCCCGTCGAGTTTGTTCAGCCAGGCGACGGTAGGGCCGAGATTTTTCTTCCGACAGTCTTCCAAATCGAAGGCGAAGGTCTCCTCGAAAATGGAATGCAACGCCCGTTTTATGCGGTTGGCCGCGCCGCGGGGATCGGGCAAGGACGACATCACCTCGGATAGTTCGGAAACCGACGTCACCCTGACTTCGTTCCAATCGAAAAAAGTATGCACCAAGGCGGCGAAAGCCTCCTCGGCCGCGTCGTGGCTCGCTTCCTCCAAACAGCAGGCAAACAGCAGATGGTCGAGCACCGTGCGCCCGGAATCGGGGGAATACGGCTTGTAGTGCTTCTTCAGAACTTTATGCAACGTGGAAAACTGCGCGGTACGGCTGGAGGCATTCATGGCATCGGCTCGTTCGAGTCTGGGTCGTCCGCCGGCGACGGGTCGTCGGCGCGGAGGGGTTCCTCGTCCGATTCGGTCTCGTCTTCTGGGGGGAGCACTTCCTGGAGAATCTTGGCCACGGCGATCGACCGTTTTACTCCTTGATCCAGCAGAAAGCTGAGTTTCGGGGTGTATCGCATGTCGATCCGCTCGGCGATTTTCGCTTGCAGAAAGCCGGCGGCGCTCTGCAGGCCGCGGAGGGTCAATTTCTGATGCTTCTCGTCGCCCATCACCGATACGTACACCTTGGCGTAGCGCATGTCGGGCGAAACCTCCACGGCCGTGACCGTAGCGTCCCGAACGCGCGGGTCTTTCAACTCGGCTAATATCGCCATGCTGACTACGCCACGAATGGCGGAGGCGGCTTTTTCGAGTCTTCGAGAGGACATCGGCACACTCTCATTTGTAAAACGGGAATCGCAGTCGGCGCCGCGGTTACGGCAACTTGGCGCGGCCGAAGGCCGCGTCCGTGGGGCTAAAACTTTCGGGCGATTTCCTCGATCTTGTATACTTCCAGCAAGTCGCCTTCCTTGACATCGTTGAATCCGGCCAGTTTGATGCCGCACTCCATGCCTTCGCGGACTTCGCGGGCGTCGTCCTTTTCCCGCTTCAAGGAATCCAGGGCGTAATCGCCGATCACGCGATTTTCGCGGATCAGCCGCGCGCGGGCGTCGCGGAGGATGGTGCCGCTCAACACCCGGCAGCCGGCGGCCGTGCCCAAGCGGCTGATATGGAACGTCTGCTGGACCAAGGCCCGGCCGAGTTCGCGTTCTTGCTTTTCTGGGGCGAGCATTCCTTCCAGGGCGGCTTTCAGGTCGTCGGTGATTTGATAGATGATGTCGTAGCGGCGGATTTGCACGCCCAACTTCTCCGCCAGGTTGCGGGCCCCTTCGTCGGGCACGACGGAAAACCCGATGATCACCGCGTCGGAAGCGTGGGCCAAATGCACGTCGGCCTCGCTGATCCCGCCGACGGTCGCCTGCAAAACCTTGAGCTGCACCTCCGGATGTTCCAGTTTCAGAAGCTCCTTGCGGATGGCCTCGATCGAGCCGCGCACGTCGGCGCGGAGAATGATATTGAGCGTCCGCACCTTGCCTTCCCGGCCGAGGCGCTCGTACAGGTTTTCCAAGGTGACGTGGGCGACCGCGCAGCCCAGCTCGCGTTCGCGTTCGCCGGCGGCGCGCCGCTCGGCGAGTTGCCGCGCTTGAGAGATGTCTTCCAGCACGTAAAAACGGTCGCCGGCGCCTGGGGCGGCGTCCAAGCCGGTAACGTTGACCGGAGTCGAGGGGCCGGCCGATTCATATTTTTTATGTTGATCGAGGGTGTCGTACATCGCCTTCACGCGGCCGACCGAGGCACCGCAAACAAGCACGTCGCCCACTCGCAGCGTACCCTTTCGCACCAGCAACTTGGCCACCACGCCGCGGTCTTCATGCAGCTCCGACTCCAGGCAGGTGCCGCAGGCGGCGCGGTCGGCGGCCGCTTTGTATTCCTGCAATTCGGCCATGGTCAACAAGGTGTCCATCAGCGCGTCGATGCCGGAGCCGGTGGTCGCGCTGGTTTGGACCACTTCCGTTTCGCCGCCCCATTCGCTGGGCAACAGCTCGTTGGCGGCCAACTGCTCCAGGGCGCGTTGCGGGTTGGCGCTGGGTAGATCGATTTTGTTCAGCGCGACGACGATCGGCACGCCCGCCGCCCGGGCATGGCTGATCGCCTCTTCGGTTTGAGGCATGATGCCGTCGTCGGCGGCAACGACCAAGACGGCGATGTCGGTGACGTTTGCGCCGCGGGCGCGCATTTCGGTAAATGCCTCGTGGCCCGGCGTATCGACGAAGGTTACCGCCCGATCGTCCTTGTCCACGCGATAAGCGCGGATATGTTGGGTAATGCCGCCTTTTTCACCTTTAACCACGTCGATGCCGATAATTTTGTCCAGCAGCGAGGTCTTGCCGTGGTCGACGTGGCCGAGGAAGGTCACGATCGGCGGGCGCGGCAGCAGCTTGTCGGGATCGTCCTCGGCCTCCAGGCAATGAATCACTTGTTCTTCGATGTCCACTGGATGCTGGAACTTGACGTCCGCTCCCAATTCCGCGGCCAAGAGCTCGGCCGTATCCGCTTCGAGTGTGGCCGTAATCGTACTCATCGTTCCCAATTCGAGCAATTTTCCGAGGATCGTTCGGGCGGGCACGCCGATGGCCTCGGAAAAGCTCCGCACGGTGCATGGCAACATGATGGTAACGCTTTCCCGGCGCGGGGCGGCCGTATTGGTTCCTGTGCGGCGGATTCTGGTGCGTTTTCGGAAGACGGCTGGTGTTGGGGTTTCTTCCTCGTCCAGGGTTTTTCGCCGTTTTGACGTGGCCGCTTTTTTCCGCTTTAATTGCCGTTGCTCTCGGCCGCCGAGCGCGGGGGCGTCCGCTTCCGGCTCCGGAATCCCCCGCCCGCCCTTGCGCGCTCGGCCCCGACCGGCGCCGGGTGCTTTCTCGTCGTCGGCGAGTTTTTTATCAGCGGACTCCTTGCGCGGGGAGGTTTTGGCGGCTTCGGCGGCGGCCCGCTTCTCTTCATGCTTCCGCAAGTGTTCCGAAAGCGGTTTCGAACCGGCCCTGCCGGCGCGAATCGCATCCAGCGGCAGCTTGATGTCCGGCTTCATGGGGGCGGGCTGGGAAGTCTTCGGCTTCAGCGGCCGCTTCGAGGCCGGCGGCAAGGGGGCTAACTTGATCGCAGGCCCCCGGGCTTCTTTTTCCCGCTTCGGCTTCGGCTTCGGTTTCGGCTTCGGTTTTTCGGCCGGCGACGCCGAGGCGGCAGGCTTGATTACCGGCCGCTCCGGGGCGGGCGGCGACGGGGCGGGCACGGGCGGCGTGGGCGGCGTGGGCGCATCCGAAGCAGGATGCTCCGGCGGTGGCGGTTCCGCCGCAACGGTTTTCTCAGGAGCGGGCGGAGAGGGCTTGGCCGGCTTCAACGGCGGCAGGGTCGGAATTTTCCCGGATACTACACCCGTCGGAGATATGTAATCTTCACGCCGGAACACGGTCGGCTGCGCGGCGGGTTCGCCGCCGCGCGACGGCCTAGGCGCCCCGCCCGACCGGCCCGCCTTGCCGCTGTTGATATAGGCCGTGACCTTCTCCATCTCCTCGTCGGTCAGACTGGCCAGCGCAGACCCCTTGCCCGTCACGCCGGCTTTGGTGCAGATGTCCACCAGCACCTTGCTGTCGAGCTTCAGTTGTTTCGCTAATGCGTAAATGCGAATGGGCACGGGGCCGTTTCCTAAACTGCGGGTCTTTATATTCTATTCGTTCGGCGTATTCGGCTTCGGCGTATCGGTTATAAACTCCGTTATTGGGCGGCGTCATGGGACGTCTCCACTTGGCTCTGCCGGCTTGGCTCGACGGCCGAATCCTCGCCGTTGGCGCGCTCCGCCGGCGCAGGCGATTCTTCATCCGAGTCCGGGGCGGCGGCCTCATGCGCCGCGTTTTCCGGCTGCTCGGGGGCGGGTGAAAGTTCCGTTTGGGCCGCTTCCGCCTTGGCTGTTTCGGCCTCTTCGGCGGCCTCGGCGGCGTCGATTCGTTCCTGCTCGCGTTGCCGCCGCCTCTGCTCGGCGGCGACTTGCTCGGCCTCGGTCGCCTTGGATTCGGCCAAGTCGGCAATTCGCTCGGCTTGCTCGGCCGTCAGACCGCCCATCTCCATCAGCGCGTCCGGCTCGATAACCGACAAGTCGTCGTAGGAGAGGAATCCCTCGCCCACCAATCGCTCGGCCACCTCCGGCTCGACCCCCTCGATGGACGAGAAACCCAGCACGGCTTGCTCGATTTGTTCGTCCAATTCCTCGCGGGTCATGATTTCGATGTCCCAGCCGCAGAGTTTACTGGCGAGCCGGACGTTTTGTCCCCGGCGTCCGATGGCCAGCGAAAGCTGGTCTTCCTGCACCAGGACGATCGCCCGGCCCAACATCTGGCAGAGAATAACCTCCTCGACCTCGGCCGGTTGCAAGGCGTTGGGAATCAGCACCTGCAAGTCGTCGCTGTAGCGGACGATGTCGATCCGCTCGCCGGCCAATTCATCGACGATATTTTTGATTCTATTGCCGCGGACGCCGACGCAGGCGCCCACGCAATCGACTCGCTGGTCGGTGCTGTGGACGGCGACCTTGGTGCGGTAACCCGGTTCTCGGGAAATGGAGCGGATTTCGATCACGCCCTCGGCGATTTCGGGTATCTCTTGCTCGAACAGCCGCTGGACCAAGTGCGGTTTCGTGCGGCTGAGGATGATCTTCACGCGGCTGCCGGCTTTTTTCACCTCGTACACCGTCGCGCGGACGCGTTCGTTGGCGTGGTGTGTTTCGCCGGGAATTTGCTCCCCTTTGGGTAGTATAGCCTCGACGTTGGCGAGCGACACGGTGGCCGCTCCGCCGTCGTATCGCTGAATAACGCCGGTGACCAATTGCCCCTTCAGTTCTTCGTATTCGTTGAATAATGCGTCGCGTTCCGCCTCGCGGATTTTTTGGATCATCACTTGCTTGGCGGTTTGCGCTCCGATCCGCTCGGCCATTTCGGCAGGGGTCATCGGATTTCCATTGTGGCTGCCCACAATGGCGCCGCTCTCGTGATCGATCTTGATGACAATGTCCTCGTCCTCGCCATAATGCTTCTTGGCGGCCGACACCAGCGCCGCCTCGATGCCATCGAAAACGATGTCTTTGTCTATATTTTTATCGCGGTGGATCGCATCAACGATACGGAGCAGTTCGTTGGGGTCCATTCGATTTCCTGTTTGGAGAATACCTTCTGCGCACCGCTCCACGGCGGAATTTCGCCCGAAACGCTACAAAATCTTACCCGACCACTAGTTAATGGTTTCGACAAACAAATAAGCATATCCGCCGAACCGTGGGGTGTCAAGGCGGTCGATTTAGACAATCGAGCGGCGTGTGAGCGTCTTGGTTGTGGGTGGGAAATTTGGTATAAGGGGCACCCGAGGGGCAGCTTACCTATTTTCCAGTTGAAAAATTGAGGAGGATGCCATGGAAGGCACGATGGAAGCGGGGCTGAGCCC
>Ga0209723_1004397_pt1 | contig 15746 bp, 7 predicted proteins | sample BiotimSIPDNA_2_FD_185750 | JGI IMG/M metagenome (GOLD analysis project Ga0209723, IMG submission 185750) | Anaerobic biogas reactor microbial communites from Washington, USA - Biogas_R2 time_0 SIP DNA (SPAdes) (version 2) | ecosystem: Engineered > Bioreactor > Anaerobic > Unclassified | place... | reverse complement strand
TTGAAGAAATCGACAGAATCGCTGATGTAACCAATTACAATGGCATGAAACTGATTTCTGAAGTTGCAGTTACCGATACTTCAAACGACAGGTTCGGAATTAAAGGAGGTGCTGAAAGTGCAGATGGCAGTGCATTGTGGATTGATGCCAATACTGAATATGGTGTCGACAGTATAACAATTACAATTGATACCCTTTCTACTCAAGGTATGGGTCTTAGTTCTGCTACTGCATCAGAAACTTACCTGACATCGCAGTCTGATGCCGTTCAGGCAATTTCAAAACTGGATGTTGCAATAAACAGTGTGAATACAATGCGGTCTGATATGGGTGCATACATAAACCGTCTGGAGCATGCGATTAATAATCTGATGATTTCCAATACCAACCAGCAGTCTGCTGAATCACTTATCAGGGATGTTGATTTCGCAAACGAGTCTTCCCAGTTTACCAGAAATCAGATTCTTACACAATCTGGTACAGCTATGCTTTCGCAGGCAAATATGGTTCCTCAGAATGTGTTGCGGTTATTGGGATAGGTCGTTGATCATTTATAATTATGTTGGAACTTATTTCAAGCGATAAAACAAAATGGCATGGATGCCAAAAATAAAAACAACAGGAATGATACTATGTTAAGTATCATTCATAACACGGAGGTTTCCTAATGCGTATCAATCATAATATTTCATCAATGGCTACTCAGAATTCCATGTTTCAGGTAAACCGGAGTATGAATAAATCTCTGGAGAGGTTATCTACAGGTCTACGGATTAACCGTGCATCAGATGATGCTGCAGGCCTTAGTGTATCAGAGAATCTTCGTACACAGGTGATGGGTACATCACAGGCAATGCGTAATGCCCAGGACGGGATAGCTGCAATAAATATTGCAGAAGGAGCTGCAAACGAGATTTCTGCTATTTTACAGCGTATGCGTGAACTGGCAGTTCAGTCGTCAAATGATACACTTACATCAACCGAACGGGATTATACCGACCAGGAATTTCAGCAGTTGATTGAAGAAATTGACAGAATCGCTGATGTAACCAATTACAACGGTATGAAACTGATATCCGAAATCGACGGGGCTAATAAAAATGATCGGTTCGGGTTATCAACTGATACTTCTAATGATACTTTAGGTTCGACTTTGTGGATTGATGCCAATACTGAATATGGTGTGGACAGTATAACTATTACTATCGATACCCTTTCATCTTATGGTGTAGGTCTTAGTTCTGCTTCTGCCACATCTGATACTTTTTTGACATCACAATCGGCAGCAGTTAATGCGATTTCTACATTGGATGAAGCAATAAACAGTGTGAATACAATGCGTTCTGACATGGGTGCATACATAAACCGTCTGGAGCATGCAATAAACAATCTGATGATTTCCAATACCAACCAGCAGTCTGCAGAATCACTTATCAGAGATGTTGATTTTGCAAGCGAATCTTCCCAGTTTACCAGAAATCAGATTCTTACTCAATCTGGTACAGCCATGCTTTCGCAGGCCAATATGGTTCCTCAGAATGTGTTGCGGTTATTGGGATAGTTTTCAGTCTGGTATTCCAGTAAAAAGTTGGATAAGGAGACAGATTCTGTCTCCTTATTTTATTTGTGCCTGAATAAAGGTGATTAAGGAATAGGGGATAGAGAATCGAGCCCCGACCTCGATAGGAAACAGGAATGAGAAAATAGAAACAGGGTACGTTTTTTCATTCTTTGATCGGAACTCCGGGTCGGAATCGGAATCGAATCATGAAACAGTGTGATTACAGATAAACAATACTGAGTTTCTGTAATTCAATACCATACCATGAAAAGCGATTTAGGAGTTGAGGGTTTAAGAATCGAGTTCCGATTCCGACGCCGAGCTCCGACTCCGATCGGAAACAGGAATGAGAAAATAAAAACCGGGTACGTTTTTTCAATCTTTAATCGGAATTCCGGGTCGGAATCGGAATCGAATCATGAAACAGTGTGATTACAGATGAACAATACTGAGTTTCTGTAATTCAATACCATACCATGAAAAGCGATTTAGGAGTTGAGGGTTTAAGAATCGAGTTCCGATTCCGACGCCGAGCTCCGACTCCGTGATTGGGGATTATTAATATATAGAGGTATATAATATTGTATATAAGTTGGGTTGGGTGTGTTCATTGCGAAAAAATTGCCATTATTTACTGCTTGATTTTACTTTGAATCTTCAGGGGTTACCATTCCCGAAACGATTCTTATAGAGAAGATCCTGTACAATAATTATTTTGGTATATGGTGCAAGCCTTATTTTAGGTTAGTGATTAAAAATTCAATTCAGGTGCAAACAATATAGTTATAAAGGTAACTGAGATGCTGGAAGGGTTTAGATTATGCGGTTAAATTGGGCTGTGTTGATTCTTATGATCATTTCGCCGGTTTTGTTTGGAACAGAAAATGCAAATCCTGCCGGTTCGAAACAAGAATCCAAGGCTCCAGACAGTATTGTTTTTTTGATGAGCCGGGCAATTGATGCATCAACGGGATCCGGTGATAAATGGATTGCGGCTTTGATTGAAGCAGTCTTTGAATTCAAATTTGCTGCAATTGATGGGTTCGTGATGGTTCATCCTGATATTGTGCGAAGAAATATGCCGGAACATGCAGATCTGTCAAAAGTTCCTTCAAATTCAAGATATCTGGAAACAGCAGGGAAATTGAGAGCAGATTATGCTGGTATTCAGAAATTTGAACTTTCCGGCAAAGATATTTTCTATTACCTCGAGATAACTTCTGTTAAAGATAAAAAACTTGTAGGAACTGTTGAACTGGAATTCAAGATCGTTGATCTGGGAAGTTCGCTGGACAGAATTATTGAAATGATCTTAAAGGAATTGAAAATTACTCCGCAGAAGGAGCTTGCACGGTTTATGAGAATGCCGGCAATTGGGAATAAATTAAGAAATATTAAACGTTTAGGTGAAATTGTAATTTCAGAACGGTTCACTTCCGGATCAGATCCGCAGACAATCGCTCAGGAATATCGGTCTGTCTGTGATGCAGACCAGAGTTTATTGGTGGGTTTCTATCGTGCCGGGATGTTTTTTGAGTCTATCGGTAAACCCAATGAGGCATCACAGGCGTTCAATCTTTTGTTTATGTCCTTACCTGAATATTTGCCAATCTATATACCTCTGGCCAGAAATTTTCGAAAAGCAAGACAGTATGAAGATGCTGTACGGATCGCCATGCTTGGAGAACAGAGAGGAATAAAGAGTACGGAACTGATATCAGAAAAGGCCATGGCATTGGAAAAACTCGGCAAAGTTGAGGACGCGGAAAAAGCATATAAAGCAATCCTTGAAAAAAACAGTAATGATCCTTATGCTCTTCTGTATTATGCTCGAAAAAATAATGATGAAGGTAAGGCAAAACCCGCGCTTGAGTACTCACAACGACTGTTAAAAATAAATTCAGCTAGTGGATTAGCCAATATGGAGCGGGGGCGCAGTCTTATGCTTTTATCGCAAAAGACGGAGGCGATTAAAGCTTTTAATAAAGCAATAGAAAGTATGCCAAATGATCCTGATCCATACATTTACCTGGGGGATTTGTATTGTGAAATGGGAAAATATGAGGATGCGTTTGCATTGTACAGCAAAATACTGAAAGGTTCGGATAATATAGATCTTTATATTAAAGCTGCAAATGCCTGTGAAAAAGCTGGAGATTCTAAAAAAGCTCTTAATATACTGAAACCTATGGAAAGCCGTTATTCAAACCATGGCGGATTACAAAGAGAACTTGGTTTGCTGGAACTTGCCAATGGTGATACTGTAAAGGCAAAATCTTTACTTGAGGCAAGCATTCGTTCCAATAGTGAGAATGAGAGCGTATTGATGGCACTGGGGTGGATTTATAATGCAGCTGCTGATTATGAAAAAGCTATTAAAATGTTTACCCTCGCAATGTCTAAAACTAAAAATAAAAGCAAAGCAAAACTTGGTATGGCGATGGTGTTTATTCGTCAGGGAAATTCTTCTTCAGCGATTACGCTTTTAAAGGAAGTTTCACCAGATGATTTAAATGAGCCGGGGATGAATCGTTTGCTGGGTGATTCATTTTTTTCAAACGGAGAAAAAAAGAAAGCGCTGGATTATTATAAAAAAGAACGTAAGTATGCTGCATCAGACACTGTTCTCCAGGCAAGAATTGCTACATTAGCTTACGAAACCGGTACAACCCAGGAAGCGCGCATTGAGCTGGAAAAACTGGTTAAAATGGGAGCTGGAGGCTCAAACGCCTTGTATCATCTAGGTGTTTTGTCTTTGCGGTTAAAAGACACTAAAGGAGCTGAAAGTTACTTCGCAAAAGCAGAGATTATGGGAAAAGCTGATGCAGACACCTATTATCTGATTGGGAAAGAGTGTGCAAAACTGGGAATGAGTGACAGGGCAGTTTTGTCATTTGAGAGCTGTTTAAAGCTTAATCCATCAAAAGACAGTGCCTGGGTAATGTTGACGGAAATACTTGAAAAAACTGGAAAAGACAGTGCTGCAGCTGAAGCGCATTTGAAACTGTATCTTATTGACAAAACAAAATACAGCAGAAATCTGGCAATTGCCGGAAAAAAGTTTGAAAAAGCAGGGTTAAAAGATAAAGCTAAAAATGCTTATGCCATGTTCATTCAGAATCGTCATAGTGACCCTGAGGTAAACGTAAGACTTGCCTTTATTGAAGCTGAAAGCAAAAATTATAAACGTGTAATAGACCTTCTCAAAGATCTGCAACCTTCACAGATTAATACTAATGAAGCGTTAATCTTAGCTGAAGCGTATTGTTATACCAATCAGTATGAGTCAGCAATAAAACATCTGGATTATGTTTTAAAAACCTCTCCGCAAAATGTTCGGGCAGTAGAACTTTCTGCTGTAGCTAATGACAAGACAAATAATACCGACAAAGCTATTTTAATGTACAGAAAATATTTACAGACTTCAAAAGAACCAAATGGTGAGTATGCATTCAGGCTGGCATTTTTGTATGAGCAGAAGAAAGATATGAAAAATGCACTTGATCAGTATGCAAGAAATATTAAGAGTTTTAGTGATGATTATCGTAACTATGACAGAATTGCACGGTTGTATGCTGAATCCGGAAAGTGGAAACTTGCTGTACCAATGCTTGAAAAGGCTCTTGCATTCAAGGAAGCATCACAGGATTTAAATGAGTTGCTTGCAAAAGGGCTGGCTTCAACTGGTGATGGGGCTCAGGCAGTTGAAAGTTATAAAAATTATTTACAGAAATCGCCAAAAGATTCGACTGCATGGATTGAATTGGGAGAACTTTATTTTAATCAGAAAAAATATATCGAAGCTGCTCAATCGTTTGAAAAAGCTTTGTCAATAATGCGAAGGAATTTTGGATTGTTCAAAAAAACCGGAATATCTTATGTTAATGCTGGCCAACATTCCAAAGCTGCTGAAGCATTAAAAAATGCTTTTGAACTGAATAATAATGATATCGAAACCATCACTTTATTGGCAGACTGTTACAGGGAGATCAAGGCTGTTTCATATCTGACCAATCTGCTTATACAATGGACGAAAATCGATCCTAAAAATTTCGAAATTCGAAAAGAACTTGGCGAGCTTCTTCTTGCACAGTCCAAAACTGCTGATGCTGCGGTTATTCTTGAAGAAGCAGTGTTATTGAAAAACTGTGCTGATGGTATTCATGTTACACTTACAGAAATATATGAAAAGCTTGGCATGGAAGATAAAAAAGTTTATCACCTTCAGGCTGCTTTGAATTGTTCACCAAGGGATCCGGAACTTACTTATAAAATTGCTCTGTATTTTTATAACAGAAAAGATTATGTCAAGGCCAGGGAGTATCTTAACAAAACCGTTTCGTTATCTTCAAAACATGCTGAGGCTAACTATCTTCTGGGGGCTTGTCTGTTAATGGAGAATAAAGCGAAACAGGCTACCACCTATTTCAGCCGTGCTGTAAATAGTGATCCTCAAAACATGCAGTACAGGCTTGCTCTTGCGGAAGGTTTGTATGGAGAAAATAAAATTGACAAAGCTTTAGAAATTGTTCGTCCCGTGGTTTTGCAGCAAAGGCCGGAACCTGCCGCATTAAGACTGGCTGGTCTGTTATTTAAAGCTATGGGCCAAAGTGATACTGCAAAACAGATTTTAAGGGATGCTGTAGCTGCCAATAGTGATTGTTTTGAATGTGTTGCAGCTCTTGGGGATCTGTATTTTGATGAAGCACAATATCGTGAAGCTTCAAAATATTACCAGACTGCTATAAACAAAGGTGGATATAGTCAGGATGCTGCAATTAAACTGGCAAGGTCATATCATTTTATGGGTGATTTCGACAGATCAAGAAAAATATATACAGAAATATTGAAAAATGATCCTGATAATGGAGAAGCTTTATACCGTCTGGCTCACTGGTACATTAAAAATAATCAGCTTGATGAAGCTAAACGCCTTGTAATTGGCAGTAAAACCAAAACTGGATGGCACTTTTTGATTGACGGCGAGATTAGTGAAGCTGAGAAAAACATGAATTCTGCAGTTGTAGCTTATTCTAAAGCGTTGAAAATGATCCCTGAAGTGCCGGAGGTTCAAGCAGCAGGCGGAAGAATAAGTCTGGCTAAAAGAAAATTCTCTGCTGCTGTGATCTACTTTGGCAAAGCAATGGCTGGGGATCCGGAAAATACGGAGCTTTTCCTTAACCTTGGAATGGCTTATGAAGGCAGTAATGATTACCTTACTGCTTTGGAACTTTATAAAGAAGTTATGAGACGAGAGCCAAATAATGATGATGTCTATTATTATATGGCGAGGATATGCAGTAAACAGAAAAACCATCAGGAAGCGATTCAGTATCTGCAGGAAGGGATTCGTCGTAACAAAAAGAGTGAAACATTGTATATGGTGCTTGGACATGAATACAGAAGTCTGAAAAATTTAAATATGGCTCTGGATTCCTATTTTAAAGCTGTAAGGCTTGATGAAGAACAGAATAAGGAAGCTTATCGATATATAGGAAATATCTATTATCTTAAAAAAGATGAAAAAAATGCAAGAAGGTATTTTGAGAAATACATCAGTGTTGGAGGGCAGAACGCAGATAAAGTTGAGAAAATATTAAAGAGATTGTAGTCTGAATTTGTCTGTTACTGAATAATTCTGAACAATTGGCTATTATGATATGAAACTGTAATTTAAAAAGTTTTTGTGCTACGAATAATACAAAGTATCATTTTTGTAATCACTTTCCTTGATTAGGTTATTACCCTGCTGTTTTTGCTTGTTGTACAAAGAGCTGTACATTGGCTTTCCTGAATATGCCAAAATGTAATCGAAAAGAGGTATGAATAAATTCTGCATGCCGTTTTGATTTAAATCTTTTTAGTTATTCACAATGCTTGTTAATTATATTTAGTTTTAGATTAATGCGCTTAAGTTAAATTTTTTAGAGGTTAAGATTGAACCGAAATCTAATACTATACAACAAAGTAGATAATATCTTTTTTCTATGAGAGAGGCAGAAATGTCAGTCAGATCATTTTTTGGTTGTTGTATTAATAGAATACTGATCATTTTGGTAGCTGCAATTTCAGTATGGGCAGATGGTTTGCCAGGAGAATATCTTCTTACTCAGAGGTGGCGGGATATGATATCCAGAAATTCTCCATTATCAAATCCGGCGTTTTTAACTGAAGAAAACTACCCGACATTAAGAATCGCATTCGCACCGATCCTTAAAGGTGCATTCAAGCTTGGTGAAGCCGGGTTTACGCTGCCTGTCGGTCTATATCATTCTGCGGGTATTTCTGTGTTAGGTGAATTCGATGGAGAAGTGGTTCCGGGTATTCCCAATGCTGATGGACAGATTGTGCCGGGGACTGAGTCTTATACCAATAACAATCTCTTTTTTATGTTTACGTGGGCATACCATTTCTGGAACAGGTTCTCGATAGGATTTAATTTGAATACTGCTTACCAGTCTAATTTTGAAAGAGATCCTCTTATAAGTGTAGGGTTCGATCTGGGTTTAACTTACAGACTTCCTCGTCATTCTCTTCTAGGTGATCATATTCTGGGCATATCCACACAAAACCTTGTTGCTCCTTCTTTGGGAAATGAGTACTCAAGGGATCTGAAATTTTCCTGGCTTGGAAATTACATGGAAGAAAGGTTTGAAAGTGCTTTAGATATTGATATCAGGGATTTCCTGGCTTCACCTGACGAATTTCTGAATCCTGGTGATGGGTCGAGTTTATCAAAAAGAATTGAATATGATATTAATCTTAAGCTTGGTGCATGGTTAATGCGAATGGCCAAGCTGTATTTACAGTTTGGATTTGATGAGAAAATGCTGGATTACTGGGGTTTCGCCTTAGGGTTTAATCTTCCAAGTTTCTGGTCTGGACGGGATCTGGAGTTTCTTTGGCAGTATAATATTATGACGGGAGAAGAAAACGATGCTACTGGCGTAACTGTATATGCCCGAATGGAAATGGGGAAACACAGAGAAGAAATTTTTGCTCGAAGAATGGCACGTTTGGCCAGCCTTTCTCCAAATGAGTTATATAACAGGGCGCGAACACTTTATTTTGAAGAAAAATACTGGGACGCATACTTCATTTTCAGTAGAATCATAGCTGAGTTTCCTGATTTTTTCAAAAATGACTGGGTACAGTACTATAGAGGCAGTTGTCAGGAAAAACTTGATATGCGTGAAATGTCTGTTAATAACTACGAAAAAACAAAAAAAGATTATCCGCTCAGCAGTGTAGTTCCGCATGCTGATCTGGGTATCATGCGGGTTTTATATAGAAACAATGATTTTGCGGGTGTTTCCAATCAATTTGCCGAATTGAATAAACCGAATGTAACAGATTCTCTGAGATATCATGGAGCGTATTTAATGGGGCAATCTTATATACAGAATGATGAGCCTCAAAAAGCTGTCGGGGTATTGGAGCTTGTTCCTGAAGACCATCCGGATTACATATATGCTCAACATGCTTTAGCTGTTGCTTATGCACGTATGGACAGTGATATTTATAACATCGTATTTGCTCTGGAAAATTGTATAGGTGCAAAAGCCCTGGACAATGCTCAAAAAGAGATACAGAACAGATCATATCTGTTTTTAGGGTATCTGTTTTATGAAGATAATGCCTTATCAAAAGCTGTTGTTGCTTTAAGAATGGTTCCCACAACGAGCTATTATGCTGAGGATGCTTTATTGGGGCAAGGGTGGACTGCCCTTAAAGCAAAACAATGGTCCGACTGCATTGGTATTGGACAGATGCTTGAAAAAAGATCCAAAAAGCCGGTTTTGCAATGTGATGGCATGTTGATTCAGGCATATGGTTATCTTTTACAAAAAGATTATTCAGAAGCAATGAATCTGCTCAAAACTGCATCCGAAAAAATCAGTTTAGCTGTCGCACCAAGTCAGGATACCTTGAATTACTACAATATGCAGTATGATAGTGATCGGATGTCACATAATTTCTTTTCTGAAAAAGTTGAAAAATTGTCTCTGACAGGTGAATCTTCAACAAAAACCGCTCAGGCTGACAGCCTTTTTGCTGAACATAACAGCTATATCGAAAAGTTCGGCAAATTTTATGAATTTATCGACGAATTTAATCGCAGTACATTTTTTGCCCGAAATATTGATGTAGTGCGGGACGATATCAATTATGCAATGGCTACGGTTCAGAGGATCGTTGGACAGTCCGGTACACAAAAAGTACAGCAGGAAATAGGGGATAAACAGAAAAAGATTGATGAAGAAATCAAACGTCTCGAAAAAGAAATGCAACGGATACAAAAAAAGGCTGATTAATTATGGATCTTTTACGATTAGCACAAAAAAGGTTTTCAACAAGAAAATTCAGTTCAAAGTCGCTTGAACAAGATAAAATTATAAAGATTCTGGAAGCTGCAAGATGGGCTCCATCGGCCTGCAATAACCAGCCATGGATTTTTATTGTTTTAAGAGACGAAAGTTCAAAAGCTAAACTTAAATCGGTGTATAATCGGGAATGGTTCTTAAATGCTCCTGTTATTATAGCTGCTTGTTGTGATCGTAAAAAATCATGGAAACGAAAAGATGGAAAAGAGTACGGAGATATTGATGTCGCATTAGCGATGGATCATCTGACTCTTGCTGCTGCAGAGCTGGACCTGGGTACATGTTGGATCGGCTCTTTTGAATTCGATGAGGCTAAACGTGTTTTAGAGCTCCCTGAACATATTGACCCAGTTGCGTTCACACCTTTAGGATATCCACAGGATTCTATAACCGGGAAAATGCGTAAAGATATACAGGAGATTGTATTCTGGGAAAAATTTAGCCGCTAATAATTGTACGCTGAAAAAATACTTTTTATATTGTCTGGATCACACCAGATAATATGCAGTAAAGGGTTTCCAGACCTGTTTGCAGAGTTAAAATGCAAAATACCGGGCTTTATCCAATCTTTAAATATTAAACTGATGGTTTGAGTTTTATAAAGATAATGTTACCCGTAGGATAAGCACACGTTATCTGGCCTGCCTTATAAGTGTAAAGACTTTGAGACCTTGCCTCTTAGATCTGGTCGCAATCTCTGACTGTAGTAGCTTTTTCCCGGGGCGGTTTTTGAGACTGGTTTGTTTTTCTATTCTGGTAAATCCAATGTATATGCCCTGCTGCAAGTATAAGTGTAGTAAAATCTAAAATCTGACGTCGGATAACACTGAATCCTGGATGAATGTTTCCCACAGAGAGCATTATTGCAACAATGAACCATAAGAATAAAGATCGGGGTTTATTGTTATTATGCATTGATGAACTTTGATGAAAAGGGCTAACTGTTTTATGCTAATTGAGCGCAAGAAATATACCGGAATACAATTTACTACCTGAATGGAACCGAATCGTTTAACGATTGTGTTAGTAAGAGTTTTACTAATTGCAGAACGGGAAACAGCGAATCTGTACCCGAACCGGTTTGTTGGTATTATATTTGTTGTAATCATTACTTGGATTGTACCCAAACTACAGCAGACTTTCAGTTTACTATAAACTTGCCTTTATTATTATTATCAGAATCAGCAATTTTATTATTCAGGAACTATTTGCGATTGAACTGAGTGGTCGGTTTTGAGTGCTCCGGGGTCAGATTATTATGTTATTGTCGGGCAAGAGTTACATAAGTAATAATCACTGTTCGTGATCTCAAACAGGCACTCAAGTTGCATTGTTAATCTATGAATCTCTCCTCTAATTATGGGAGGCTTAAATGGCCAGATTAGAAAATGTAAACTTCAATTCTCCTCCGATAATGTTTGCAGCATGGCCTGGTATGGGAAATGTCGGTTTAATGGCAATGGATTATTTAAGGAGAGTTGTGGATGCGAGGTTATTCGCCGAGCTGGATATGAGACCATTTTATATACCAGAGGAAGTAGTGGTACAGGAAGGTATGGCGCATTTTCCCGAAATACCGCACAGCTTTTTTCATGAACAGCATGATCCTAATCTTGTATTTTTTGAAAGTGATTTTCAAATGGAAGGTAAGGATGCAATGACTGTTGCCAAGACTGTTTTGAATGTTGCAAGAAAACTCAAGGCACCACGCATCTATACTGCAGCAGCACTTCCTCGTGCAATGAGTTATAAAGATGAATCGGAGATTTATGCAGCATCAAACAGACACAGCTTTCTTTCTGAACTCGAAAAGTATGGCATTCAACCTTTAACAGAGGGATTTATCAGCGGTTTGAGTGGGTTGGTACTGGGTATTGCGGCATCGCAGGACGTTGAAGCTTCCTGTATTCTGGCATCAATACCAATGTATGCAACCGGGCTGGTTTATCCAAAAGGATCTCTGGCAATAGTCAAAACTCTTGCAAGAGTAAATGACCTGAATGTTGACACTTATGAACTTCAGCAGGCTGTAAATGATTCTGAGGATATGTTTGAGGATATTGAAGAAAAACTTAAGAATGTGCTTCCAAGTCTTCTTGAGCAGGAGGGAGAAGAGTTTTTTGAATCAGAGGACCAGTCGTTTGAGCAGCCTCAAAAAGATAAAGTTCCAGAGTATGCAATGGCCAGAATCGAGAAACTTTTCAGGGAAGTTTCGGAACGTAAAGATAAAAAACGGGCTATGGAATTGAAACATGAGCTTGACAAGTGGGGCTTGTATGATGTATATGAAAGCCGTTTTCTTGATCTGTTTAAACACAGGGAATGATTTTAATGAAATAAGAAACTGTTTACAAATTGTGTAAAGAAATTTAAGAGATCAGGGGAGGTCTGACATATGGCGGATAACCGTTGATTTTTCCAGAAAGTAATTTTTTGATTAAAGGTATTCCTTTTTCAGGTATGGATTCTTTTATTTTTTTTATTTCTGTTAAAATATTCAAAGATTTATCATAATTGTTATTATCAAGTTCGTGTTCCAGTTTTACATAAAGGTCAGGAACGACATTTGACATGCTGCAGATAAATCCTGATGCACCTTTTTTGTAAGATTCAATTAACAGAGAATCTCCACCTGTAAGATAAAATTGTGTTTTGTCTGTCAGACCCAGGTTGCCAGAAGAATCCTTAAGGCCGAAATGATTTACTTTCTCAAGTATGCTGTGGGTTATTGAATTCCCTGTGTGGAGGGGATAATTGTATAGGATAAAAGGTACTGTACAGTATTTGGAAATGGTATTGAAATATTTAACCAGTCCTGCCCCAGGAGCATCTTTAAAATAATATGGAGGCAGACAAAGGATTGTATCTGCACCAAGCTGTTCAGCTTTACGAATTGTGTCAAGTGTTGAAAACAGGTTGTCGCATCCTGCCTGAAAAAGAATAAGGCCTGGAAAATACTCTTTTGCGAGTTTTAACAATGTAAGTCTTTCTTCAATGGGCATGGAAAAGAATTCTCCGGTTGTACCACCGACAAGAATTCTGGTAATTCCACGATCCGAAAGCCACTCAAGATGATTTACAAAAGCGGTTTCACAAAAGGAACCGTTTTCGTTGAAGGGAGTAGTTATCGGGACTATACATCCTTTTGTTTGTATTGGCTGTAATTTTTGGTCATACTGCTGGAAAACACACAACTGTTTCTCTGCTACCGCTTCAATGGCAAGGTGATAATCATCGTGACAATAGAGATGGACGTCTGCATATATTTTACTTTTTGATCCATATCTGGAAAATTCGACAAGATTACTTTCAAGGAAAGTGTGAATAGCTTTTTCATAACTGTAGCCACGAACGTCTACATCACGGGTCAGTCTGGTTTTAAGCTGTGTCTTTATATCAGAATCTATAAATATAGAAAAATCGATAAATTTTCTGAACTGAATGTAAGTTGATATTTCGCCCTCAATAAGATTGAATTTTTCCGGTTTATATGAATAATAATTGCCGGTATCGCCTTTCTTTCTACAATATACGGGGACGTCAACCGGTTTTCCGGAGCGTATCAAGGAAAGGTGTTTTTTAAGCAATTCAATCTGGTTAGCATCAGGATGCGGACCAGAGAGTTTCTTTTTCAGCCGGTCTTGTCGTGATGTTTTGTAATTGTCGAGGCTTAGTATGTTGCAGCCAGGAAGACGACTGGCCAGTTTTTCTGCAAAAGTAGATTTTCCTGTTCCACCCGGACCACCAATAGCAATCAGTACTGGTGCAGGATTATCACTATAGAGTTTTTGAAGGATTACTGAGAGTATTTCATCCGGGTTTTGCTTAAAGTTAAGTTTAACATGCGACTGAGCAGAAAATTTATTTTTCAAACTGATCTCCAAGAAATAACAAGAATGTAAAATGATAAATTCCATAATCAAAGGAAATACAATATGGCTGTTTTTTATGCAGTTTTTAGATAAATTCACTGCAATTGTACGAAGTCGGAATTATTGGTGAGTTGAATTATCAGTTTCGGGGGAGATGAACAGTATATTTCAGATCAAGAGTCTGTTCTTTGGAATAATTATCAATATGCCAGCAAGCCTGATAATTAAGAGTTTTTCCGGCAATGATGTTGATAAGTCCATTATCGATTTCCCAGGTTCCGGGTAAATTCATAAATGTTCGCATACTATCGCTGTCACAAATCAGAAAAAGCTCCTGATTTGAAAATTTAACAAAATCGGATCGGTTATTGTTTATTTGAACATATCCAACCATTTTTTTTTGAGATTTGTGATATTTTAGATTGGAGATTTTGATTATAAATCCTTGCTGGGGTTCAAGGATAAACGAACCATGTTTTAATGAACATAAGATAAAAAGATTTAAAAGCAGTATTGCTGGAATGATTCTCATGGTTTTTATTTCCAATTTATGAATGTTTGATAAACATACCTGAATTTTGAGTATATTGTGAAAATACGAAAAAAACAATCTTCAGAAATACTGATTGTTCATTATCAGCATCTTGAATGAGATGAAAATTAATTAATATGACAATACTGCTACAACACTAATGAATTAAAGGTGTAAAATGTTTAACAGTTTAGTAGATGTCAGTTGTCTTCCTTTGTAATTTTTTGCATTGATACCTGCAATAATTATCTGATTGGACCAGTTTGCTTTTATGGTGGCTTTGTCTTGATTATTTAAAACGGTTCTGGCGATTATATTACCTCTCAGGTCTGTAAAAATGATTTGACCTGTCAGTTTTTGAGGACTGCTGAAAATGATTCTTTTGTTTTTAATTTTCAGAACAGGAGAAAATTCATAGTGAGTTGATTTTGGATTTCTTGTATTGCTTCCACTTTTGTTTTGCAATACTTCCATGGCTGCTGAGAGAAAGACCAGCGGAGCATTCCAGTTAATTGCGATTTCATTTGTAGAATAACTTCTATGGTCATCAATATAGGACAATGCAGGAAGATCGGAAGGGTATGTAATACAGCTGCTCCCCCTGCAGTTAACGTTTTCATTTTGTCCTGAATGGGGCCCACCTGCAAGAAAACCCGGAACAGGTTCATTAACACGGTCTGCAGCAGATGGACGGTGATGAATATTCATTGGTGAAACTGTGCCGGTACCAGATACATAACAGTAGCCTGTTGGATTTTTTCCAAGCAGATAGTTTATTTGTCCGATTGCTGCATTTTTGTACGCGGGATTGTTGTTCATCATGTAACCGAAAATCAGAGCAATTCCCTGGTTGGCTGCAACAGAATTGCTGCCCCAGTAAAAATCGTTATTTATGATTTTTTTATTATCTGATGTAATAATTGTATCACTTTCCATTGTTGTTTTGTAAGGATTTCTCTTGAATCTTGCAAGAAGTGAATCAGCGACTTTTTCAATTGCATTATTGATCTGATCAGGATCAGTCACTGAAGTAAGGCTGTCTTTTGTCTGAAAGAGGGAGTAAAGACCTAAAATATTTACACTGTTCCAACCAGGTATCCAATAAGACGTGTCAATGCTTTCCGGGTATGCAATGGTGTAAAAGCTGTCTTGACGAGTGGTAAGGTAGAGTTCTGTTGCTGCCCACTTGAATTCATCACTAACATTGTAATCGCTATAAGTTCCTGTGGTTATTTCATCAGGGTTTTTCAAAAATAATGAATCGGGATTTGCACGTGCCCATTTCCAGGCAAAAAGTGAAGCTTCAAGGCAGCTATCTGCAAGGCCGGGCAGTAGATTATCAAATTTTTGTAATATTCTGGATGCCTGTGATGTAACAGCTGCAAAATTCAAAGTGG
>Ga0209723_1004395_pt1 | contig 15751 bp, 11 predicted proteins | sample BiotimSIPDNA_2_FD_185750 | JGI IMG/M metagenome (GOLD analysis project Ga0209723, IMG submission 185750) | Anaerobic biogas reactor microbial communites from Washington, USA - Biogas_R2 time_0 SIP DNA (SPAdes) (version 2) | ecosystem: Engineered > Bioreactor > Anaerobic > Unclassified | place... | reverse complement strand
ATCTGTATCCTTTCAAGAAGACTATAATGAAAGAGGGCATTGACTTTCAAGAAGCAGTAGAAAATATAGATATTGGTGGACCTACTATGCTAAGGTCTGCCGCAAAGAATTTTCAGGATGTAATAGTGATTGTTGACCCGAAAGATTACGAAAAAGTTTTTTCCGAATTGGAAACGGGCTTTGTGGGAATGGAGACAAGAAAGTACCTTATGTACAAGGTATTCCAACATACTGCAGTTTATGATTCTATGATATCTACCTTTCTTCGTAAACAAATAGGTATAGATTTCCCAGAACAGCTAACCTTGGCCTTTGAAAAGAAGGAACAAATGAGATATGGGGAGAATCCTCACCAAAATGCTGCCTCATATAGCGAAGCCGTTCCAATATATAATTCTTTGGTAAATGCTGAGTTTTTGAATGGGAAGGCTCTTTCTTATAACAATATAAATGACACTAATGGGGCAGTGGAACTCCTTAAAGAGTTTTATGGAGAGCCTACGGTTGTGGCCGTTAAACATGCTAACCCCTGCGGAGTTGCTACAGCAGGTTCTATATATGAAGCATATTTTAAGGCATATGAAGCAGACCCAGTCTCCATCTACGGAGGAATTGTTGCCTGCAATGGAACCGTTGATCAAAGAACCGCAAATGAGATGGTAAAAATATTCCTTGAAATAGTTATAGCCCCTGATTATACCGATGAAGCTTTAGAGGTTTTAAGAACCAAGAAGAACTTGAGAGTCTTGAAATTAAAGGATGTTGGTGTTCCCAATCCAAAGGGTACAATGGAATTTAAGAAATGTTATGGAGGTTTAATTTTCCAGGACATGGACTTTGGCGTTATTGAAAGTTTAGAAACTGTCACAGAGAAGGAGCCTACAGAACAAGAAAAGAAGACTATGGAATTTGCTATGAAAGTTGTTAAACATTGTAAGTCCAATGCGATAGTAATCGCTAGGGATGGGCATACTGAGGGGATCGGAGTGGGACAAACAAACAGAATTTGGGCGACAAAACAAGCAGTTGAACATAGCAAGGATACGAAGGGTGCAGTTCTAGCAAGTGATGCCTTCTTCCCATTTAATGATTGTGTCTATGAGGCGAGCAAAGCAGGCATTACTGCGATAGTTCAACCGGGAGGCTCCATAAGAGATGAGGATAGCATAAAGGCCTGTAATGAACTTGGAATAGCTATGTCTTTTTCCGGGACAAGACACTTTAAACATTGATAAGAAAAATTCAAAAAATAAGATTTTTAAAAATTAGAATCGATTTTTTATGTTATGGAAGGAGTATTAATAAACTAAGTTAAATTTCTTAAGTAATAATGTAATAGATAGACGTGAAAAAAGAATAATTAATAGGAATGGAAAGATGAAAGTACTCGTAATAGGATCAGGTGGAAGGGAGCATGCTATTTGCATGAAACTTAAAAATAGTCCCTTAGTTAGTGAACTTTTTGCTTGCCCTGGAAATGCTGGAATTGAAGGTTTGGCAAAGCTAACTGATATAAAGCCCATGGAGTTTGAAAAGATTTATGATTTTTCTAGGAAGGAAGGAATAGATTTAGTTTTTGTAGCCCCGGATGACCCGCTTGCAGGAGGTTTGGTTAACTATCTAGAGGAAAGAGGGATAAATGCATTTGGGCCTAGAGCGGAGGCTGCGATAATTGAAGGCAGTAAGGCTTTCTCTAAAGCTTTCATGAAAAGACATAATATTCCTACCGCAGATTATGAGGAATTTACGGATGTAAATAAAGCAATCGAATATATAAAAATGAGAAACAAATACCCCGCGGTAATCAAAGCTGATGGGCTTGCTTTAGGTAAAGGTGTGATAATTGCTGAGGATGAAAAAGATGCCATTTCTGCCCTTCATGAAATGATGGAATGTAAGGTTTTTGGCGATGCTGGAAGCAAGGTAATTATAGAAGAATATTTAACCGGAAGAGAAGTAACGGTACTGGCATTTACCGATGGAGAAACCATTTATCCTATGCCCTCAAGCCAAGATCATAAGAAAGCTTTTGACTATGATAAGGGACCAAATACAGGAGGTATGGGTGCCTTTAGTCCTGCAATAGGTTACACAAAAGGGGCAGAGAGAGAAACCCTTGAAAAAATAATTTTTCCCACAATAAAAGGATTAAAAGAAGAAGGAAGGAAATTTAAAGGGGTTATTTATTTTGGTTTGATGGTAACAGATAAAGGAGTTAAAGTAATAGAATATAATGCAAGATTTGGAGACCCCGAAACAGAAGCAATACTTCCACTACTAAAGACAGATTTAATGGAAATAATACTCGCAATTATGAACGATAATTTGGCTAGTATTAATATTGAATGGGAAAGCAAGATAGGGTTTTGCGTAATAGTTGCAAGTGGGACATATCCCGGAAAAGTCATTAAAGGTTTTCCGATTTCCATAGGTGATTTGGATAAAAGGATCACTTTATTTCATTGCGGGACTGCCAAGAAAGATGGCAAACTTGTTACGAATGGGGGGAGAGTTTTGTGCCTTTCAACGGTATCAAATTCAATGGATGAAGCCCGTGAACTTGTTTACTCAGAAATTAATAAGATCTCTTTTGAAGGTGCGAGATACAGAACGGATATTGGGAAAAAATAAAATTCCAACTAACTTAGTTTTATCAACAATTTTCCCCAAATATCCGGTGTTATGTGAGAGAAATAAAGTACGAGATACTAGACATATTTTAAAGGGATTATCCTATTTTTTGTATCTATGGAAATTAATTTGTCATAACTACAGATTAAACCTCCTTCCCCAATTTTCATTGTGGGGAAGGCACTTTCCAGAATTTTAAAACTGTTAATATCATTTTTTCTGGGCGTGGATGTTTTTTTAATTTCAACGGGGTAGAGCGTACCGTTTTCGTAGAATAATAGGTCCACTTCTTTTCCATTAGAATCTCTGTAAAAATATAATGATGGCTCGTTTCCGGAGTTAACAATGCTTTTAATTATTTCGTTAAACACATATGTTTCAAATATATTGCCTGCTTGCGCTCCATTCTTAAGTTGCTCAGGAGTATTCCATTTGCATAGATAACACACTAGTCCAGTATCTGTAAAATAAACTTTTGGCGTTTTTACTGACCGAGTTGTTATATTTCTAGAAAAAGGCTGAAGAAGATAAATTATATTCGATGTCTCCAAAATGGAGATCCATTTTTTTATAGTAGGTTGGCTGACTCCAACATCTCTGGATATAGAAGCTATATTTAGTAATTCTCCAGTTCTGCTGGCTAGAGCAGTAATGAATTGCATATATGCGAGTTCATTTCTAACTTGTGATAATTCACGAACATCTCTTTCTATGTACGTTCTCAAATATGAAGAATAGAAGTCCCTTGGGAGTATTTCTGGATTCCTATAAAGTTCAGGCATACTACCTCTATGGATGTTGTTCCACAATATTTCATGGTTTAATTCTGCAACAGGACTTCTATTATGCAAATAATCTTCCGTAGGTAAAAAGGGTTTATCGAAGGAATCACCCGATATTTCGCGGTTACTTAGTCCGTATAGGTTGAAAATTCCAACCCGACCAGCCAAGCTCTCGCTTAAGTTTTTCATTAGAGGAAATGCTTGACTTCCGGTCAAAAAATACATTCCATTTTTTCTGTTTTCGTCAATTACTAGCTTAATACTGCGAAAAATATCAGGGCAATATTGAATTTCGTCTAAAATTAAGGGAGTGTGTAATTCTCTTATAAATCCAATTGGATCTGTTTTTGCTTTTTCCAAAAGGATAAAATCATCCAGAGTAAAATAATTATCAGCTATTTCAAGAGTATTCCTTAATAAAGTACTTTTACCCACTTGACGTGCTCCGGTAATCAGCAATGCGGGGAAATGATTCTTTGCAGAATTGATAACTGTGGAAAGGTGTCTTTTTATATACATCATTTACCTCCAACGAGTTGTTATAAGATTTTAGAATAATTGAATAAAAAGTTATGCAAATCTAAACTATAACTTTATTTTAACATAAGCTTTATCTTTAAAAGTTATGCAAATCTAAACTATGACTTTATTTTAACATAAGTTTTATCATTTTTCAAATGTTAAATTTAGTGATAGAAATATTAAAAATGTGGGAATTATATATCAAGGTTCTTTAAAAGGTTCTTTAATTAGAAAGTAAAAAAGGAGAAGATGCAATGATTAATAGGATTAAGGATTTTGGGGGAACAAAGAAGGGTTTGATGGGTTGGAAAAGTTGAGTAGATTTGAATGAGAAATACGAATAATTCTTTCGGATTAGATTTCTATGGCTTTTCTTTATATCCATAAAAATCATTGAATCATAAAACAAATTCTGTTGGATAATCTATAGATAGTATGATATTATAAAAGACAAGGTTTATACATAGAGGGTGGAATTATGAAAGGATTATTAACACTTAAGACAATTCCGAAAGATATGATTAATGAAATAATCAGCTTAGCCCTTGATTTTAAAAATGGTCTGAAAGTAACCTTCCCTGGGAAAAAGATGGTTACGCTATTTTACGAAAATTCCACTAGAACTCAATACAGTTTTCAAATGGCTATGCTCAACTTAGGTATAACGCCTATGTCTTTTAATCTTGCCGGAAGTAGCGTTTACAAGGGTGAAACCTTATATGACACAGTGAGAACTTTTGAAGCACTTGGTGTAGATGGTGTGGTAATCAGACACACACAAGATGTTTATTACAAGGATCTCGAAGGTGTCGGGATCCCTATTTTTAATGGCGGTGATGGGACTTCCGACCATCCTACTCAGACTCTTTTGGATTTGATGACAATATATGAAGAGTTTGGAAGATATGAGGGACTTAAGGTCGCTATGGTAGGAGATATCTCTCACTCAAGAGTAGCCCACGGAAACGCAGAAGTGATGAAGAGACTCGGGATGAAAGTATATGTTTCTGGCCCCGAACAATTCAAAGATACTACTGGTGAATACATAGAAATAGATGAAGCTGTTAGAGAATGCGATGTTATTAATTTACTCAGGGTACAATTTGAAAGACATCAAGAGGCAATGAATATTACCAAGGAAGAGTACTTGGAGAAATATGGTATGACTCCCGAAAGAGTTAGCCGTATGAAGAAAGGCGGGATAATAATGCATCCGGCCCCAGTAAACAGAGGAATTGAGATTCACAACGATGTTGTTGAATGCGAAAGAAGTAGAATATATAAGCAAATGACCAACGGTGTTTTTGTCAGAATGGCCGTAATAACTATGGCTTTGACCGGTAAATTGTGACAAAAGACTAACGGTGTTTTGTAAAGAAATTCTGTTATAGCTAAGGATGTAACAGGAAAATGAAAAAATATAGAGTATTCGGAGGATAGATGCTGCTCAGAAACGGATCGATTCTGGTGTCCGGTAGGATGGAAAAAAGAGATGTCTTAATAGAAAATGGCATCGTTTTAAAAGTTTTTCCGGAAATCACAGAAAGATACGAAGAAGAGTATGATTTGACAGGGCTTGTTATTATACCCGGAGCAGTAGATGTCCATGCACATTTGAGAGAACCTGGATTTACTCATAAAGAAACAATAAAAACTGGCACTTTATCCGCAGTAAAAGGCGGTATAACCTCAGTAATGGCTATGCCAAACACGAATCCTGTTCCAGATTGCGAAGAAACGGCAAGAATGATCTTTGAAAAAGCCGGAGAAGCGTTCAACAGGGTTTTTTTGTACGGATCTCTCACCAAAGGACAAAAGGGAAGGGAACTTTCAGATATTAAGGGTATAAAGCCATATATCAAAGCTTTAAGCGATGATGGAACATGTCTATCAGACTTGGGAATTCTGAAAGAAGGTATGTATGCTGCCAAGGAAGAGGATTTGATCATTTGTTCTCACGCGGAAGCGAAAGAGTATGGACTTGGCCCGGAATCAGAAGTAAAAGCTGTTGAGAGAGAAATAGAACTCGTTAAGGAAACAGGATGCAAATATCACTTTTGCCATCTGTCTACCGGAGAAAGTATAAAAGCGGTAAGAAGAGGGATAAATTCGGGGTTAGATATAACCTCTGAAGTTACTCCTCACCACATTTTCCTTTGTCAGAGTACCATGGAAAGAAATGGTAACTACAAAATGAGCCCTGCACTCAGGTCTTTCGGAGACATGAGATTAACGTTATCGGGGTTGATATCGGGTTTTGTAGACATGGTTGCAACAGATCATGCTCCACACACTGAGGAAGAAAAAACCGGAGATTTTGATAATATACCCAATGGAATAATAGGATTTGAGACTCTTATTCCACTAATATATACTGGTTTAGTTCGCACGGGTAAATTAACATACGAAAAGATGTTTGATTATCTCACATATAATCCAGCAAAGAGATTTAACCTTCCCGCAGGAAGGATAGAAGAGGGAGGGGTTGCAGATTTCGCAATTATTTCTCCGGATTATATGCACACATACACTAAAGAAGAAATTCTATCAAGAAGTAAAAACTCACCGTTTATTGGAACGGAGCTCTTTGGAATGAATAAGATGACAATAGTAAATGGTAAGGTAAAATATAAAGAATTCTAATAGTATATTACCCAAGTTGAAATAGCAAAACTATTAGCAAAAAAAACAGATAATAGCCTAAAAAAGGGAGAGGAATATGGCAAAGAGAAAATTAGTGCTTGAGAATGGACAAGTTTTTAAAGGGGAAGGTTTTGGAAACTCCGGAAAGACAATAGGTGAAATTGTATTTCATACTGCGATGGTGGGGTACCAGGAGATTATGACCGACCCTACCAACTACGGAAAGATAATGGTGATGAGTTATCCGCTTATAGGAAATTATGGTTTCACGGAGGATGATAATCAAAGTTTAAACGTTCACATTAGCGGATTAGTTGTTAGCGAACACAATGAAAACCCATCAAATTTTAGATTCACAACAACTTTGGGCGAAACTATGGAGCTTAATGGAACAGTTGGTCTCTCTGGTATAGATACAAGGGCGCTTGTCAAGGCTTTGATATCCAGCGAAAAACCCCAGCTTGCTATGATAGTGGATGAAGAAGTGGATGATCAAAAATGTGTTGAAGAATTGAAAAATACAACCTGTGAGTATAACCCTGTAAAAGCAGTTACCTGCAAGAGGGTTCTGTATATGAGGACAAGAAATCCGCAATATACTGTTGTTGCCGTAGACTGTGGAGTAAGAACCTCCCTTATAAAGGAATTAAACGCATTATCTTGTAATCTGGTTGTAGTGCCATACGATACTTCAGAAGAAACCATAATGAAATATAAACCGGATGGTGTGTTTTTTACCAATGGTCCTGGGAGTCCCTACACTAACACCTTTTTAATTGAACTAGTTAAAGAATTGAAAGGTAAGGTTCCTATGCTGGGAATTGGTTTAGGGTTTCACATTATTTGTGCCGCGTATGGATTGGATGCAGTAAGACTTTCTTCGGGAGTTGCGGGAAGCAATATTCCAGTTTTTGAATTATCGAGCGGAAAAATTTTAATAACCTCTCAAAATCATTGTTTCGAAATTAGTGACAAGAATATCGAAAAGACCGGTCTGGAAGTTACTTACAAAAATGTAATGACAGGGGGGCTAGAGGGAATAGAAGACAAAAATAATGGAGTTATAGCGGTGCAGTTTGAACCAAATGCAACCGGAGATGGAACGGGTGGGACGGTACTCAGAAAATTTATTCAACTTATGATTGAGCGCGGAGGAGCTGAAAATGCCGAAGAGAACAGATATTAATAAAATTTTAGTTATAGGTAGTGGCCCGATTGTTATTGGACAGGCTGCCGAGTTTGATTACGCTGGAACTCAGGCGTGCATAGCGCTTAGAGAAGAAGGCTACGAAGTAGTTTTGGTTAACAGTAACCCCGCTACCATTATGACCGATACAGCTATGGCAGACAAAGTATATATGGAGCCCTTAGATTTGGAACATGTAGCAAAAATCATACGATATGAAAGGCCAGACGGGATTATATGCGGTTTGGGAGGACAAACCGGATTGAATCTTGGAATGCAGCTATTTAAAAAGGGAATCCTGGATGAATGTAACGTAGAAATGCTTGGAATGAATTACGATACAATCGCAAAGGCCGAGGACAGAAAACTTTTTAAGGAACTTTGTCAAAGTATAAATGAACCGGTAATAGATTCTAGGATTGCTACAACTGTAGAGGATGCTGTATCTGAGGCAAAAGAGATAGGATACCCAGTAATTCTTAGACCAGCCTACACTTTAGGTGGAACTGGGGGCGGATTTGCTGACAATCCAGAGGAATGCTTAGAAATTGCAAAAGTGGCTCTCGAAATATCTCCTGTAAATCAAGTGTTGGTGGAGAAGTCTATAAAGGGATATAAGGAAATAGAGTTTGAAGTTATGCGGGATGCTAACGATACTGCTATCGTTATCTGCAGCATGGAAAATATTGATCCTGTTGGGATACATACAGGGGACAGTATCGTGGTTGCTCCTGCTCAAACCCTATCTCTAAAGGAGTACAATATGCTCTATGATGCTTCTTTAAGAATCATTAGAGCTTTAAAAATTGAAGGTGGATGTAATATTCAGTTTGCGCTAGATCCACTTTCTTTTGAGTATTATGTAATTGAAGTTAATCCAAGAGTATCAAGATCCTCTGCTTTAGCTAGTAAAGCGAGTGGATATCCCATAGCACGTATTTCTGCGAAAATTGCGTGTGGTTACCGTTTGCATGAAATTAAAATTGCGGGGCTCCCTGCCTCCTTTGAGCCTGCGCTAGATTATGTGGTGGTTAAGTTCCCAAGGTTCCCGTTTGATAAATTTAGAGAAGCTGATAGAAGGTTGAGTACCCAAATGAAAGCCACTGGGGAAGTTATGAGTATAGGGAAAAATCTTGAGGAAGGAATACTTAAGGCTGTTCGATCCCTTGAAAATGCTGTCGATCACTTGGAGATAGAGCATCTAAAAGAGTTAAGTAAACACGATTTAGTTGGTTTAATTCTTAATCATACAGATGAAAGATTTTTTGCTATTGCCGAGGCTTTTAGACAAGACATTACGATAGACTATATCCATAATGTTACAATGATAGACAAATTATTTTTAGATAAAGTAATGAATATAGTCCAGTTTGAAAGGGTTATTAAGGAAAATCAAGGAGATAAAAAGGTTCTTCTTAAGGCAAAAGAAATGGGCTTTTCGGATGAATACATCGGAAGAATCTGGGGGCTCACTCAGTTTGAGATTTATGATTTAAGAAAAGAACTTGGGATTAAACCAATATATAGGTCGGTGGATTCTTGTGCAGGGGCATACCCCTCCACAGTTCCATATTTTTATTCGACCTATGGGGAAGTAACAGATAGCATTCCAAGCAACAGAAAAAAAGTAGTAGTTTTAGGATCTGGGCCAATAAGAATCGGACAGGGAATTGAATTTGATTATTCTACAGTGCATGCAGTTTGGGCTATTAAAGACCTTGGATTCGAGGCAATTCTTATAAACAACAATCCCGAAACGGTTTCAACCGATTATACGCTTAGCAATAAATTATACTTTGACCCACTGACGTTTGAAGATGTAATGTCAGTCATAGATCTCGAGAAACCAGAAGGAGTAATAGTGGCACTGGGTGGTCAAACGGCAATTAATCTTGCTGCTGATTTGGATAAGGCCGGTGTCCCAATAATGGGAAGTTCGGCTTCGGCAATAGCAGCAGCTGAGGATAGGGATCTATTCCTTGAGGCTCTTGCAAAACTTGATATACCTGTTCCTCCAGGACATGCAGTGTTTAAAATAAAAGATGGTTTAGAAGCAGCAAAAAGCATTGGTTACCCTGTTTTATTAAGACCATCATTTGTTTTAGGTGGGAGAATGATGCATATTGTTTATGAGGAAGAACAATTAAAAGGGTTCTTGAAGGAAGCAATAGCATTAAATCCGAAACATCCTGTTCTGATAGATAAATATATTTTAGGAAAAGAAAGCGAAGTTGATGCAGTATGCGATGGGACAGATGTTTTCATCCCAGGGATAATGGAGCACATAGAAAGGGCTGGCGTTCATAGCGGTGATTCGGTAAGTATTTACCCGACATATTCTCTAACTAGGGAAGTTCAAGATACCATAATTGACTATACTACAAGAATTGGTTTGTCTTTAAAAATGGTCGGGCCTTTCAATATTCAATTTGTAATTGATAAGAGCAATAAGGTATATGTGATTGAAGTTAATCCGAGGAGCAGTAGAACTGTTCCTTTCCTTGGGAAATCTACAGGCACTCCTATTGCAGATATTTCCACAAAAGTAATGTTAGGAAAAACTCTGAAAGAATTGGGGTATGTTGGAATTCACCCGAGAAGAAAACGTTGGTATGTGAAAGCTCCGACTTTCTCCTTCAATAAACTCCAAGGTTTGGATGCAGTTTTAACCCCCGAAATGAAATCCACTGGTGAGGCGATAGGATATGATATTTCTTTGAACCGTGCTGTATATAAAGCACTTAGAGCTTCAGGAATGAAACTAAGTAATTATGGGACAGTGCTCGTGACTGTAGCAAATGCCGATAAGGAAGCGGCACTTCCTCTAGTTAAGAGATTTTATAATATGGGGTTCAATATTGAGGCAACGGAAGGCACTGCAAACTATCTTAAGGAACATGGGATTCGCACTAGAGTCAGAAAGAAACTTTCCCAAGGCAGCTCGGAGATTCTGGAGTCTATCAGAAAAGGATACGTTTCATATGTAGTCAATACTGTAAACCCCACTGGATCATTAGGCGTAAGAGATGGGGGGTATATAAGAAGAACGGCAGTAGAAAACAATATACCTATTTTCACCTCCCTGGACACTGTTGCAGTTTTACTAGATGTGCTTGAAGATACTACAATGTGTGTTTCTACTATAGACGAATAAAGGTGGGAGCTAAGCGAATAAGACTATTGAAAAACATTCTTATTATGAAAACAGCTTTGATTTTGATACAATATAGAAAAGAAAATGCTCTTTTTATGCGAAAAGCATATAAGTTGGTTAAGGGGTAATATTGAAAAAGGAAGTATTGAAAGTCCTATCAAATGAAAAACTTACCGAGACAATTTTCGAAATGAGATTGTCAGGTTCTTCTCCTATGCTTCCTGGCCAATTTGTCGAGCTCTTAATCCCGGGGTTCTCTCTTAGAAGACCTTTTAGTGTAGCGGAATACGATAAGGGGATACTCACAATTATTTACAAAGTAATGGGAAGAGGGACGGAAGAGATGACTACCATTAAGAAAAATACAAAGATAGATACGCTTACTGGGTTAGGCAGAGGTTTTTCTTTGTCGGGAAGTGAACACCCACTGCTTATTGGCGGGGGAATTGGAATAGCTCCCCTGATATATCTTGCAAGAGTATTATACGAGAGAGAAAAGAGTGTAAAGATTCTACTATGTGGAAGATGCAATAATGACCTCATCAAACAGGAAGAGATAGGCAAATACGGGGAAGTATTCTTTGCAACGGATGATGGAAGCTGTGGCTTTAAAGGTAACGCTTTAGAGGCAGCACAATCGCTATTTAAGCAAACAGATCATTATTACGCTTGTGGCCCAATGCCTATGCTTAAAGCTTTAGCAACAAATAATAAGAAAGGAGAACTCTCCCTAGAGGCGCATATGGGATGTGGGTTTGGCGCTTGTATGGGATGCTCTATTCAAACTACCGATGGTCCCAAAAGAGTATGCAAGGAAGGACCTGTTTTCCAAGCTGGTGAGGTAATTTTCTAATAGGTATTGAACCATATAAGGAACGTTATGGAAACTGAAAAGATAAGTTTAGGAACTCAATTGTTTGGTTATCAATTAGATAATCCGATTATTCCAGCGAGTGGGACTTTTGGTTTCGGATACGAATTTGCAGATTATTATGACATTAATATTTTGGGTTCTATATCTCTTAAAGGTACCACAAAAGAAGCTCGTTACGGAAATCCATTACCCCGAATAGCCGAATGTCCTTCGGGAATGATCAATGCTATAGGACTGCAAAATCCAGGGGTAGAGAGAGTTCGTACAGAAGAGTTATCCAAACTAAAAAGGTATTATTCGAAAAAGGTTATTGCTAATGTTGGAGGACATAGTTTTGAGGAATATGTTTATGTTTCTTCTGCGTTTAATGACTCGGAAAGTGTGTTGGCTGTTGAGCTAAACGTATCCTGCCCAAATGTAAAGGGTGGGGGGTTGGTCTTTGGAAATGATCCTGAAGTATTAGGTAGACTAGTAAAGGAAGTTAAAAAAAGCTGTACCAAACCTTTGATAGTAAAATTATCCCCAAATGTTAAAGATATTTCAGAGATGGCGATTTCAGCGGAATCAAATGGGGCTGATGGGATTAGTGCGATAAACACCCTCCTTGGTATGCGAATAGATTTGAAGACAAGGAAACCAGTTATTAGTGTAGGGAAAGGTGGATATAGTGGGAAAGGAGTTTTTCCCGTTGCAGTAAAAATGGTTAACGATATATTTAAGGCTGTTTCCATTCCTATCATTGGAATGGGAGGAATCAGCAGTTCTTATGATGTCATAGAAATGATGATGGCAGGAGCAAGATGTGTTATGGTTGGGACTGCAAATCTGATAGACCCATATGCTTGTAAAGAGATAATAGAAGAACTTCCAATAACCATGAAAAAATTAGGGATTTGTAATCTTTCGGAAATAGTTGGATGTGCATCAATTTAACACTATTATCTTGATTGCATCTATAGAAGTAAAAATTAGAGAAATAATAGATTGAAAAAATATCTGGATCGGAGGTAATACAGATTGGGTAAGGATGTAATAATAGCTTGTGATTTCGCTTCAGCAGAGGAATTATTTGGATTTCTTGAAAAATTCGGAGAGAAAAGACCATATTTAAAAATAGGAATGGAATTATATTTCAAGGAAGGCCAGTCGCTTGTAAAAAAATTAAAAGAAAAAGGTTTTAAAATTTTCCTAGATTTAAAAATGCATGATATTCCAAATACAGTTAGAAAGGCATCAAAAATAATTGGAGCTCTTGGTGTTGATATGACAAATGTTCACGCATCAGGCGGAAAAAGAATGATGGAAGAAGCTCTTCTCGGATTAAAGGAAGGAGCATCAGAGGCAGGGCTTGAGCCCCCAATTTTGATTGCAGTAACTCAACTCACTTCCACTGACGAAAGGATGATGAATAATGAACTACTGATTGAAAAGAAAATGGAAGATGTTGTAAAACACTATGCTGAGCTTGCAAAAGAGGCAGGATTAGCGGGTGTAGTATGTTCTCCATTGGAGGCCCCGATGGTGGACAATATGTATTTGCTGAGCGTCACTCCCGGAATAAGGTTGCTTGGGGATAGTGTAGATGATCAAAAAAGAATCTCCACTCCCGAGGGGGCAAGGAAAATGGGAAGCACATACATTGTAGTTGGAAGGAGTATAACAGCTGCAGATGATCCAGTATATGCATATGATAAATGTATTTTAGAGTTTTGTCTTTAGGAGGTAAGGACATGGATTTGAAGGAGAGAATTTCAATAGATGTTGCGAAAGCACTACTTTCAGTAAAAGCGGTATTCTTAAGACCAAGTGAACCTTTTACATGGGCAAGTGGGATACAATCTCCAATTTACTGTGACAATAGGATAGTTTTGGGCTTTCCAAAAACAAGAGATATTATCGAAAAAGCAATAGCCAGCGTTTTGGAATTGGAATATAAGGATGCTGAGATTCTAATGGGTACTTCTACTGCTGGGATCCCTCACGCAGCCATAGTGGCAGATATTTTAAAAATGCCCATGGGATACGTAAGAGGGGATGCGAAAACTCATGGGAGAAATAATAGAATTGAAGGAGCTGATTCAAAAGGAAAAAAGGTTGTGGTAATCGAGGACCTGATTTCCACTGCAGGATCTTCTCTTGAGGTAGTAGAAGCTTTGAAGGAAGCAGGGGCAGATGTTTTAGGAATATTATCTATTTTTACTTATGGGTTAAAAAAAGGAATCGATAGACTTGAAGCCGCAAATGTGAAAAACGTATCTTTGACTGATTTTGATATTCTTTCCAAAGTCGCCTTAGAGGAAGGATATATTTCTCCAAAGGAATACAAGATGCTTAAAAAGTTTATACAAGCTCCTGATGATCCTTCTTGGCAGGATGCAGAATAGTATTTGTTTTTATTAGTCATTTTAAAAGGGCACTCTTCGTAAGTTGAGGCCCTTTTTTAAAAGATAAAATTAGAATATTTTTATAGGCAATAAAAAACCCTCCGTGGAGGGCTTTTCGGTGTCATAGAACTATTTTTTTCTCTCGTTGATGAACTCTTCGATCTTATCCATAGCCAGTCGTAATTTTTGGATTGAATAGGCATAGCTGATGCGAACGAAATCTTTTCCGGATTCCCCGAAAGCATCTCCTGGTACGACAGCAACTTTCTTTTCTTTCAACAGAGTGTTTGCAAACTCTTGTCCATCCATTCCTGTGCTTTTAACACAAGGGAAGACGTAAAAAGCTCCTTTTGGTTCAAAACAGGAAAGCCCCATTTTGTTTAATCTTTCAACAAGGAAACGCCTTCTTTCATCATATTGTCTGCGCATTTCTTTTACTTCAGAAAAGTCATTTTCATAGCTGGATTTAAGCGCGGCAAGAGCAGTATACTGGCCAGCAGTTGGGGCACACATAATCGCGTATTGATGGATTTTCCTCATTGTAAGTGCAAATGTCAAGGGAGCTGCAAGATATCCTATTCTCCAACCAGTCATGGCGAACGCCTTTGAAAAACCGTTCATAAGTATTGTTCTTTCTGCCATGCCAGGAATAGATGTAATTGAATAATGAGTTCCTCCATAGGTTAGTTCACTATATATTTCATCAGATAGAACAATTAAGTCGTGTTCTTTAATTATGGGTGCTATTGCCTCCAAATATTCTCTCTCCATTATGGCTCCAGTAGGGTTATTTGGGTAGGGTAAAATCATAGCCTTGGTTTTTTTAGTAATAACCGCTTTAAGCTCTTCGGGAGTTACTTTAAATTGGTTCTCAACTTTGCAATGAATTGGAACAGGTATGCCTCTGCATAAGGTTACGCAAGGAGCATATGAAACATAAGAAGGACTAGGAATAATAATTTCATCCCCTGGATTAATTAACATTCTTAAAGCAAGATCAATAGCTTCGCTTGCGCCTACTGTAACAAGTATTTCATTTTTCGGGTCATACTTATTTCCTGTGGTGTCTTCTAAATATTTTGCTATTTCTTCTCTTAATTCTAAAAGTCCGTTATTCGAGGTATATTGCGTTTTTCCCGAAAGCACGCTGTCAATCCCAGCTTGGCTAAAAGCCTTGGGGGTAATAAAATCCGGCTCACCCACTCCGAGAGAAATACAATCCTTAATTTCTGCTGCGATATCAAAAAACTTGCGGATGCCGGATGGCGGGATGCTCATGGCTTCTTTACTCATATATTTGTCATAATTCATAATAATCCTCCTGAAAAAATCACTATCTTTTATTTTACATCATATGGTTGCTGTATTCAATATTTATAAAGCAGTTACCTTGGAAGGAGAAGAAACATTTAAAAGAATGATCTTACTATGAGATGAGGTGACTATGTTACTTAGGATTATTATTCCGCGTTCCATGGATTGAAAAACTTAATCATTTTTGATATTATGAGACTATAACTTACAGGAGGTAAAGAAATGGAAACAAAGTTTTTTAAATGTGATATATGCGGTAAT
>Ga0209723_1004390_pt1 | contig 15768 bp, 10 predicted proteins | sample BiotimSIPDNA_2_FD_185750 | JGI IMG/M metagenome (GOLD analysis project Ga0209723, IMG submission 185750) | Anaerobic biogas reactor microbial communites from Washington, USA - Biogas_R2 time_0 SIP DNA (SPAdes) (version 2) | ecosystem: Engineered > Bioreactor > Anaerobic > Unclassified | place... | reverse complement strand
CAAGCTTTTCAAGAATTTGTGATGTCTTAAGTCCTATTGCGGTTCCGATTAATGCTGCTATCTGTGTATTATGGCCGCATGCATGGGCAGCACCTGTCTGTTTATCTGCATATGGATGATTAGGGCTTAATACTGCATCAAGCTCACCGAGTATGGCGACATTAGCTTTATCTGATTTGCCCTTTAACCAGCCTTTAACACCGGTTATGGCATGATGAGTTATATCCTTTAGCCCTATTTCTCTAAATAGCTCATCGACAAGCTCAGATGTTTTAAATTCCTTAAATCCCATTTCAGGATGATTAAGTATCTGCTCACCTATAGATATTATCCTGTCTCTGTTTTTATCGATTGCATCGCATACCGCTTGTTTACAGTTTTCCAATTTTATGCCTTTCTATTTCCATTTGGCTATATTTCGTCTTACAAACTCATCATCATTCAAGTGAGTGTACGCTTTGTACACTCTGTCTATTTCTTCTTTCTGGCCTGGAGACAAAGTTTCTCTCGGGTTAAGACACCATATTCCTTCCATTAATCCCTGTCTTCTTAATACTTCATGTATACCTGCTATGCAGCCCTTAAAGTTGTTTTTAACATCAAAGAAAGCTCCGTTACAGTCTGTTACCTGTGCAGCTAAAGCCAGCAGGTAAGAAGGTATATATTTGTCTTCCCTGTGGGATTTCAGTATCTCAAACATACCGACAACATTATGTGTCCATACAGACCAGTGGCCCAAAAGCCCGCCTACGAAACGTTTGCATACAAGCTTATCATTTACATTAAACTCATATTTAGTTAACAGATCGATTACTATGTTGTCATCATTGCCTGTATAAAGAGCTACCTTGTCTGAACGTTCTGAGAAAGCGCAGCCTCTTACTAAATCAAGAGTCATATATCTGTCAAACGGAGCGGATTTGAATGCTACTACATTATCAAGGTCTGCAACTGCTTTCCAGTAATCAAAGGAAAACCGTTTTCCCCCGACTGCTGGCTGAAGATAAAAACCTATTACCGGCATTAGTGCAGCAACATATTTTGTTCTTTCTATCATTTCTTCCTCTGATAGGTTTTTCAATCCGCCAGGGCTCAATAGTACTGCATCATATCCCAGATCCTGTGCTGTTTTAGCTTCTGCAACAGCTTGTCCTGTTGGCCCGCATGCTCCAGCGATGCGGACAATAACCTTATCGTTATTTTTCTCAAATGCATCTATTTCTTCAGCAGCAATTTTAAGTAAAGGTTCAAACAACCCTATTTTCGGATCTCGTATTTCAAACTGAGTTGTATGAACGCCTATTGCCAGTCCACCTACACCTGCATGCAGGTAGTATCGTATTAATGTACGCTGGCCTTGCTCATTAAATTTTCTCTCACTATTTAAAACCAATGGAATGGCTGGTATAACTGTGCCTTCATGTAAAATTTCTAATGCTTTAATATGTCTGTCCATTAGTAGCTTCCTTTCTTTTCTTCAAAATGCGTGCGTTTGCCAAGATCACGCCCGCCGTCTTTAATCCACTGTACCTGCCATTCAATTAATGTATCTAGTGAGACAGATGGATAACCAAACAGTTTGAACATTTTTCTTGCATTGCTAAGATATCCTGTTGTTCCTTCTATACCTTTGAATATTGGCTTTTTACCTAAAAGTTCACCTATTTTTAATGCGACAGCTTTTACTGAAGCTGCTTCTGGTCCAGTAACATTCAGTTTAAATACATCAGAACTCGCATGCAGTAAGCAGCGTATAGCTGCTTCATTTGCATCACCCTGCCATATGCAGTTGAAACTAGGTGTTGCTATAGATATAGGCTCACCAGATAGTATATTATGCGCTATATCTGACAGTACTCCGTAACGCAAGTCCACAGCGTAATTCAGTCTGTATATAGCTATTTCTGTTTTGTATGCTTTTGCTGCATATTCAAACATTCTTTCTCTGGCAAGGGATGACATGGCATATTCACCTATAGGCTCTGGGGGTGTTTCTTCATTTGCTCCACCGCTTGATACTTCAACCTGTGGATATACATTTCCAGTAGAGAATACGGTAATTCTTGAGTTCTTGTATCTTTGTGCAACTCTTGAAGGAAGCCATGCGTTCATAGCCCAGGTTAAGGATTCCTGTCCATCTGTTCCGAATTTCTTTCCAGCCATGTATACTATATTTTCAACATCAGGAAGAGTATCAAGTATATTGTCCTCTAACAGGTCAGCACTTACTATTTCAACGCCATTATCCGTAAGAAGCTTGGTAGCGATGGGATCACTGAAACGGGAAACGGCAATAACCTTTTTATTTATTCTAGCTGCACTGATAGCGTTTTTGGTAAGTAAACACAGGGTAGGGCCCATTTTGCCGCCTGCGCCTAAAACCATAATATCGCCCTCGATCTTTTTGATGTCTTCAATAAGTTTTTCTGAAGGTGTTGTCAGCAGGCTGTTTAGTTTTTCTTCTGTCCAAATTGTTTGCATGTTGTGATGATTCCCCCTGTGAAATGTACTTGGCAGGTTTCTTGTGATTTGATTATATCATAATTGAAAATCGTTATAGAGATTAATTGGTAATTCATAGGTTGTATAGTATTTAGTAAATATTTATTAATATTATTCAAGACATGCTATAATAAATGCCGAAGATTATTAATTTAAAAAGGTCAATTATGGGGATATTAAGAAAAAAGAACGGGGTTACCATAACAGAACTAATTGCAGTAATAGTTATACTGGCAATTATTACAGCAATTGCTATACCATTAGTAGGCGGATTGATTGAAAACACCCGAATAGCTGCCGACAGGGCAACTGTTGGTGTTCTAAACAATGTAACCACATTGTATTCAATGACCAGACAATCAACAGACAGAGATATCTTTAGCGGTTTCACTACAGATGAGCAAAGACTGGAAGAATTAGTAAGTGAGGGTTTTCTAAGTGTAGAAATACAGCCTCAACACGATGAAGGAGCGTTTATCTGGTCAACAGAAGACCAATTATGGTTTCTTTACAATGGAGATGAACTGATACCCTTATCACCATTAGGAAGTACATTTGAAGAGATTACGACTGGATTTATAGATCTTATGCATCAGCAATTTATTGATACCGGTTATTATGGCAGGACATGGGGAGATTATGCATATACGGATATAGGGCTGGAACCGGAAGACTGGGCAGAACCTATAGTGCATGTATATTTCAAGCCAGTAGGCAGCCGCTTACAGATCAGGCCTGAAGACGGATATGTATTTATAGTGGAGTATGTTGATGGTGGGAGTATAACTCTGACAAATAGATCTAACTTCAATCTCATATACAATGACCTGGACGGCTTATGGTATTACTACTCCATAACTCCTGAGAATCTGGTAGATATAACTACGCTTGAGATAACAAGGGGATAAATTTAAATAAATTGAAATAAATTAAAATAAATACATATGTTAATATGCTTAAATGAATATTTAATCAAAGCACGGATGTCTGTTACTGCATGCTCTCTTTTCTGTATTCCTTAGGTGACATACCACAGTATTTCTTAAAGACTCTGAAGAAATGGCTTTGTGAAGAAAACCCGAGATAAAGACCGATAGTAGCAACTGATTTATCGGTATAGTGAAGCAATCGTTTTGCTTCATCTGTTTTTTCATTTAGTATAAAGTCAGTGAGTGTAAATCCGGTATCTTTTTTAAAACGTGAAGACAGATATGGGCGGCTGATAAAAAGCTCTTTTGCAATATCTTCAGCAGTTATAGGTTCGAAAAGGTGATGGCGGACATAACTAGATACATCTGCTATTAGTTTGGTAGGGTAACTCTTACTTCGTATTTTAGCTACCTGTTCAGTATAGTCTGCAACCATATTGAACTGCAGGTTTATAACCCTGCTTGGGTCACTTAATAGCTCGCATTTCTGTATGAAAAGGTCACTCAGAGTGAATGCATCCTCTGCGGCCATTCCTCCTTTAATAGCCGCACGGGAAACAAGTGTTGCTGTCACTATAAAAGTGTTTTTATACTGCCGAAGCTGGTCAGGAGCTATAATTCCGGCTCTTACAGCGGGTGCTGTGCTTACCCATGCTTTAAGAGCTGCAGTATCGCCGTTTCTTACTATATCAGTAATAGCCTGTTCTATTGATAACGTATTATGGTCAAAAGAAGAATACATTTCTTCTGATAAACTGTCACTTACACGTTTAGTCGTTATCTGATGTGTAAGTTTTTTCTGTTCATCATCATATATAGTTATATCATCAAGCCCGAGTTTTTCTCCATTTAGTATATAGTTTATCGTGCAAAGCGTCTGTAAAATGCTTTCGTACGGCATTGGTATGATGCTTTTCATACCGTAAATGAACTGCTCTATATCTTTCTTCTCCACATCGCATTTAAAAGCAATTTCCTTAAGTATATTATCAGGAGGCTTGATCTGACGTGAAGGGCCTATTACAATTTTCGTATCAGAGGAATTTATAACCCCATAAAAGTAGAAAAACGGAGTTATATGATAACCTACATGTGCTGTTATGTTGAATATCTCATCTAAAGAAAGACATATTGGGTCGATAGGCAGATCAACTATTGAATGATAGAAGACCAGTTCTTTTTTTTCATATATCCTTATAGGTATACCTGTTAAGTTACCGGTTATAGTACATATATATTTTAAATCTACATTTTCCATAATTAACCTCTAAAGTGATTACAATTATATCAATAATATTACAAATATGTAATACATTAATAATATGGGAAGATATAATTAGGGTAGCATAGAGTATCTGGGGGAATATATTGAATATTAATGAAATTGTAAATAAGTTAACTCTTGAAGAAAAGATCGCACTTGTCTCTGGTACGGATTTTGTGTATACCAATCCTGTTAGCAGATTAGGTATTCCATCTTTGTGCATGGCTGATGGTCCCCATGGATTAAGAAAGCAAACAGGTAATCAGGACAACGGAATATCGCAAAGCGAATTGGCTACTGCGTTTCCTACAGCAGTAACAGTTGCATCAAGCTGGAATCCTGATAATGCATATATGATGGGAGAAGCTATAGCTAAAGAATGTATACGCTATAGCGTAGACATTCTCTTAGGTCCTGGTGCAAACATCAAACGCAATCCCTTATGTGGAAGAAATTTCGAATATTACTCCGAAGACCCTCTTCTATCGGGCATGATGGCAACAGAAGAGGTACATGGGTTACAGGATAATGGTGTAGGAGCAACAGTAAAGCATTTTGCTATGAATAACAGCGAGAACTACCGATTCATGGGTAATAGCATAGCTGATGAACGAGCAATGCGTGAAATATATTTAAAAAGCTTTGAATATATAGTAAAAGAAGGTAAACCATATGCAATGATGTGTGCTTACAACCAGATCAACGGTACATTCTGCAGTGAAAATAAATGGCTTCTTAATGATGTGCTTCGTGATCAATGGGGATTTGACGGCTTAGTAATGACTGACTGGGGAGCAATGAAGGACCGTATAGAAGCTCTTAAAGCAGGTCTTGATCTTGAAATGCCAGGTGATACTGTTATTTGTCGAAAATGGATAAGAGATAGCATAAACGATAAGACGCTTTCTATCGAAGTTTTAGATAAAGCAGTAATAAATGTACTTAAGACAATAAATAAATGTGGGAAAGATGTTGAGGATTGTTTGGACTTTGAACTTAATAATCAAATATGTTGTGAAATTGCAGAAGACTCTGCTGTGCTTATGAAAAATGACGGTATTCTTCCTTTGAATAAGGATGAGAAATATCTTGTCACAGGAATGCTGTTTGAGAAAATGCGTTATCAGGGTTCTGGAAGCTCAATGATAAATGCTGTTAAAGTCACTTCTCCAAAAGAAGCTTTCCTTAAGGCAGGTATCGCATATGAATACTGTAGCGGATATGTTGAGAAAGACAATTCTCCTGACCAGTCATTAATTTCAGAAGTAATTGAAAAGAGTAAATCATATGATAAAGTTTTAGTCTTTGCCGGCCTTACAGACTATATAGAAAGTGAAGGCATGGACAGAGAAACAATGCAGTTACCAGAGAATCAGACTGCTTTGATAAACCAGCTCATAACATCAGGCAAGAAAGTAGTCGTAATACTTTTCGGAGGATCTGTTTGTGAACTGCCATTTAGGGATAATGTATCAGCAATTCTAAATATGTTTCTGCCAGGACAAAACGGCGGTACTGCCACACAAAGGCTTCTTTTTGGATCAAAAAATCCAAGTGGTAAGTTAAGTGAAACCTGGCCGGATAGTTATGATGATGTACCATATGGCAAAGACTTTGGTAAGAGTATAAATGAAGTATATAAAGAGAGCATATTTGTAGGTTACCGTTACTATCTGACAGCAAACAAGAAAGTCGCATATCCATTCGGTTACGGTCTTTCATATACAAAGTTTGAGTACAGTGATATGCATATTGATAAAAAAGATAGCAAGTATTTTGTGAGCTGTTCAGTTAAGAATATAGGCAACTATGATGGAGCAGAAGTTGTTCAGTTATATGTGAAAGCACCTAAGAGTGATGTTATTAAACCAGAGAAAGAGCTTCGTGCATTCGCGAAGGTATATCTGTCTATTGGTGAAAGCAAACAAGTGGAACTAATTATTGATGAAGACAGTTTACGTTATTACAATACAGAAGCAGGTAAATGGCTTCTTGAAAGCGGTGATTATGAAATACAGATATGTTCTGACTGTCAGAATATTAAATTATCACAGACAGTGGAAATTAGAGGAGATGAAAGTATTCCTCTTTACTCAGAGGATGTAGTATTGGCATACGAAAAGGATATAGCCGGTATATCTGATGATGTTTTCGAAAAAGTTTTAGGATACAAAATACAACCAATACCGCCCAGAAAACCGATTACTCTTGAAAGCCCATTTTCTTATTTGAAAGAAAGCTTTATGGGCAAGATATTTTTCAATGCTGTTATGTCGGTTGCAAACAAACAGCAAAAAGAAGCAGAAAAGCTGCCTGAAGGTACTGAAAAGGACAACAGACTGAAGGGAGCATATTTTATGAAAAGAGTCATGGAATCAAACTCTTTAAGAAGTATGTCCATGGCTTCAGGAAAGCTGTTTACATATAACTTAGCGCTAGGATTTATGGAGATGGCAAATGGCCATATTATAAAAGGAATTAAGCATTTTTTAACTAAAATAGAAGCACCTGAATTGCCCAAAGAAAGGGAAGATGCATAATGAGGAGTAAATTACTTGAAAACAGATTGTTTCAGAGCAGCATACGCTCGCAGAACGTAAGCGGTAAAGAAAGATGGCTTGGTTATCTGATAGGGCCAGCCGGAGCTTTACTGCTTAACGCAGTGCTAGCAACATATCTGAATGTCTACTACACGGATGTTTTGAATCTGACTACTGTCTGGAATGGGTTGTTTTTGGTAGCCTTTCCAATCGTATCAAAAATAATTGATGCTATAACGAACATTGTAATGGGGTATATTATTGACAGGACCCGTACTAAACAGGGAAAAGCACGTCCCTGGCTTCTATTCTCAGCTCCGCTTGTAGCAATCAGTGGAATACTGCTGTTTACAGTACCTGATGCCAGTGAAACGATACAGGTCATATGGATAATGATTTCATATAACCTTTTCTATTCTTTCGCATATACCATATTCAACATGTCACATAATCTTATGGTACCGCTTTCTACAAGAAATGTAACACAACGCGGGTCTCTTTCTGTATTTAATCAGGTATCAACAATAATGATGAGCGGTATTTTAGTAGCGTTAATATTCCCGATGTTAATAATGCCTGCTATAGGAATAAACAAAACTATGTGGATAGCAGTTATGAGCGTAATTTCCATAATTGCTTTGCCTTTGATACTTCTAGAGTATTACCATACCAAAGAGCGCGTGACAGAAGAACAGGTAAATGATGATGATAAGAAAATACCTTTTGTCACACAGTTGAAAATAATATTCACTGATAAGTATATGCTCATAATCTTCGCTTACTTTTTCATCTTTACTTTTGGCAGTGTGCTGAAAAATCTAGGACTTGTATATTACAGTAATTACGTGTTAGGCACATACAATGACGGGATAACCCAGATGCTTATCTCTGTTATCGGAGGTGTTCCGATGGGTATCGGTATATTTGCAGTCTGGCCGCTTGCAAAAAGATTCGGTAAAAGAAATGTTACCATGTGGGGTTTTGTGCTTTATGCTATTGGAAGCCTAATCTGCTGGCTAGATCCGACTAGTATGACGGTTGTACTTATAGGGCAGTTTATAAAAAATATTGGCGGGCTACCTTGTGCTTATGTATTTATGGCTCTGTTTGCTGATACTCTTGACCATATAGAGTGGAAAAGTACAATCCGCTGTGATGGAGTTTCAATGTCCATATACAGCATAATTGCAGTTGCAATGGTCGGAATATGTACAGGTGTTTTTAACGCTCTGCTTGCTAACACCGGATATGTTGCACCATCAATGGATGCTACCGGAGCTACCATAGCAGTAGTCCAGAATGTGGCCGTGAAAAATGCAATAACATTTTCTTTTGTAGGACTTGAAGTCTTCACAGGTGCAATACTGACATTTTTACTTATTTTCCTTAATGTTGAAAAAACAATTACAAGAAAGCAGAAAGAAATCAGGCTATATCAGAAAGCAGAAGTCGAATCACATGGCGAAGTCTGGATAGAACCGGAAGTAAGAGCTGCTAAAGAGCAGGAGGAGTTGGATAAGAAAGCAGAAGAAGCATTCCATGCTGAACTTAAAGATAAATGCGAGAAAAATGGACTTGATTACGATGTAGAGTTTGCAAAACATATTGAAAAAGTAACTGCTGCTAAGAAAAAAGCTGAAGACAAGAGAATACTAGCAGAAGAAAAACAAGCAAAGAAGGAAAAACTGTTAGCTCAGAAGAAAGCAAAGAAGGAAGAGAATTTATCTCAAAATCAAATAGAGGCAAGAAATAGAAGGCTTGCAAAAGAGGAAGAAGACTGGTTAAAGGAGAAAGAAAAAGGCGAACGTTATCGCTTGAAAATCCAAGCTGAGCTAATGGGGTAAAAACATGATAAAAGCAATTAATCTTAGAACTGAATATATGGAAAACCCTATAGGGATTGATGTAAAGAAACCAAGACTGATGTGGAATGTAGAAGGTTCAGTAAAACAGAGCAGCTATAGGGTAATATGTAAAGCTGGAGATAAAATAAAGTGGGACAGCGGGAAAGTAATATCCGACTCAATGCATGCTGATTGTATATTTGAGCTTAAATCACGTGAACGCATAGAGTGGTCTGTAAGTCTATGGGATGAGGAAGATAAAGAAGGAGAACCTTCATACGCTCTTTTTGAGATGGGATTACTTTTAGAATCGGACTGGTCTGCTAAATGGATAACAGGCGATTACAACCCCAAAAAGGGAAAAAGATATCCTGTTGATTGTTTTAAAAAGACATTTAAAGCAAAAGAGGTAAAGAAAGCAAGATTATACATAACAGCCTGCGGACTTTATGAAGCAAAGATAAATAATATAAAAGCCGGTGACTTTGTTATGGCACCGGGGCATACGGATTACAGAAAAAGAGTGCAGTATCAGACATATGATGTGACAGAACTTATTAAAAATGGTGAGAATACAGTCGAAGTACAGCTTGCTGATGGCTGGTACAGAGGCAGCTGCGGAGCCTGGGGGATAACCTATCAGTATGGGAAAATCACTAAACTGCTTTTTCAATTAGAAATAGAATACAAAGACAATACAACAGAAAAAGTAATATCAGATAACAGCTGGAGCTGGAGTAATGACGGACCTATACGTTTTGCAGATAACAAAGATGGAGAGATAGTCGATGCAAGGTTAAGACCGGAATATATCAAAAATGCGAAGGAAACAAAGCATAAGGTATATCCGACAGCATCAAACAATGTATCTGTTAGTGAAATGGAACGATTTGAACCAATAGAAGTTGTTACTACCCCGAAGAATGCAAAGGTACTTGATTTCGGGCAGAATTTTGCAGGTTATGCAGAATTTAAAATAAAGGCAAAAGAAGGGGATAAGATCACTCTTCGCTTTGGCGAATTAATTAATACGAACGGCGAGTTCACACAGAAGAATATACAGTTATCAACTAAGAAAAGAACAACACCTTTGCAGAAGGTGGAATATATCTGCTATGAGGGAGAGAACCGCTATAAAACCAGCTTTGCCATATTCGGTTTCCGTTATGTGCTTGTTGAAACAGATATAACTTGGAAACCTGAGGATTTTACCGGAATCGCAGTTTATTCAAAGATGGAAGAGACATTAAAATTCGACTGTTCCAAAGATCTTTTGAATAAGTTTGTAAAAGCCACGGTATGGTCTGCAAAAAGCAATTCTCTTGATGTACCTACAGACTGTCCGACACGTGAAAGACATGGATGGTCAGGTGATGCTCAGATATTCTGCAATACAGCAAGCTATCTATTCTCATATGCACCATTTGCTAAGAAATATATAAATGATCTTCAAGATATTCAAGGTAAGGACGGAAGATATGCACAGATAGCACCATATGGGGGAGTTGACTTCTATATGGCTACGATGAATGGTTCTGTCGGCTGGGCTGATGCAGGAGTTTTAATCCCTTACAGGTTATGGAAGAAATATGGAGATGAAAGAGTAATACAGGACAATTATGAATCCATGAAACGATATGCGCATTTTATGATAAAACGAGCTGGTAAATCTGATCTTTTATCTAAACACATTAGGATATCCAAAGAAAACCAGAAGTATCTTGTTAACAGCGGACAGTCTTTTGGTGAATGGGCAGAACCTTCTGATGTGCGTCCGTTTTCAATAAAGGATTTCATTTTTCCACATACCGAAGAATCAACAGCTTATACCTCTTATGTCATGGAGCATATGGCTGAAATAGCAATGCACTTAGACAAAAAAGAAGACAGTTTACTTTATACTAAATATGCAGAAGGCTGTAAAAATGCTTACCAAGAACTTGTTGAAAAAGCAGACCATACACTTAATACAACACGTCAGGTAAAACTTGTGCGCCCGCTGTATATGAACCTTCTTAATGAAAAACAGACAGCATTTGCAAAAACACAATTAATTAAAGCACTTGAAGCATACAACTGGCGTTTAGGTACCGGATTCCTTTCCACTCCGTTTATTCTAGATGTGTTACAAGATATAGATAATGAATATGCTTACCGGCTTTTGGAAAATGAAGAATGTCCAGGATGGCTTTTCATGACGAAGAATGGTGCAACAACAGTATGGGAAGCATGGGAAGGAAATTCTACACCTGATAAAGGTATTGCTTCTTTAAACCATTACTCAAAAGGAGCAGTATGTGAATGGATATTCAGTACAATGTGTGGAATAAAGGTTGCTAAAGAAAATCACTTCATAATAGCTCCACTTCCAGGAGGAACAATAGACCATGCTGAAACTGAATACAAGAGCATATATGGCACTGTTAAGGTAAGATGGGAGAAGAAAGACAACACAACCACCTATACCATTACAATCCCAGCAAACACAACAGCAAACATACATCTACCTGATGGAACTGCACAAACAGTAAGTGCTGGGGAGTATAGGCTTGAGACGAGGTAAGTAAAAATATAATAGGATTAAACAAAACCTACTAATACAATAAAGGAATTTAATTAATTATTTATCATTTTCGATGTACTTATTTTTTCTGTCCAATTAAGTGTAGCTTATCCATCTGAAATCAAGATGATTACTGTGCTAGCAGTAAATGTATTTAATTCTTTGCCTACCAATAAGATTAATAAAGTTATATAATTAATAAGGAGGATATAAATTATGAATAAGTATGCTCAAGTTGCAGTTAATGCTGGGTTTTATGTTAAAGAGGGAATGACCCCTGATTATGCGTGGAAAAAAGCAAGTTGTGAAATATTTGAGCCAGGTAGCTCTTCACAAAAAAAAGGATGTCCTAAAAATACTTTCTTAGGTTTATACGGAGGACAGGGAATAAATGCTGAGTATGCAAGAAAGGCACTCAACTATTTAAGAAGTAATAATATTAGTGAAATTGAACCAGAGGAACTATGGATTATTATAAATGAAGGTACAAAAAAAGCATATAATCAACAAATGCATGTTGTTATTGCCATGTATAAAGCAGGGTTAATTTAATCGGTAGAAACCTATTAGTTGAAATAAAAATTTAATAAATATGAATTATTCGGAATTAAATGATAATAATGGTGTGACTTGCATTAAGGAGCAAATATCTGATTGGGAAGCGTATTTGAAACTTAATGAAGAAAAAGCTAAAGAATTAGCTATTGATATTAATTATCATGATTATCGAATTACTAAAGATATGGAAAAGTTCATTTTCAACATCAGTTTTAATAGAACATTTAAAAAAAACTTAAGAGGTAACAATGTTACATTAGTTAAAGAAGAGAAACTGGAAGATAATTCAATAGAGTATATAGGACCAACGATAGGCAATGTATATTCATATAATCGAAATACTCAAGAACTGATTATTGAAATGAACGATGATTTTTTTGAAAAATGGAAAAGGAACAAATATGAGATTTTAAAAGAAGGTAAGCTTTACATTTCAAATATTGGTGATGTTGTTCAAATAAAGAGATTAAGAAAAGGTTTGGTAACGCTTCAAGAAGGTAGAACAACTAACAAAAACTTAATTAACTTCATTTTTAATGCAAGTAAAGCGAAACAAATAACTTCATGTAAATATAAAATTGATAAGAATAATCTATTACAGAAGAACTTAAACGCGGAACAAATAGAAGCTGTTAATGGAGCAATTAACTGTGAAGATTTATTTTTAGTACAAGGACCACCAGGAACAGGAAAGACAACAGTAATAGCAGAAATATGTTATCAAAATGCAATTCGTTATTTAAAAACACTTGTAGCATCACAGACTAATCTTGCAGTAGACAATGCTTTAAGTAAGCTTATACATCATTATAAGATAATTCCATTAAGAAAAGGTAATGATGAAAGTGTTGAGGAGGAAGGTATTTATTTCACAGAAGGAAAAGTAATAGATACATGGATAGACAATACAATAAAAGAAAATAATAAAAGGGTTGAAAACAAAAAGGAATATTTGGATAAAATTACTAAGATGAATAAGGAATCTACATATGTTTTCAGTCTATTTAAAGAGTATGTTGATTTTAATAAAGAAAATAACTTAATAGAGAAAGAAATTGAGAATCTAGATAAATCTTTTAAATCTAAGAAAAGTGAATTATTGTCGATTGAAACTGCAATAAATGATTTTAGTATAGACCCATCAAATTATGAAAATAAAGAAATATTAATAAATCTATGCTGCGATAAAGATGATATAGGGGATAAGATAGTATCTATTTTTAATCGTACTATGCAATTAAACGATGATTTTAAAGGTATTAGTCATCAGTATGAATCAGAATTAAAGACTATTAATGATAATATTAGTTCTAACCAAACCATAATGTATTTAATACCAGAGAAGATAAATTGGATTAAATCAATAATTAAAAAATTAAATCTGGATTATGATGTTAAAAACTTTGAATATATTAATCGTAATCCATTCAATATTAAAAGTAGATTTTTTGAAATATCAGAATCTATATGTAAGCATATAACAGAATATGAAGAAGAGATAAAGAATATAGATTTAGAATATAATGAGAAGCTTAATGCAATTGAAGATGAAATTAGCAGTGGCTTGATTATTGATCACATTAACATGAAGAAAGAATTGCTTGTATCTATTTATAAAGAGTTTATTAAAATATCATTTAGTGATATTTATAATGAATTATTAATAGATCCATATGGAGTTGAAGTAGAATTAATTGAAAACTATAGAAAAATAAGCGGGGATGTATTTGAAACAAATAATGAAAAGGAAAAATCCTCTTTTGTTAGTGAAGTGGAAAAGACGATGCGTATTCTTGAGTATCATGAAAATAATGTAATTGGTAGTATTATTCAGTATAAGCACAAACAACTACTGTTTGAATATAGTTGGATTGAACAAAGAATAATGTGTTCTATTAAGGAACTAATTGATCGAACAGTAAACTTAAAAGTATCTTTACAGGATATCGATACAAATTTAGAAATGCTAAATGACTATGACTCAGAAGTTAAATCTAATAAGGAATATATAATTAATAAAATAGGAAAATATACAAATAGGAGCATCAGTAATAGCAGAAATTATTCATATGATAACGTAGACTTATATTTTATCTATAAAAAAATTGGATGTCTTGAAAGAGAGCTTAATGAGAGAAAGCAAGAAGAAACACAAATTGCATTATCTAATATTGTTAACACAAATAAATGGTTAAATGATATGTATCAATTGTTGAATGAATGTGATCTTCTTGAAGTATGTATTTCGAATAATATAAAAGAGCAAACGGAAAGAAAAACTAATCTATTGAACAAAGAAAAAACCATTAAAGAACTTTACGATTTAAGACAATTATATAAAAAGTTAATTATTAAATCAGAGGAAATAGCAAATGTTTGCTTTGACAATAGTGCTTTATTAAAAAAAGAAAGGGATTGTAAAAAAGTTGAGAGAGAAGATTCATTCAAAAGTCAGTTATCAAGGATGATATATGAGTTTGAGAAAGAAGCAAAGAAGGAAATAGGAGAACTTGAGAAAGATTATGAAGCATATAAAGATGCTAATATACAACTTAATGTGAATCTAAAAAAAGCAAAGATATTTGCAGATAATCAAAAAAATATACAATTATCCATACACAACAAGCGAAAAGAGGAATTAAGGAACGAAGTTGTAATGCTCCATAATACAATTATCAACAGTATAAAAAACATAATTAAGGAGATGGAAGAGTATACTGCACCCATACCAGTTGACACGAATATGTAAAACATAGTTAAATGGAGGCATGAGCAGACTAAGAAGAAATTTTGAACCGGAATTTAAAGCAAAGGTAGTATTGGAGCTGTTGAGAGAGGAAATGACCCTCAATGAGTTAGCAGCCAGGTATCAGATCAGCCCTGTAGTAATAAGCAGGTGGAAATCCGAGTTCATGGAGAGAGCCCAGGAAGTATTCAAGAAGGGCCCTTCAACAGCAGAGAAGGAGCTGGAGGATAAACAGGAGGAGATTGAAGGCCTCCACCGCAAGATAGGGCAGCTGACCGTAGAGGTCGACTTCCTCAAAAAAAAATCTGCGGAAATCCTCAAAAGGAAGTGAACGCCTGGGATACGTTGAGAGGGATAACCCTGATATCACGGTAAAGCGGCAGTGCGAGCTACTATCAGTGAACAGGAGCAGCGCATACTATGAGCGTAAAGCAAGGACTGAGGATGAGCGGAACATCAGGATAATGCACCTTATCGACCAAATCCATACCGAGAGCCCTACATACGGATACCGCAAGATAACCGACATACTCAGGAGGGACATCCTGATAAACAGGAAGGCAGTAAGGCGTATGATGGGAAAAATGGGGATAATAACGGTATATCCCAAGCCTAACCTGAGCAAAAGGTACCATGCCGAGCATGTAAAGCCATACCTGCTCAGGAACCTTCCCATTACGCATCCTGACCATGTATGGGGCATAGACATAACATATATCAGGATGAGCAAAGGGTTCATGTACCTGTTTGTAATCATAGACTGGTACAGCAGATGCATAGTGGATTATGAGCTGTCAAGCACTTTGGACAAGGGATTCGTGA
>Ga0209723_1004385_pt1 | contig 15790 bp, 13 predicted proteins | sample BiotimSIPDNA_2_FD_185750 | JGI IMG/M metagenome (GOLD analysis project Ga0209723, IMG submission 185750) | Anaerobic biogas reactor microbial communites from Washington, USA - Biogas_R2 time_0 SIP DNA (SPAdes) (version 2) | ecosystem: Engineered > Bioreactor > Anaerobic > Unclassified | place... | reverse complement strand
AAAAAATGAGAGCAGAAAAAACCAAGCTAATAAATCCAATCCAAATGATACGCCGTGCTCTCTTGAAGCCATACACCTCTGTTAGAATATCACCAAATATGTAGCTAATTGGAAATAATAATGTGCCGGCGTCAAACGAAAGTGGTATATTAAAAATCGAGATGCCCCAGTCAATAATTTTTGCTGATGAAGCGATATTGCTGATGACCAACACCAATGTAAAGATTACCGTTACAATATCGACGTATTGATATGGTGTTAGGCGGTTGTCTTTATTCGGTGCAGCTTTATTATCCAAAATATTATCTCCAGTGAGATTAAGTATACATGGAAGTATAAAAATGCATAGATTTTTTCTAACGCAAAAACAGTTTCACAATAATTATGTTGAGTTCCCAAGTAATGTGAGTCATCAGCTCACAAATGTCCTGCGCCTGCAGACAGGTGATTTGGTGTTGGTGTTAGATAATTCCAATTTTGAATACACAGTGCGCTTGGGTGATGTGTATCAAATGCCAATAACAGGGGACATTCTGGAAAGAAAACTTTCAAAGAACGAGCCAAAGGTGGAATTGCATTTGTTTTTCAGCCTAACATCACGAGAAAAATTTGAGTGGATTCTACAAAAGTGCACTGAAGTTGGCGTCTCAAGCTACTTTCCTTTCATTTCAAAACGCAGCCTTGTTCAACAGTTATATGTAGATGCAAAGAAATTCAGCCGATGGGAATCAATTATCAAAGAAGCAGCAGAACAATCTCGGCGCGGTAAGTTGCCAGAAATAAATCATCCAAGTTCCTTCCAAGAACTAATTGCTATGCTAAAGGATAATTACGACATTTGTTTTTTGGCCTGGGAAGATGCTGAAAGTCAATCTATGACACTTAAAGATATTAGTGTTGATTCATCTTTGCCAGGGATTAAAAAGGTTGCATTGATCATTGGCCCAGAAGGTGGCTTTGCACAAGATGAAATTAATTTTGCCTTAGAAAATAACGTAACCCTTCTTTCTTTAGGACGTTTAATATTAAGGATGGAGACTGCTGCTATTGTTGGATCAGCAATCATTATGCATACATTTAGCAGTTAAGTGATTACCTCAATGAATCATGATTTACTTTCATGTCTTCAATTGATTACTCTTTCCAGACCTGTGAATTTTTACATATCGGCTATAATTCACTTTTATTTTGTGTTTCATGATAAATTAAATTTAAAATAAATTAATAATTGGAGTACTGGAATTAATGTTGAAATATTTTATTATCCTGAATCCCTCTGCAGCCAAAGGCGCAGCGCTAAAATTAAAACCTGAGCTTGAACAAGCATTAAATGAAAAGGGCTTAGATTATCACTTGGTTATCTCAGAGCATCCTGGACAACCCATTGTATTAGCGAAAAAAGCTTGTGACCAAAACTATGACGTGATTGTTTCTGTGGGTGGGGATGGTACCGCCAATGAAATTATAAATGGTTTAATGGCGGCTAAAACTGAAGGAAAGACCCTCCCAAAATTAGGGCTTATACCAGCTGGCCGAGGCAATGACTTTGCTGGCAGCATGGGGGTGCCACCAGAGTTGAAAAGCGCTGTAGATGTTTTAGTGGCTGGTAAAAGCAAAGTAATTGACATCGGCGAAGTTATTGGCGGAGACTACCCAAATGGAAAATATTTTGGCAATGGGATTGGAATAGGATTTGATACAGTTGTCGGTTTTGAAGCTGCAAAATTACCTTCATTTTTATCAGGTACACCTGGATATATTATTGCAGCGCTTAAAACCATATTTTTGTACTTTAACGCTCCTTTGCTTCGGATTAAACTGGATGACCAGGAATTAGAAATGCCCTGCTTAATTGTTTCGGTGATGAATGGTATTCGCATGGGCGGCACCTTTATGATGGCACCAGAATCAAAGCCAGATGATGGCTTGTTTAGTTTGATGATCGTAAGCCAAACAGGCAGGATTGAAGTGTTGAAATTAATAACAAAGATTATGTCAGGTACTCATGTAGGCCATCCAAAAGTAAGTATGCCACTCAGCTCAAGCTTAGAAATTACTGCCCTAAATGGCAGCCTGCCGGTACATGCTGATGGGGAGACTATTTGTGAACAGGGCAATTCACTTCGTGTTAGAATGCATCCCAAGCAAATTGAATTAATAACAGGCAAGTAACAATGCCATTAAGAAAGATAATTGTTCATACAGTCATAAAATCGTTATTAGCAGTTTTATGTAAAGTGGATTATTCTGCTTTACAAAAAGTCCCACAAAATGGGCCACTAATCCTTGTAGGTAATCACATTAACTTTCTTGATGCACCAGTCTCTCTCACTTTTCTTTATCCCCGTCCAGTTATTAGCCTAGTAAAAGAAGAAACCTTTGACAAACCAATATTAAAATACCTTTTTAATACTTGGGGATCTATATCTATTAAACGCGGTACAGCTGATTTCAAAGCTTTTGACAACGCTTTGGTCTCATTAGAATCAGGCAAAATTCTGGCTGTTTCACCAGAAGGTACGAGGACAAATGATGGCAAGTTAATAAGGGGGCAGACTGGCATAGTCCTTTTAGCTTTAAAAAGTGGTGTGCCAATTTTGCCAGTTGTGTTCTATGGCAATGAAAAATTTAAAATCAATATAAAAAAAATAAAGAGAACCTATATTAAATATGAAGTGGGGGAACCTTTTAAGGTTATAAACAATCATACATATCCAAGTAAAGAAGAACGCCAGGCAATTACAGATGAAATAATGTACCAACTTGCTACGCTCTTACCCGAAGGATACAGAGGGCATTATTCTGATTTAAGCAAAGCGACCACAAATTACTTGGACTATGATGTCGATTTAACGACTTTGCACTACACGAGCCGGCAGAAGATTTCTGATGCGTTGGGCAAGCACTTTTCCGCTTCCGAAGTTGCGACCGAGTGAGTCTCTTACAACAACGATAGTTCCATTAGGATAATTACTATCAAATTTCCCGCGGATATCTGCGCCGCGTATCCAATCGTTTTCCATTCCTGGGGATAACGTAAAATTACCAGTCTTAAAATGGTGGCCAAAGCGGCTTATAAAATCATGCGATGGTATAAATGTATTTCCAGCTTGTTTCCCTAGCAGCATGCCTAAAGTATGGTATGGAAGGGTTTGAAACTTATTTATATAAAAATCAGGAATGAGAAAAAAAGTTTCATTGCGGTTATATAGGCCAAGCTGATATTTTTTTCTTAAGTCTTCTAATGAAAATCCATAATACTGGTTAAATAAATCAACTAAAAAATTAATGATTTTTTCAGGTAAGGGGTTTAGACCTGTTGCAGTGAAAGGTCTCGAAGGTATTGTTTCAGGGTTAGAAGGTACAGAATCTAACTTAGAAATCTTGGCAGCAAAAAATCCACCACTGCCAATTACTTGCGGCCAAATTCTAAGGCTATTTTTTACTTGCAAATCGAAATCTTGACCTTCAAACGAAATTAACCCTGGTGCATTTATGACATCCTTCAAGACTTGTTCGATTTTAACTCTGCCGGGAAATGATCTAATTAGAAAATCTAAAACGGCTTCGTCTTCCTCAGGGGCAAGGCTACAAGTCGCATAGACTAATTGGCCGCTTACTTTGAGTGCTTTAAATGCGCTGACCAATAGATTTGCCTGACGCTGAGATAAGCGCTCCCTTTCACTCTCTGTGATTGATCGAACTGGGTGAGAAGGACTAGGCCGAAGGTTATCCATGCTGCATGGTGCATCCAACAAAATCATATCAAACGTTTCTGGATACCAGTCGCCAAATTTTTCTCCAGGGAAATTGACCATGGCATAATTTATTGCTCCCCAATTTTGCATCACGACCCGTAAGGCTTGCATTCTACTTAAGCTGGCATCATTCGTTAAGACGAAACCGTGATCTCCAGTTTGGTCAATTATGTGGGTTGTTTTCCCGCCTGGTGACGCAGCCATGTCTAAGATGAGTTGGTTGTCTTTTTGATCGAGCTTAAACAAGCTGGCTGGTAGGATGGATGCGGCATCCATGATGTAATATTGACCCATCCGGTGCTCAATCGTTTTGCTAATTGATTGGTCGGCATTGAGGATTTTCCAGGCATAAGGATAAAAATTTATTGGCTCTGTTTCCCATCCGTAATGGTCTTTCCAAAATGGCATTGCGACTTCGGGATCCGCTTTGAGCAAATTAGTACGGATGGTTGGGCTGGGAGAGGTCTCTATTTCAGCAAGCATAGTTTTGAGAGCTTGCGGCTCAAGATAAGGTTGATAACGCTCAAGGCTTTGATCCAAGAGCTGCTGAGGTGATAATTTTGGTAGATTTGATGAAGCCATACAGGTTAATTTTTCCAGATTACAAAAACAATTTCATTTGTAAATAGCAGTTCATCAATCATCCAATTTAAACCTTGGGTGGTCTTTTCTATGAATTGACGGTGTCTCGGCACAAGGTTGTGGTGATGTTTCAAATCTTCAGTCGGTAAAGACACTAAAATTGTCTTGACATTGAGCGCCTGCCAAAATGTACGACTGCAGCCTGGTTTTCGTTTTTCAAAGCGATGGGCTTCTTTAAAAAAGAAGGCAGTATCTGATTCTTGAATTGGCGGCGTAACAAGGATATCTTGGTGAACTGCAAGTTGGGGCAATCCATATAGGCTAAAGAATCGATTTATGAAATCAATACGTGGTTTGTGAATGTCATAAGCATAATAAAACATCGTTTTATCTAATGGCATCCAGGGCAGGGTGAAAGGATTGAGGCCACACGCAAGGTCCAATATCGAATGCGGTTTGCCGATAAGGGAAAACAGCGTAGCATAAAAAGTGTCTAAGATAGGTAATCGTTCTTTTGTTGAAGCATGTTTTGAAAGTATATTTGTGCAATAAGCTTTGGTTTTAAAAGGATCTTCAGGTTTAATATTATTGTCCATTATACTTAATTCGTATAGATAATCAGTTTTATCTAAGTAAGGTGCAACAATATTATGCAGTTTTTTACGCATCGCTTCTTCAACTTTTTTAGGAGAAGAGAATTTTTGTTTTTCCTGTTCAAGGATATGTAACATTAAGTCGTCAGGCAAATCTATGCTGCTGAATTTCTTTGATTGTTTGATACTGTTAATAATTTCTTCTTCAGGCATCTTATTTGGAAAGCAAATAAACTAATTCAGATTTGAAAACAAATTCTTGTGAATGCCACTTGGAATCCATGATTAATTGTGCAAAATGGTTCTTATAAGTGCTCATCATCCCTTTTTGTTTACCGCTGATGCTATAGACAGGGTAGGATACTAAAAGATGGTCTGCATTTATTTTCTCCAATATCTGAGGAATAATTCTTTTATCCAGTTGCTCTAAACATGGCATAGTCTTTAACAAAAGCGCCAATTGAACTTTATGGGCAGGAATACTTTCAGCAAGATTGCAGCAAAAAGCCTCTCCTTTTAATTTCGAAAGATTAATAAAGCCATTGACAAAATCTACCATATCGGTGAAGATATCGCAGGCATAATAAACACAATCCTCCACGAGGGGCATCCAGGGAATTGACAGCGGATTCAACCCACACGCTAAATCCATTACAGAATGAATAGGCCCGATTTGACTCAAAGACTCTGAAAATAAATTTTCAATTATTGGGACCCTCTCTTTGGTGGAGGCATGCAGTTGCATCATTCGCAGGCAGGTTTTTTTAAATTCAGAGTCTGAAGGACTGGCGAGGTTGGAAAACTGAATCAGCCAATCTGAATAATTAATTTTTTGGTTAAGGTAAGCACCGCCAACCTGATGAAGTCTTGTCAATGTTTCCTTCAAGGCAGATTTATATGAATCTCGTTTGCCAAGTTCTTGTTTACCTACGTAGAGGATTAAATCCAACATGATGTGCTGGTATTTTGGCCTTTTTATGACCTCTTCAACAAGCTTATCAATGTTATTTTGGTTAGGATGACTCATGGTGGAGGTGATTTGTTAACATAGACATAAATCTCAGGTTGTGCAAGGTTGCCAGCCTCATATAAAGACTATCGTTAATATTGAATAGGTGATTGAGATAACCCAATGAATATTGGCTGCAGCATGGGCAATCACAGAACTCAGAAATTGGTGCATTATTTTTTTTATGTTTCTCATCATTGATGTATATATATTTGAACCAATGAGGGGTACTAGGATTAATCATAGAAGGATCAGTGAAAACGTATAGCCGGCCGTGGCGGGCATCCCTTGTGGGCATAGCACAATCAAATAAATCGTATCCTATGGAATAACATCGAACCAAATTGAAAGGATGCCCAATGCCCAGGGCATGGATAAGATACTGAGGTGGAATTAGCTGCCTGGTGAAGTAGAGTATGTCTATTAGGAGGTTTGATTCCGAATCTAAAGGCCAGCCGCCAAACCCAAAACCATCGAAACCAATTTCAAGAAGGGCTTCTGCACAACGCTGGCGGAGATCTTTATATCCCCCGCCCTGGATAACTGCAAATAGCTTTGGTCTTTCTTGCTCAGATAGATTTCTGGTAGACACTTGTCGTACGAATTCGATTTTGCAACGTTTTGCCCAGTTGATTGTGCGTTCTATGGAAAGGATCTGCTCTTCATAAGGAGATTCGACATGGGTACAGTCGTCAAGGCAGATCAGGATATTAGCACCAAAGGCGAATTGCAATTGAATACTTTTTTCAGGGGTCAGGTTGATGCGCCTGTCAGATCCCTCAGGTTTGAATAAAATGCCTTTCTCATTTAGGCTGCCAAATTTTGAATTTTGGCGGATGAGGGAGTAAGCCTGGAAGCCGCCCGAGTCGGTGATAATTGGTCCTTGCCAATCACACATTCTATGTAAACCACCCAGTGCTTTTATGGTCGTGCTACCTGGTTTCTGCATCAGGTGAAAAGTATTCATTACCAGGGCATCAATATTGACAGCTCTCAGGTCTTGGCTGCTTAGGCTGCGCACTACTCCAAAGGTCGCATCAGGAAGGAAAAGAGGCAATGCAACCTTGTTTTGGTGAATCTCAATAAATCGATGAGCCTTAGATGTCATATTCTTTTTGTTGGTTTATCAATTATAAGAATAAATTCCTTCTTCTTATTCTGCACTTTTTTATACACCTCTTCAACTGTATCTCTTACGATTTCTTCTTTTTCTAAAGTTAAATCTGCGGCGAGGAAGACCTGCTGCTTTTTTCCAAACACTTTTATGATCTCTTCCAGCAAACGTGTCAATCTGTATGGGGTATCCATCAATATTATGGGTGAGTCTGTACTGCGGTAGCGTTTAAGTAATGATATTCTTTGTTCTGATTTAGGCGGCAGAAATCCTAAAAATAAAAATTTTTGCAGGTTGAAAGGACATACACTGATGGCGGCCATCAGTGAAGACGCCCCTGGAATTGGCGAAACGGGGATTTTCATTTCGGATAACAATTGCAGCAGATGACGACCGGGATCTGCAAAAACTGGCGTGCCGCAATCTGAAATCAACGCAAAAGATTTTCCTTCCATCAGTTTTACCAAAACCGTTTGGATCATTTCGTCTTCGTTGTGCTCGTTTAGGGTAAGGAGAGGCTTGCTGATTTGTAAGGATTTAAGTAACCTGGAACCATTTGATAATTCTTCACAAATAACCTCATCAACCTGCTGCAATACCTTAATAGCACGCAGGGTAATGTCTTCAGGATGTCCGATTGGCGTGGCAACAATAAAAAGCTTGCCATTGGATTTTTCAGGTGTCATTTACGATCCTTCACCGCAGTGTTTCGATTTTGTTTTTCTAATTATAAAGCACATGGTATAGTCTATTATTTTATGGCTGTAATTCTTATGGCATAATTCTGGGAAAGAATTGCTTTTGAACAGGAAAGTTTATGAAAAAAATTAGCAAAATCACCCGCATTTCGTTAATGTTGGCTATCCTTTTTACTATTGACAAGGGATTAGGCATTTTGAGACAGTTGATCATTGGGCGTCAATTTGGCTTGTCAGCAGAATTGGATGTATTTAATGCAGCCAATAATTTACCGGATATGCTTTTTGCCCTTATCTCTGGTGGTGCATTAGCCATTGCATTTATTCCTGTTTTGAGTTCAGTGCTCACCAAGGAAGGTAAAAGAGGAGCTTGGAAGCTCTTTTCGCAAATTACGAACCTGGCTTTCCTAGTCACCGCTGCTTTGTCTATCGTTGTTGCCTTGGTGGCAAAACCCTTAATTAGCAGCCAAATTGGTATTGCGCCTGGTTTTACAGAACAACAACAAGCACTATCAGTTAGCCTTATGCGCCTAAACCTGGTTGCCACCCTTATTTTTTCTTTAAGCGGCTTAGTGATGGGGGCGCTCCAAGCAAACCAACATTTCTTTTTACCGGCCTTAGCGCCAATCCTTTATGATCTCGGGCAAATTTTTGGTGCAGTGATCCTTGCACCTGAGAAGGGCATGCGATTTGGTAGCATCCAGTTACCAGCCTTTGGTCAGGGTGTATATGGATTAGTTTACGGTGTTATTTTTGGTGCTATGTTGCACTTATTAATTCAGGTGCCTGGATTAATTAAGTACAAGTTTCAGTGGACATTAAAGATTGATCTAAAAGATCCTCATGTTATTAAGGTACTTGATTTGATGGGTCCGCGCATGATTAGTATGCTTGCCATTCAACTTATCTTTTTGGCACAAGATAACCTCGCTTCTAGGCTACAGGTGGGTGCTGTATCAGCCTTAACATATGGTTGGTGGATTATGCAAGTACCAGAAACAATAATAGGTACTACCATAGCAACTGCGCTCTTACCTACACTATCTGAATATGTTGCCAAACAAGATTGGACGGCATTTAAAGCTCGGATTGAAAATGCTGTCCAGGTATTAATTGCAATTACATTACCAATTGCTGTCATCCTTGCTATATCACTACTCCCTTTGATTGAGATTGCCTTTGGTTTTAATGCCAATGATTCTATGAAAGTTCTTTTTACAACCCAAGCCTACTTAGTTGGTTTATTAGGTCATGTGCTCGTTGAAATTGGCGTGCGCACTTTTTATGCAAAACAAAATGCAAGAGTACCGCTATTCGCATCTTTGATGACTTTCGTACTCTTTATTATGTTTTCCCTCCTATTAATGCCACATATGGATGCACCTGGAATTGCCTTAGCAAATAGCCTTGCCTATTCAATTCAAGCCTTGTCGCTTTTGGTCATTATTAATAAGTCATTAGAAGACAAACTTTTTCTCAAAGGGTCGATATTCAGAGGTGTGGCTGCCATGTTAACTTCTGGACTCATTGCCTGGCTCATTATGAATTATCTGCCCTTTGTCGGCACTAAGATCTTTACTGCATTGCTCGCCTTAATCATTGGATTAGTTCCGATGTTTTTTATCCTTAAGAGGGAATTATTACAACTGCTAAAGTTGTAGTCAATTAGGGTATAATAGCAGCCATGAATTTAACAGAAGATACCAATCCTATTTTGGTTAACATAAACAAGGATAAGAAAACTAAGGACAGAAAAAATGTAGCTTGGATTTTGCTTGGATTCTTGCTGATGGTTTTGGTCATTTTACTAGGCGCTTTTTGGGGCTACCAGAATGGTATTACCCGCCGTGTAGCAAATGAAGAATCTACTGTCTTAGCGCGTGCAGCTGAGCAGTACGAATTAGCGCTATCGGATTATGAAAATGATCGAATCCAAATGGCAAAGCAGCGTATCGAATACGTGATTTCATTGGATCCAACTTACCCTGGTGCTTCAGAATTATTAAGGCAAGTTCTTGTAAAAGCAAACACGCTTCCGACTTCATCCGTGCCTACGCAAGTTATCGCTTTGGAACCAACTTTTACGCCTACCCCAGATTTTCGAGGTGAAGAAGAAATATATAACGCCATCGTCGAGTTGATGAAGCAATCGCTTTGGGAAGAAGCGATTATGGCTATAAATGCCTTACGAGAGAAGAACTTGGATTATCGGGCGATTGAGGTAGATGGCTGTTATTACATCGCTTTACGAAATAGGGGCGTGGAAAAAATTGGTGGTGGTAACCTTGAACCAGGCATTTACGATCTTTCCTTGGCAGAAAAATTCGCACCTTTGGATGGCAGTTCTGAGGGTATAAGAAACTGGGCTAGGTTGTATCTAACAGGCGCTAGTTTTTGGGAAGTTAATTGGGAACAGGTCATTGTATACTTTTCGCAAATTCAACCAACATATCCAAACTTGCGTGATGGCTCTGGAATGACGGCGAAAGAAAGATATCGCATTGCTTTATATCGTTATGGCGATCAACTCGCTGCCGCTGGTGATTTCTGCATGGCAAAAGATTATTATTACATGTCATTAGCCGTTGTTAATGACCCAGTATTGGAACCTACTGCTATCAATATGGTCGATTTATGTGAAGGCGGTATAGAGCAAGGTGAAAAAACACCTTCGGCACCAATTGAAGAGCCGACTGAGGTACCGACAGAAGTACCAACTGAATTCACCCCCACGCCAACACCTGAAATTGTCGAGCCTACGGAAGAAACACCGATAGTAACAGAGCCAACGCCTTAACAAAATCAAAGGTTTTTTGGTTATTAATTAAAGACTGCCGCTTATGGCAGATTTTGCTTGTTTAGCTGGGTGTTGCATAAAGGTCGTACGTGCTGGCACCTGTGATGGTTACAGGAAGCAGCCCATCACTTTCTGTTTGTCCGTTTACGATTACTAAGCCATCAATTTCTGGGGCATCTCGAAATGTCCTACCGATAATGATGTTATTATCCAGATCTCGTCCTTCAATCAGCAGATTTAATTTCTTTCCAATGAGAGAACGATTTTTTTTAAAATTAATCTCAGCCTGGAGCTGCATCAAAAGCTCTAATCGTTCTGCTTTTACATCCGATGGGATAGGGTCACCAAGTTTCTCCGCGGGTGTTCCCTCTTCAAACGAGTAAGTGAATGCACCTACATGATCAAATTGCATTTCTTTGACGAACTCTAACAAAGTCGAAAATGCTTTTTCAGTCTCGGTTGGATAGCCGACTATAAAAGTTGTACGCAATGCCAGGTCAGGCATCAAATGGCGCATTTTTTCAATTGTGCTGCGTACCCAATCCATATCAGAAGGACGTTGCATCGACCTTAAAACAGCCTGGTCCGCATGTTGAAGCGGCATGTCCAAATAATTGACGATTTGTTCACTTTGCGCCATGAGATTAATAAGTTCATCTGAAACATAACCTGGGAAAGTATATAAAAGGCGGATCCAAGGAACGGAAGGGATTACTTTTAATATGTTTTGGAGCAACTCGACTAGACCATTTTTGTTGTTTTGATCAAATTTGTAATCGGTAATATCTTGGGCAATTAGATTAATTTCCTGTACGCCATGTTCTTGCAATATTATTGCATCGTTTAAAATGCTTTCCATAGGCCGGCTGACTATAGATCCTTTGATCATTGGGATGGCACAAAAAGCGCATTGTCTGCGGCAGCCATCTGCAATCTTGAGGTAGCTGCTTTTGCCTTGTAAAGCAAATGCGTTAGCTTCTCTCTCATCTTTGCCCATCGTTTCTGAAAAGGGGAAGTGTAAGTATGGCCGCGTTTGGTTTTCTTTGTTTGACTGTTTTATAACTTCTACAATATCCATCCAGCGTCTTGTTCCAAACATTGCATCAATACCGGGTACCATATTGTTCATTTTATTTTGATAGCGTTGGGTCATGCACCCAGCAGCGATTAATTCCTGGTGCGGTTTCTTAGTCCGCACCAAATGAGCAATTGACTCTGCACTTTCTATGCGTGATTCTTCAATAAACCCGCAAGTGTTGACAATAAGATACTTGGCGTTTCTAGGGTTATCTGTGGGTTGAAAACCTGCTTTTTGCAATAATTGCCCCATTGCGTTTGAATCGACTAGGTTTTTCGCACACCCCAGAGATAGAATGTAATACTTTTCTTTTTTAGGGCTCATTGCAAGTTATGGCTCTCTAGTTGGTGTATTTGTTGGAGAAACTGTTGTAGTGAGGTTCGGCGTCTGGGTTGGGGTGGGGCTGGCTGTAGGTGTGGGTCGGACTAATCCACTAGGATTAAATGTTAGTTTTACAACCTGCGCAATAGAGCCAACGGGACCCAGTGCTTCCTCATTGAAGAAAATTTGCAAACCGGCAGCATTTCCAGTTGTTATCTCCAATTGCTCCTCTGCTGTGAAAGTGCTGACATCCCCTGCTAAAAGGCGACCCTCAAAGAGCTGTTCATCATCACTTAAAACGCTTATCCAGGTATCTTGATTGGCAATTACCACAACTTGAAAGATCGAGTCGTTGAAAATTGGGGTAAAAAGAGGCGTAGGGGTTGTATTTATTTCCTCGCTTGGATTGACTTCTTCAGTTATTTCTTCTGTTTCAAATTCGTCTAAGATCAAGACGTTTGTAGCAGCTAAAACATCAGCAATTTCTGGAAGGTCTTCTGTTACTTGTACACTTTCTGCATTGTTAACCATATTTATGGTTCCCCAAATTAAGAAAGTCAAGATACCGATAATCAGGAAAGAGCCAAAGAATAGATCGAGGGTGAAGAACTTCTTTAAAGATAATGTTACTGCAGATGCCTTTTTGACTCTTGCAGACTGCTTGCGCGTTTTTGAGAGGCTTTCTAAACGTCGTTGTTGTAATGCTTCAGCAAATTGCAGCAAGACTGTATCGGTGTTCAAATTAAGAAAACGTGCATAATTTTGAAGCATTCCCCGTGCTTGTACTGTTGAAGGCAGAAGGTTTATCTCCCCTTTCTCTAACGCGTCCAAATAATCGCAATTAATGTGGATTTGATCTTCAATACTTTGCAATGAAAGACTGATTAAGTTGCGCCTGTTCTGCAATTCTTGTCCAATTTGCTTAAAGATTTCTTCTGAAGGTGTGCCCGGTTTTTCCTCAATAATTACCTGTTCAACAATTTCATTACTTGAGAGTTTATCCTCACTGGGTAGATTCGTTGGAGAAATAGGATTTTTTACAGGTTCTTGAAGCACTTCATCAATTTGAATCTGATCCTCTTGATTTTCAATCGGGGCAGTTAAGAAAGGTTGTTCGGTTTTGAGATCTGTCCTTGAGGATATGGAGTCGAAATCAATGCCAAGGTAGGAGGCGTATAATTTCAAGAATCCACGCGCTTGAGCTTCTGACCCGACAACCGAGAAATCATTATCTTCAAAAGCCTTCAGTAATGAGAGCCTGATGCGGGTCTGACTGGCTATTTCTTCAAGAGGAATATCTTTTTGCTCTCGAGCCTGTTTTAATTTTTGAATGATATCTTCTAACATTTTTTCATTCTAACAAGAACCGACCTGAATGACAATATGCTCAAATCAGGTCGGTTTATGTTTACTGGGTAATTTGAAGAAATTTATTCTGCTTCTTCGGTTAACTCGTTTTCGATAACTTCTTCAATTTCTGTGACGACTTCCACTTGTTCAGTTACTTCAACAATTTCACTAACTGGTTTGACGGTTTCTTTGACAACTTCGCCCTCTCTGCGAACCACAACATTGACTTCTGGGACAAGCTCGATTGTTAAGTGAATAGGAATTTGATAATCACCCAAGGTGCGGATAGGTTCCATAGCGACCTGCCGTTTATCAATCTCGATATGATGCTTGGCTTTTAATTCATCAACGATCATTTGGTTTGTTACAGAGCCATATAATTTCCCAGTTTCACCAGCTTTTACAGAGAACTCAAGCTTTATCTGGTTAATTACTTCAGCAACGCTTCCTAATTCTTTATTTAGTACAGCACGTTGTTCTGTAGCCTTTTGGCCAATGCTTTCTGCTTGTTTTAGCGCACCTGCTGTAGCAGGGATTGCTAATTTTTGGGGAATTAAGAAATTGCGGCCATAACCATCGGCGACTTTCTTCACCTCCCCAGCCTTACCTAATTTGTAAACATCTTTAATTAATAATACTTTCATTTTTCAAGCCCTTTCTTAGCTTTAATATTTTTGCTATCAAACGAAGGGTACAACGTTTTAAGCCACAGGATTTTACCAGACAAGAGCTGATCAAGCAAGGTTTTTTAGTAAAAATTTTCAGGTTATTTGTTGATATTAAAAAGAATTATTGGATATAACAACCGCATATGGGATGGGCTTTTAATCTGCCTTGATTCGAGTATACTTAAGCACGGTAATAAGAATTAAGGAGGATGTTTTTTATGAGTTTTGAAGAAAATCTCGATAAATGGGAAGAAGATTATTACAAAAAGTCGATTAACCGTACACCACTAAGAAAAGAAAAATTCACAACTACCTCTGGCATAGAATTACCGCCAATCCATACCCCTGCATGTGATCATGAAACCTACATGGAAAACTTAGGGTTTCCAGGTTGTTATCCATTCACTCGGGGTGTGCAGCCCACAATGTATCAAAGTCGTTTTTGGACAATGCGGCAGTATGCTGGTTACGCTAGCGCTGAAGAATCTAACAAGCGCTATCGGTTTTTATTAGAGCAAGGTCAAACTGGCTTATCTGTTGCTTTCGACCTGCCAACCCAAATTGGATACGATGCAGACGATCCCATTGCGCAGGGCGAAGTAGGAAAAGTAGGCGTGTCAATTTCATCATTACAAGACATGGAAACTTTATTTAAGGAAATACCTTTAGACAAAGTTTCAACTAGCATGACAATCAATTCCCCGGCAGCTATTTTGCTAGCTGCCTATATTGCTGTCGCAAAAAAGCAGGGCGTTGAGGTCTCGAAATTGCGGGGCACTATTCAAAATGATATTTTGAAAGAATATGTTGCACGCGGCACTTACATATTTCCTCCAAAACCTTCTATGCGGTTGATTACAGACGTTTTTAATTTCTGCAAAACAGATGTGCCCAATTGGAATACGATCAGCATTTCTGGATACCACATTCGTGAAGCTGGTTCAACTGCTGCACAAGAAATTGCTTTCACGCTAGCAAATGCGATTGCCTATATTCAAGCAGCTATTGATGCCGGATTGGCAGTAGATGACTTTGCTTCACAGTTATCCTTCTTTTTCAACGCACACAACAACTTTTTGGAGGAAATTGCGAAGTTTCGTGCCGCAAGAAGGCTTTATGCCAGGATTATGAAAGAACGATTCAAGGCAGAAAACCCTAACTCATGGAAATTGCGTTTCCATACACAAACAGCAGGTTCGACACTAACCGCTCAACAACCGGAAAACAACGTTGTCAGGGTAACCCTGCAAGCTTTAGCAGCAGTTTTGGGCGGGACGCAATCCCTACATACAAACAGCATGGATGAGGCTTTATGGCTGCCGACTGAAAAGGCGGTCCAAGTTGCATTGCGCACACAACAAATCATCGCTTATGAATCTGGTGTTGCTGATGCGATTGATCCCTTAGCTGGGTCTTACCTGATTGAACATCTAACCGATGAGATCGAACGGCTAGCTAAGCATTATATTGAGACAATTGATGCAATGGGTGGCGCGTTGAAAGCAATTGAAACGGGTTACATGCAAAATGAAATTCAAGACTCGTCCTATGAATTCCAAAAAAGAATGGAATCAAAAGATGAAATTATTGTTGGTGTAAATCAATTTTTAGTTGAAGAAGAAATCTCATTGGAATCGTTGAGAATTGATCCAATAATTGAAGAAACGCAACGCAGAAAATTAGCAGCTTTGAGAGAAAACCGCAATGCGGAAAAGGTATCAGAGTTGTTAAGTCACCTGGAAAACCTGGCTAATAGTTCGGATAATTTGATGCCCATATTTATCGAGTGCATAGAAAATGACATTACCTTAGGTGAAATTTG
>Ga0209723_1004380_pt1 | contig 15800 bp, 9 predicted proteins | sample BiotimSIPDNA_2_FD_185750 | JGI IMG/M metagenome (GOLD analysis project Ga0209723, IMG submission 185750) | Anaerobic biogas reactor microbial communites from Washington, USA - Biogas_R2 time_0 SIP DNA (SPAdes) (version 2) | ecosystem: Engineered > Bioreactor > Anaerobic > Unclassified | place... | reverse complement strand
TGAACAACTCAGGTAGTGATAGGGAAGGGGATTACTGGGGCTGTCCTGAATATCCTTCTTTAAAAGGGGAACGGTTCGATCAAATTTTGCCTTCAATTGATCAGGGGACAGATCATAACCCTTGTGTTTTATGCGGACAGGATAAATTTTAGCGTTTTTAAAGCCAATAACTCTGTTGTGAACTCGACCTTCAAACCCTATGCTTCCATTGTTTCGAAAAATTCTTGTCTGGCTGTTGATAGACTCGCTATGTTTCTTCTGGAATTCGCTGATAATCTGAACCTGGATCGCATCAATCTCCTCATTCCGAACACCTTCCAGCAGAACTTGAGCGTCTTGTCTGACCAGCTCTTCATCAGCATCGATGTAAAATATCCAGTCACCACCTGCATATTTGAGAGATTGATTCCTTGCCTTGCTGAAATCATTTTCCCAGGGATGATGGAAGATTTTATCAGTGTATTTATTCGCCAATAATACAGTCCTGTCAGTCGATCCTGTATCAACTATAATGATCTCGTCAGCAACGCCCCTTATGCTTTTCAGGCAACGTTCAATATTTTTTTCCTCATTCTTAACGATCATGCAGATGGAAATTCCCATTATTTTCTCCGGCATTCAAGATGAATGTAGACCTCTGCCTCCAATACAGAAAAAATGGTCAATTAAGCATAAAAATTACGGATACACTATGCATGGAAGGCTTCAAGATCTGCATAGAGATGGCTATATGGAAAATGTTATAAATTATAGGTTGTGGAAACGTATCCATATAATATTAAGATATCTGCCTGAAGTTTATTTCAAGGGACGGTGCTGAGAAGTGACGACCGGAAAAATCTCAGCTACATTTACATTATCCTGTCCGATACTAATCATACAGAATGCCTGTTGCTGCATTTCTTAAGCGATTCCGACGACCTTAAGCATATACTTTGGTATATGGAAAGGAAGATCGTAAGGCTGCTCTTCTACATTCAGGAAACCGGCTTCTTTCATGGCATAAATCATATGTTCTGCATCCCAGAGACTGCGATGTACATTATAGGGGTTAAGATCTTTTTGTATAGAACCATAAATATACTGATTAAATAACTGGAAATTCATCTCGCCTTGCTGAAAAGAAGAAAGGATTTCCTTCATATTGGGTACCGCTACTGTAAGTTTTCCTCCTTGTCTCAAGATACGTCGCATCTCTTTGAGGATTTCCAGGACTTCTGGAATATAAAAATGTTCTAACGTACCGCAGCTTAATATTTCATCGACACTGCGGTCAGAAAAGTTGAGTCCCTTTGTAATATCAGCTACAATATCAACATTTGGTAGAGCCCTGATATCTACATTAAGAAATCCATTTCCATAGGGAAATTCGCCTCCACAAATATCAAGTTTGATTGGCCCTTCTGGGAAGTTCTTAAAGTTGTGACTTTTGCGTTTTTGATCTGATTCTATCGCCTTAGCATATGTCTGTCGAACATATTGAATCGACAAGCCCTGTATATCCACAGGGCGCTGAATTTGGTGAACCTTCATGGCTATAAGTCTCATCGATGGTTCATCCTGCGCGTGATAATCTGTAGGCTCTTCTTGACAAATTTCCCGGAAACCAAATTCTTGAAGTATTTCTGCAAGATTTTGAAATGTGTAGCCAAAATGATGATAGTCCCCGGGGTGTCTCTGAAGGCCGAAGACATTATTGATCCTGAATTTCTTTCCTTCCATGTACTCTTTGATAGTTGCATCAAAGTCCGGACATTCGATGACTAATGTACCGCCTTCCTCGAGAACACGATTCCATTCAAAAACCGCCTCTAGAAAAGCGTGGCGGGGAAGATGTTCAATCATATGATATGTTTCAATTCTGGAAACGGTTCCTGCAGGGAAAGGAAGTCGACGACTATCGCAGAGAAGATCAACGGCGAAAGAGGGGATGATGTCAATATTTAAAAAACCATCCAATCTGCGCTGACCACATCCAAGGTGAAGATTCAGCGGCTGTGTTCTGGGCATTTCCTTTCTGTCGTTGCCTTCCATATATCCCGTTCCTACTACAAAATTCCAATGTGCGGCGCTGCTGACTTCAATACCATCCGGCTCACGCATACCGCGAACTGAAAAACGAGGAAAGAAGCCCAGCAGGAGATTTCTGAAATCATCGAGCCGCCAGGCGATCTTATGATCGGGATCATTCAAGTGCATCATGGGGATACCGATAACAACTCTTTTCCGTGCCACTCGTTTTGCTTCCAGAATCAATGGTACAGGATCACTGAAATGTTCTATGATATGATCTAGAACAACCGTATCGAAAGATTGATCAGAAAAAGGAAGTTGCTTTGCATCTCCCTGAACAAATCTCAACTCAGGATGATTCTTTATCGCTTCCTCGTATCCCCAATCCGTCAACTCCATGCCTTTCAAATCGAGAGACGGATTGTGTTTTTTCATGATAACGGTGGAATCCCCGTTGGCGCACCCTACATCCAAGGTGGAGCCTATGCATTGTTCTGCGGTGACTTCTTTCAATCGTCGAATTCTATCAGTGTTCAGTTTTCCCTTCACTGGCGCCCATACTTTTTCCATATAAAAATTCTTCACCCGCTTTTCCAGCTTGTTCTCATCGATTGAAAGAATGTGCCGGATAATCTTTTGAGCTACTTTCTTGAAAGAATATGATTCGACAACTTCAAGCCCTTGTTTTCTTATGTGTTGTCTATAAAAATTATCTTCGAAGAGACGATGAAGAAGTTCGTCCAGCTCTGCCGGTGAACTGTAGGTTAGTAAGGCTTCTCCAAAAATTTTTCCTGCACCGGAAAGTGAATCCGAAATCACGACACCTCCGGAAGCCATGACATCAAGAATTCGCGGATTGAGAAAGCCTTCGCGACGCATGTCATCATGATGGTCGTTCAGTACAACTCTCGAAGAGGCATACAAATCGGGGAGTTTTTTATTGTCAAAGTAAATGCCGCGTATACATTTCTCAGGAAGGATTCCGTCCCATCCCTCGCCCCATACTTCGAGATGATCCAACCAGTTCTTTCCAAGTGCTAAGAGATCTTGAATGATTCTTCTTCCCTTGCCTTGCTTGCCATTGGCAACAAAAACAATATCATGCGCCAGTTCCCTGACTCTCAGAGGGGGGCGTTTGGCCGTGCCGCCTATTAGAAGCTCACATTTCCGGTCCATAGTTTTGATCTTTTCAAGAAAATGCGGAGACAGACAGAAAATATGATCGTATAGGGAGAGGAATTGAGGCGTTATCATATCAGGATGACTGTGTATCCATAAAATATTGTATGTTGGCTCTTCAATATTTTTAATTGGGATGCCATGCAGATGAATCAGTATCTTGGGTTCCTTGCTTGAGATAATGGCCCCTTCTGTTGAGAGCGCTTCGGCCAATTCTTTACCAAACCAATGATCGCCCCATCTTAATTTTCTTAAAGGATCTTTTTCCAGAAGATCGGACGCAGAGAGAATAGAAATCGGCAAACGCTTGAGTTTTTCTTTTCTTACAATGAGATCATTGAGAGTTTGAAGCTCTCCATTATGAGATCTTTGCTTCAATAGGGGAATTAAAAGATCTTTCGCAACTGTTACGTTCCCTTCGTCAATATAAAATTTTATTATCTTTTCAATGGGGTATTTATCTGAATGAATAGCATCACGAAATTCGCCAATTAATCTTTGCTGGACTTCCAGAAAATTATGGTCCTGGCCATACGCCTGTATGAACTTAACAAGATAATCCTTGGCAAGGCTGAATTCTCCACTCTGCAGATGACAATTTACAATTGAGATTAATGTTTCCGGTCTGTTATCGCCGGAGTTAAAAATTTTTTTAAAAATCTTAGCAGCGGTGGCATAATTTTCGTTTTTTATCAGGCAGAGGGCAAGATTATTCAATGATTCTTTATAGTCCTCGTGAATTGAAAGAGCTTTGTAAAATAAGTTTATGGCTTGTTGAAGATTATCTTGACTGAAATAAACAACCCCCAAGTTATTAATTGCTTCATGGTTACAAGGATCAGCCGCAATAATTTGCTCAAAACAATTTTTTGCCCCTAATAAGTTGTTTTGATTGAAAAAAATTTCTCCTTTTTGAAACAACCTCTTTATCTCGGTCTCGTTTGTCTGAAAATTTGTATCATTGTTCAACATGGCATTAAATATTAACTCCCAACAATAATTTCATATGCAAGAATGGCAGGTTTATTGTCACGATCTGGCTTCAACTCAGTTTTTTTTCGTCCAGAGTCTTCCTTTTCAAGACCATCTTTAAATTTAATTTTTTTTTGGCACTTTTCTTGTGTCCACAAATGTAAACAGGATTTTTTATGCAGCCATAAAAAGCAATAAAAGATCCATTCATAAAAAAATTTATTTTTTAGTGTGAAAAAAGGGAGATGATTTGGTGAAAAAATCTAAAGTATTTTAGATTTTGACCGATCCAATTGTTGGGTTAACAGGAACTCAAGAAGAAAGGTGGCGCCATGACGATATCAAGTTATAAGGTTGATAGCGTAATTAAAGCATATAACAAGCAAACTCAGACTACCTTTAAAAATCACATTCAAAACGGTATTGGCATTAATAAATTTCATCGTGATTCTGTAGCGATCTCTTGTGCGCCTGTTGACAAGTCGGCAACCTTTGAAAAAATATCATATAATATTTGCGATCTTATTTTGAAAAGTGTGGGGTGTTGATCCAGGAATTTAACATGATGGGAATTATCCTGTAAGGGAAAACCAATGATGGAGCGTGCACTGAAAATCGAGAATTATTCGACCGATCAAAAAAGGATCCTGATTGTTGATGATTATCCACAACTGCGGACAGTCGTCAAAGAGGCATTGGAACGAGAAGGAAATTATGAAGTCAATGAAGCTGAAAATGGTTTAGAAGCCTTGAAACTTCTCCAGAACGCTGACTATGACATGATCATCAGTGATGTGATGATGCCGGGGATGGGTGGAATTGATTTGTTGAAAAGTATTAAGGAGGTCCGGTCTAATGCGGTGACGATCATGATTACGGCGTATCCGGCAGTTGAAACGACCGTTTCGGCCATTAAAAAAGGCGCCATAGACTTTATAAAAAAACCTTTCGATATCGATGAGCTGTTGTTTAAAGTGAATTTATATTTGCGTAAAAAGCAGACTGTATCCAATCGGGAATCAGAAAAGGATATAAAACACTTTTTCTTGGGAGATGAGCCTGATGAATTATTGCTTTATAATTACATTTATGACGCCATAGAAAATTCCTTTGGTGATAATAATTTCATTTTTGAGAATGTTGTCGAGTTGGCAATGCAGATTGTCGGAGGAAAAGATTGTGCGCTTCTCCTTTATGAAGAGGATGAGCAACAGTTTCATCCCCAAATCATTTCCGGAATTGATCCTGAAACTTACAATTTAAAGATCTTGCCCCATATTTCAGATATATTTAAAGAGGTAGCGGATGCCAAGGGGGCGGTTGTTGTCCACTCCGATGAAAATCCCGGAGTATCGCCTTCTTTGATCTGTGCCCCATTAATGATCAGGAATAAGGTATTCGGTATTTTAAGTATAAGGAAAAAAGGGCGGGGAGAGCGGTTCTCTAAGAAGGAACTGAATTATATATTAATTTTGACCAAGCGTTCTTCACTCAATGTCGAAAATAAGATCCTGTATGAAAGTCTTTACCGGAGTCTTTTGGATACGTTTAAATCATTGGTTGCGTCCATACAGGTTCGTGATTCTTATACTGAGGAACATTCCTGTCGGGTTACGGAGTTGGCGGTGAATGTGGCAAGAAGCATGGGCTGCACATCAGAGGATATCGAGAGCATACGAATTGCAGGAATGCTGCATGATATCGGCAAGATTGCCATTCCCGACAGGATTTTGCTCAAGCCTGATAAACTCATGGATTATGAATATCAGGTCATCAAAAGTCATCCCGGCATAGGGGAACGGATATTAAAGCCAGTCATGCTTCTGGAAAAAGAAAGAAAAATTATCCTGCACCATCATGAACGTTACGATGGGAAAGGATATCCCAATGGACTTTCGGGTGAAAATATCCCTTTTTTATCCAGGTTGCTGGCCATTGCGGATTCTTATGACGCAATGACAAACAATCGCCCATATCGATATGCCATGCCAATCGATGATGCTATTGGTGAACTTAGGAAAAACAGCAATCAGCAATTTGACGGACATATTGTCGAATGTTTTTTACAAAACATATAATCAACTGAACCAGTTTATGCATATTGTTTAGGTGATGCTCATTAATGGCCTCATGAAAAATTCTCGTGTGGTGACTCCAGTTGTTTTTACTCAAGTTGAATTCCTACTCATATTTTTGTGAGGCCATTAATGAGCTCGAAATGAAATGATAAGTAATTTCAGAAATGTCGATTATATCTTCTAAAACTGTCTCTTTTAAAAAATACCCCTATCCGTTTGAACTTCAAACAGCGTCTGGCCGATTAAATCAAAAAAATATTAAAGATTCTCGCTTCGGCGGGATATTGAAGGAAACCATGAGGTCTGGAAATACAAGACCGGTATCTACAGGAGATAGTGTTTCTTCTTCAGATCAAAAAAGGATGGAAATCCTGCTTCAACGTGTTGAGATCAGGATGGATGAACATCTGCTGAACATGATATCGGAGAATCCGGAAACAAGTAAAAATATAATCGAATGGACGTTTGACATATTTTCCGGATATTCTTCAATCCTCGCCACAGATGAAGACGTGTCAATATCTCTGCATAATGAACAAATAAGTGACGCTCAATTTAATAAAAATGATTACGATGCCGTCATTAAGAAGGCATCTGGCATATATAATGTGAATCCTGACTTGATAAGAAGTGTCATTGAAGCTGAGAGCAATTTTAATTCAAACTGCACATCATCAAAAGGCGCCATGGGTTTGATGCAGTTGATGCCTGAGACAGCAAATGATCTGGGAGTCAGAAATGCCTATGATCCAGAGGAAAACATCATGGCGGGCACACGCTATCTCAAGGGACTGCTGGACCGTTACCATGGGAATGTACGATTGGCGCTGGCAGCCTATAACTGGGGGATGGGCAACCTGGAGAAATGTCCCGGAAAAATGCCCCTGGAAACAAGAAATTATGTCGAAAGAGTGACTGCAAGCTATTTAAGTGAAGAGGAACCAAAGAGAAGCAGCTTAATGATGATCTAATGTTCTGCTGAAGTTTCCGACTGCCATCTTGCCAGGGATTCGAGAGCGCGATGGGCATACCTTTCTCCCCGCTCTCTTTTTTTTACTTTTCCAGGTAGGGGAGAAACCAATCCCCAATTGATGTTCATGGGCTGGAACTGTTTACTGTCTGTATCCGTGATGTGATTCAAAAGCGCTCCCATAGCGGTTTCCGGGGGAGGGGGAAGGAAGGATTTTCCCTTATGAAATTCGGATACACTCAATCCTGCCATCAGTCCCATCGCTGTTGATTCAATATAGCCTTCAACGCCGGTTATCTGGCCGGCGAAAAAAATATGCTCAGCGGTTTTTAATTGCAGGGTTTTTTCCAGAAGGGCAGGGGAATTGATGAATGTATTCCGATGGATGCTTCCGTATCTGGCAAATTCGGCATTCCCGAGACCGGGGATCATTCTGAAGATTCGGCGCTGTTCCGTCCAGGTCAGCTTGGTTTGAAAGCCGACGATATTGAAAAGGGTTGCTTCCCTGTTCTCCTGACGAAGTTGTATCACCGCGTAAGGCTGCTTGCCAGTTTTAGGATCGACTATACCGACCGGTTTCATTGGACCGAAAAGCAGCGTTGAGACCCCGCGGCCTGCAATAACTTCAATGGGAAGGCACCCCTCAAAATACTTGTAATCCTCGAAATCTCGAAGAGAAACGGTCTGCCCCTCCGTCAGAGTTTTCCAGAAAAGTTCATACTCCTCTTTTCCCATGGAGCAGTTTAAATAGTCGCCTTGGCCGTCATCATCATATCTTGAAGCCCTGAACACTTTTTCGTAATCGATCGAATCCCCTTCAATGACGGGGGATATTGCATCGTAAAAGTAGAGATAGGAATTTCCGGTTATTCCGGCGATGCTCTGGGATAAGCTGTCGGAGGTCAGTGGACCCGTCGCGATAATCACCAGACCGTCCGCTGGAATGTCAGTTATTTCCTGATGAATAATGGTCAGTTTGGGAAATTCCTTCAGTTTTTTCTCAATGAACTTCGAGAAAGCGCGACGGTCTACAGCTAAAGCCCTTCCGGCCGGAACCGAGGTGGCATCAGCCGCACTCATTATCAGCGAGTTCATGCGGCGCATTTCCTCTTTAAGCGTGCCAGCAGCATTTTCAATGATATTAGAGCGAAGTGAATTACTGCAAACCAGTTCTGCAAGATGACTGGACCGATGGGCCGGGGAAAAATTTACCGGCTTCATCTCATAGAGGGTGACAGAATGACCCTTATTGAGAAGCTGCCAGGCAGCCTCACAACCGGCCAGGCCGCCGCCGATAATGGCTATGGAATCATTTTTGCTCAATTAGTTCCCTTTAAAATGCAAGAATTTATGACTGGTCATCCCTGTATCCACAATCCTTGTTGGGACAGGCCTTATAGCTTCCTTCTGTGCGAGAGTATTTTTCGACCAGAAACGGGGAATTGCACTGAGGACAGGGCTCCGGTATCGGCTTGTCCCAGACAGCAAAGGTGCAATTCGGGTAGTTGGAACAGCCAAAAAAACTTCTTCCCTTTTTTGTGCGCTTTTCGATTATCTCGCCGTCACATCCTTCCTGTGGACATTTCACACCAAGACTGATAGGCATCGTGTGCTTACAGTCAGGATAGCCGGAGCATCCCAGAAAACGACCGAATCTGCCATGCTTAATGAGCATATTCTTCCCGCATTTCGGGCAAACCGTATCTGTCATTTCACCTCCCTTGGCACTTCTTTCGACACCTTCGCCCTGCTCGATATTTCTTGTATTTTTGCATGCGGGATAGTTGGAGCAGGCAATGAATTTACCGTTTTTACCCCATTTTATGACCATTGGACTCTGACATTTTTCACATATCAGATCGGTGGGGGTCTCTTCCCGCTTGATATTTTTCATTTCGAGCCTGGCTTTGCTGAGGTCTTCCTCGAAAGGAGCATAAAATTCCTGCAACGTTTCGATGCGTTTCTGCTTTCCCTCTTCAATCAGGTCGAGCTGGTTTTCCAAGGAAGCCGTGAAAGAAACGTCCATAACCTTGGGGAAGTTTTTTACCAGAAGTTCCGTAACGATCGTTCCCAGTTCGGTAGGATGGAACTTTCCCTGTTCAAGCCGGGCATAATTCCGGTCCTGAATGGTGCTCAGAATTGCCGCATAAGTGCTCGGCCTTCCAATGCCTTGTTCTTCGAGTTCACGAACCAGTGAGGCTTCTGAAAATCTGGGAGGGGGTTGCGTGAATTTCTGTTCCGGCGTGATTTTCAAGAGAGTAAGCCGTTCCCCTTCATTCAAGTCCGGCAGAATTTTTCCCGACTCCATTTCCTCATTCTGTTCCTTGTCTTCTTTGCCCTCGGTATACACAATGGTATAACCGGGGAACTTGAGAATCGCCCCTTGGGCGCGGAATGTATAAAAATCCGCGGAAACTTCAACCGTTGTTTGATCATAAAGAGCCGGATTCATCTGACTTGCCACGAAGCGATTCCAGATCAACTGATAAAGACGGAATTGATCGGCACTCAGAAAGTGCTTGATTTTCTGAGGATTGTAGTTCATCGACGAGGGACGGATGGCTTCGTGGGCATCCTGCGTTTTCCCTTTGCTTTTAAAGAAACGTGCTTTTGCAGGCAGAAATGGAGGATCGTAGTTTTCACGGATGTAAGATCGGACCTCCTTCAGAGCATCCTCGGCGATCCGCACGGAATCCGTCCTCATGTAGGTAATGAGGCCGACAGGGCCTTCTTCACCGAGTTCAATCCCTTCGTAAAGCTTCTGTGCAGTCGCCATGGTTTTTTTTGCAGAGAAACGCAGCAAACGTGAGGCTTCCTGTTGCAGCTTGCTCGTTGTGAAAGGAGGCAGGGATTCTTTCTTGACCTCTTTTTTTTCAAGTTTGCTGACAACAAACTGCGGCTGCAAATCCCGATCTTCAGATAGATTGATAGTTGGTTTTGAGCCGGATTTGACGCCTCCCGATAAGCGAGACACAATCTCGTTGGCCTGAGCTTCATTCTTTACTTTTGCCTTTTTGCCGGTGATCTTGATGAGTCTGGCTTCAAAGGGCGGGGGGGTGACGCCTTTCAACTGAACGGAAATGTTCCAGTATTCTTCGGGGATGAAGCGTTTGATCTCCTCTTCCCGGTCGCAGATCATCCGGACAGCTACCGACTGGACGCGCCCCGCACTGAGTCCTCTTTTTACTTTTTCCCATAAGATGGGGCTGATCTGATAACCGACCAGCCGGTCAAGGATGCGTCTGGTCTGTTGCGCTTCATATTTATTGAAGTCCAGCTTACCGGGATGGTTGATTGCATCCAGTATCGTATTTTTAGTCAGATCGTTGAACAGAACACGATAAATTTCCTTGTTCTTGGCTTTGATTTCTTCCGCGATGTGCCAGGCAATTGCCTCCCCTTCACGATCCGGATCGGGTGCAAGAAAGATGCGGCTGACATTTTTCGCTGCCTTCTTTAAATCGGCAATGACCTTTTTCTTGTCATCGATGACGCTGTATGTCGGCTGAAACTCATTCTGGGGATCGATGCCCAGCGTCTTCTTGGGCAGGTCCTTGATATGTCCCTTCGAAGCCAGGACCTCATAGTCCGCACCGAGATATTTTTTTAGAGTTTTTACCTTTGTGGGAGATTCAACGATAATCAGGGAATCCGGCATGATTGCTCCTTACGTTTATAAAGCTTTCCCGGCAACTGCAAGATCGCTTCGTACAGTTCCAGATTCAAGAGACAATTCAATGTCTCATTGATGTTTAATCCAGACTTCTCAATAATCAAATCGATATCGACAGGTTTGTCCGTCAGGAGATTGAAAATGAGCGCTTCGTTTTCACTGAAAGAAGGAAAGATGGAAGCAGCAGAACAGGATCTGGTTTCACAGGAGACTTTCTTCTCTGATGTTTCTGTGTTCTTTTCCTGCTCGTTCAGGAGATTATTTTCTCGCCGTCGTTCGATCTGAGGAATTATTTCTTCCAGGATGTCGCCAACATTTTCAATCAGCTTCGCTCCCTCTTTTATCAATTTGTGACTGCCCCTTGAGCCGTGGGAGTCTATATTCCCCGGAACGGCAAAGACTTCCCGCCCCTGCTCCAGGGCTATTCGCGCCGTGATTAAAGAACCGCTCCGTTCATTGGCTTCAACTATGACGACACCCAGGGAAAGACCGCTGATGATTCGGTTGCGCAGGGGGAAATTAGGGGCATTGGGCGGAGTCCCGAGTGCCAACTCGGAAATGACAGCGCCGTCAGCAGCAATTTTTTCATAAAGATTTTTATTTTCGGGAGGATAAACGATATCAAGACCGCATCCCAATACGGCGATTGTCCTGCCCCGACCCGCCAAAGCCCCCCTGTGCGCTGCAGAGTCGATGCCTCTGGCCATTCCGCTGACCACAGTGATTCCATTCAAGGCCAGCTCCCTGGCCAGTCTTTCTGTCGTGAAGACTCCATAAGTGCTGGCCGTTCGTGATCCAACCAGAGCGATATTCAGATCATCATTCTTCAGCATTCCTTTAACGTAGAGAATTGGAGGGTAATCATAAATAGTTTTCAGCAGTGAAGGGTAATGCCTGTCATGAAAGGTGATTACATGAATATTCAATTGTTGAAGCTTTTTCAAATCATATTCCAGCCTTCGCCACTCATGAAATGCCTTGATGCGCGATGCCGTCTTCGGACCGATTCCAGGGACTGACATCAGATCCTGATAGGAGGCGTGAAAGACATCATGGGGAAATTTAAAGGCATCCATTAAAGATCTGAATCCCAAGTTTCCGATCCCATTGACGGATCGTAAGGCCATCCAGTATATCAGTTCATCATTTTCCATATAACTTTTTTAGGCCCTGAAATGACATGCGTTTTTTCTTTTTTCAAACGGCCTGATTTCGGGAGAAATTTTGATTTCATTGTATTACAAATAACAGACCGAAGCTGCGGCTGCATTTCAAAATTGAAGAATAATCTTCCCAAGATCAAGGACAGACCAGCAAACTAATTGCCGATAATGAGAGGAACAAAGATAAATATTTTCCAACCATTTTCTCCTGGTGGTCAACGAAAGTGAGAACTTTATCGATTAAATTTCATGTGTCAAGCATTTTCGTAATAACTGATGATTTGCTGCAGCCTGCAGTTTTAAAAAATGTATGCATATCAATGTCGCTGGCGGTTATGAAATGAGGACGAAGATTGCGACATTACATTGAATGTTGAAACTCATGATATATTGGGCCTTGACAAAAAAATAAAAGCAGTTTAGAAACGAACCTCCCCGATAAAGGTTTGTTCTTGTCTCAATGCGCCAGTAGCTCAGCTGGATAGAGCAACGGACTTCTAATCCGTAGGTCCCGGGTTCGAATCCCTGCTGGCGTACCATATACTATGGTGGGTGTAGCTCAAATGGTCAGAGTGCCGGGTTGTGGCCCCGGAGGTTGAGGGTTCAAGTCCCTTCACTCACCCCATAATACATTGATAGATATCAATGGGTTAAATTGAAAAAGGCTCCCTTAAAGAGAGCCTTTTTTCGTTTTCCATCCATTATCAATAGGACTCAGTGTTACAGGAATGATGGGTATTTTTAATAATATTGATAATTATAACGTTTGCTGATCTTCGATAAATGTTCCAGACATCATCAGACTCCATCCTTAAGCTCAACACAAACGATTTGCTGCAGAAATATGCTCTATGAAAAAATAAAAACAGCCGGTTGATGTTAAACATCAACTAATCGTAACATCAATGAAGTTTGGTTACTCATTCAATGGAGTTTGGTGTAAACATGACCATATCGGAGGCAGGTACCCGCTTCGTTCCCACATCCTTGCCGCCTCCTCGATGGATATCCCCTCTGGCTTGCAATGTTCACCGTCCCGCTCTCGGGGCCGCAACATGCGGCAGCCATAAGGCCGGGCCGGCCAAGGCAGCTCGCAGCCGTTCTCCTGCTGGAAGATGCAGCCCACCTTCCGCTGAGGATCTTTGTAATGTGGCCGAACCACCCGTGCCATTATATTCCAGTCCAAAAGCAGTACGATAGTATACCTGCCGCTGACCAAGGCCTCCTTGACCGCCTCCGCTGATCCGAAATCTGGCGGCAGACAGTGACCGGGCTGCAAGCTACAGCATCTTCCTCGGCAGCGTGAGCACATCTCAGTCTCCCGGTAGCCTTCCATATTTCCCTCCACAGTCTTGATTAAATTATGACTCAATTCCAAAAAGCGAACTATCTTAACAAAGATAAGAAGTCAAGAATCACATAAAACGTAAAAATATCAATAAATCAACTGCTCCAATTCATTTACCATGACGGCCAAACCTTCTGCGATTATAGAACTGGTCAGTCAAGTCATCGGGTTTAAGAGATAAAGTTTTTTTGGCAAGGAAACGGAGAGGATGATGATTTTCCGTTACTGATCTCTGTATAAAACAGAAGCTGCTCTATCCGCAGTTTTCTCAAGAGATTTCAAATAATCATTGCATCTGCTTTTACATCTGTTATCTTTATGTGTTATTAATGACATAATTATACTTCCACATTTATGTGAGTTGGGTAATTCAATAATATGAGTCAGCAATCATCTGCTTTGAGTCGACTTGCAGGAAGAGCACTTTACCGCCGGATGTCCGCTCTGGCTGCCAAGCGGCACTCTTGTCCTGGCAAACAAAGTCAAACTGGTCAATACAGCCCGAAGGATCGGAATTGCACTAGTGCATGTTCGTCATGTGAGCCAGAATCCAAATGCTTCAATGTTCGCACATAACAGAAAATATTTTGAATTCGTTTGTGATGTTTCGCCCCTGGACGGGGAGTATGTCGTTACAAAATCTTGACTGGGCGCTTTTTATGACAATGATCTAGATACGTTCTTACATTCACTCGAAGCAACACATCTTTTCCTCTGTGGTCTGCTGTCTTTCATGTGCGCTGCCACGACAGCCTGTGAGGTTTATGCACGAGGGTACAGCGTTTTATTTGTTCGTAATGCTACAGCATCGATTCCAATTAGTGGTGTGTCTGCTGAAATGATCCATAAAGTGGTTTGTGCGATTCAGGGATGAATGTTTTCCACGATCATGAGTACTGACGATGCTATACGGCTTCTGAGAGGTGAGACAAAGTGATCAAACAACATTATCGTGCTATCGCTTTCTACTCCAGCGGGGTCGATTCAACGATAGCCCCGCTCCTCGCTTTGGAAGATCTCGATCTGCGCCGGGAAGACATGCTGTTACTTTATGTCGACCTGGGAGGGGCTGTTGACAGGGTGAACAGGGCTGAGCAGCGAGCGAAAATCCTCGGAATAGATTTTATCGCCATTGATGGCCGAGCTGACTTCGACCGTGATTACTTGTCGCAGGCTATTTTATTGAATGGGTCGTACTGGGGATACCCATTGATCACCCCCCTATCCCGAGCATTCATGGTCGAGGCGGCTGCTTCGTTACTCACTTTTGGGAACGGCGAAACACGCTACCTGGTTAACGGCTGCACTCGATACCAGAATACGCGTTACCGGCTTGAGAAGCATTGTGCTAAGTATCCTCACTTTGCGGCGCTTGCTCCATTCATGCATCGCAGCATTAGTCGTCCGGAAAAGATCGAACTTCTTCGTCGAAATGGTATAGAACCCGGGCGTGGCGCTGAAATCGCTGAGGATGAGAACCTGTGGGGACGTGCTCTGGAAGGCGCGCCTCTGAACGACCTCAGCGATATCGAGATGAAGAAGGTGTTCCGAGTTACACAGGACATTTGGCCACCGTCACACACCTCCGATCGCTTTACGCTTCATTTTGCTGATGGATTGCCAATTGCCATTGATGGTAAGTTTATGCCGCTTAACGATATCATCGAACAGTGTGGGCAATTCGGTGCAAAGCATGGGGTAGGCAGGATTGTCATTTTCGAGGATACCGTTCCGGAACTTGGATACAAGCAGCGGGGTGTTTTTGAATCACCAGCCAGTACAATTCTTTATGCCGCTCATCGATTCATCGAGGATGCAGTCCACACACACTGATCGCATGCTCAAACGAGACATTGACCAGCAATGGGCGGAAATTGTTTATCGTGGAGAGTGGTTCGATGCAAATCGCTGCGAATTGTCAGCAGTTGGCCGCAGCTTCCAGTCCTGCGTATCTGGAGATGTGGAAATCGAGGTCTTTCTCGGGCATGTCCGGATCACGAATGCGGCTATTCCTCACTGTCAGCCCCTCGGTCCGCAATCTATAACAGGCGAAGATTAACCGGCTAAAGAACGCCCGCAAACATCTGGAGGCGGCCTGAAGTCATAGTTTCGTTTAGACTCATTGAAGCAGGACTGGCTTCCTCCAAATTTTAGATGAAAACATTGATTCATGAGGAGTTGATTCATGAGAAGACAGACAGAACATGCCATAAAATTACAGGATATGTATGCCAAAGAAGATGGAAGATTGAAGGGAAAAGATAGATGGGAGAAATTTCCTTTGTTCTGGTTTCATTTGTGGTTCATCCGGTTAATGAGTACCTTGGTATTGCATAAAATCACATGGACATGGCAAGAGCCCTGTTGTTTGAGACCAATCGAACAACAAAAGGAGGCTCCAGAC
>Ga0209723_1004379_pt1 | contig 15805 bp, 16 predicted proteins | sample BiotimSIPDNA_2_FD_185750 | JGI IMG/M metagenome (GOLD analysis project Ga0209723, IMG submission 185750) | Anaerobic biogas reactor microbial communites from Washington, USA - Biogas_R2 time_0 SIP DNA (SPAdes) (version 2) | ecosystem: Engineered > Bioreactor > Anaerobic > Unclassified | place... | reverse complement strand
AGACTGACTGGACTGCAGCACCCTCTGGAGCATAGGGATAGCCTGCTCGGCGTTCGACTGCATGAGTGCATTGATCGCAATCAGCTTCAGGTCTTCGTCCGCCTCATCCTCAGGACGCACGGGGCTCCCGGAGGCCTGGCTCATCTCGATTTCCAGCGCACGGGCCTCACTTATCCAGCGGCTTTTGGGAAACCGTTTTTTCAGAATGGTGATTGTGTCCATGGCTTCATGGCGCCGCCCTTGTTTGTTTTGCGCATATGCCTTCCAGTACAGCGAGCGATCGGAGCGGTTGCCGTTCAACCTTACTACCTCGTCGAACAGCTCAATGGCCCGATCCCATTGCCGCTCATCGAGAGCCATCATGCCCTGCTCGTATACTGAATCGGCCCGATCCGTCTCGGCGCTCCCGGCCGCGGTAGCCGGCTCGAATCCGAATCCCCCCACAATCCCGAGTCCTGCTGTACCCAACAGAGCTGCAACCAGAATACCGACTCTGCAGATTTGTTTCATAAGTCACCACTTCAGGAGGATCTGCGCGCCGTTTGCTGTTCGCGCAACCGGTTCTCCAGTATCCTCACTTTGAATAAGATTCCCTGCCTTTCGATTCTCTGCCTGATGCTTTCGAGATCATCCGCGGTCAGCCGCGACAGTCTGGCTTCCACTTCGAGAAGAATCCGCTCGAGATCATCGAGCACGCTCGCCATCCCGAGTTCTCCATTGTGTTGCGCGGTTTGCCTGAAGATGCGGTTTGCCGACGCCAGTTCCGACACCCATTCCTGGTTACGCGGTATGTCGATCCGGCCCGTGTCCTTCGGTGCATACATGATCTCGATTAGCACGATACGGGACCGATCCAGATGGTCCGCCACCGAAGTTGAGAGCACGCGCCGCCGATCCTGATCCGTAACATTCGTTGTCGTGATCGGCGTCTCCGTTCGCCAATAGCGGCCTGACAAAAAGGCCGCCAGGACCAGGACCGCCATGCCCGCCGCCCACGCCCAGTGCCGCGGCCGTATGGCGGATTTCCACCACAACCTCCTTCTGCGCGGCAACAGCGGTTGCAGTCGCTGCCAGATTTCGCTGCCATATTCCGCGGACCGTTCAGGAACGGCAAGCGTGTCGGCAGCAGCCAGGACGCGCTGCAGGTCCCGGTATTGATCCCGGCACGACAGGCACGAAGCGAGGTGTGCCTCGATATCGACGTGCTCAACGGCCTCACCGTAGTAATAGAGGATCAACTCGCCTTCCGATACGTGATTCATTGCTCCTCCACCAGGGGACTCAAAGCGCGTCGGATTTTCCTGACAGCTCGGAATACGCTGTCCTTGGCTGCCGCGGATTGCACTCCAAGTGTGCAGGCAATTTCGTTAATGGACATTCCTTCATAGTGCCTGAGCACGAACGCGGTTCTTTCCAGTGCGCTGAGCTTTCCGAGCGCACCACTGACACGCCGGCGCACCTCTATGCCGAGGATCATTTTTTCAGGTGTGGACCGGAACTCATTATTTACCGGCACAAGTCCCTGATCCGGATCATCGGTCGCGTTGAATTCCTCATGCGTCCGTCGTTTGCGGACGCAGTCGAGGGAGCAGTTGATGGCGATGCGGTAAAGCCAGGTTCCGAAGTTCGCACGCTCCTCAAATCTGTCCAGGTATTTGTAGGCTCGCAGAAACGTCTCCTGGACGACATCCTCGGCATCCTGCTCGATTCCGGTCATCCGAAATGCCAGGTGAAAAACGGCACGGCTGTGGCGTTCCACGAGCAAACGAAAAGCCTCGTCGTTCCCACCGATAGCTTGCTCCACCGCAACCGCATCATTGTCTTCCATCCAACCCATTAGACTCGAATCGCGGGTTTTGGTTGGGAAAAAATAATTCAGAGAGTGTTTTCGTACTGGGAATGGAAGATAGCCGACATGGCTGTCGGCCTTTATCGGATCGACATCCTGCTGAATAACGAACCGGCCGGAAGAGCGTTCTTTCGCATCGAATAAGCGGCATGGCGAATTGATGCATCCTTCATCGCCATGAACGTCCACAACCCAGGCAATCAGCCCGGTGAACATAGAGCTTCTTCCCGCACGAAACGCAGATCCAGCGTGAATTCTCACTCCGGACGAATCTACGGATCCCGACATCCTTGATTCTATCCAGATTCTCGATCACGCTCATTCCATACTTTCTACGGTAGCGGTCATCGAGCTGCCTGAGTCTCGAACAGGGATAATGATCAGATGAAAAGCAATACTTCTTATTTTCATTCCGTTGGCTGCAAGTTTTGATTCGACATACTACACGGGATTGCGCTCTATGAGTGTCGTCGCCGCGGCAGCCGGGACATCGGTTCCCTGTCTTCCTCATGGCGGCATAACAGACGCGGCAGTTCAGGCCGCAGGGAGCGATGTCTGTTATCGACGTCTTTTGATCATCAGGCGTCACATGCAGCATCATTGTGTCATTCCGCCTCGCCATTCATTTGTGCGTTATATCAACGCACCAGATAAGACGATCTTCTTCTGTTACCGTGATTTCCACATCCAGGAACTTCTTGATTACCTCGATATTCGTTGTGGAATGACGAGTCAACGGAAGCGTGCGAAATGAGCCGCCGCCGGCCAGCGCCAACGGAATCATAAGCTGATCCGCCAAATGTCGCCCGACGGGCACTCCGGATGACAGATACTCTCTCACTTCATCGCTCAGGAGAGTAGCCACGCGACTGGCGGGAACTCCGCGTTCTCCAAAGCCGGTGAAGACCTCGGTAATGCACTGGCTTTCGATCAGACATGTCAATACGTTTCCCGGGCCGGGTGAGTTCTTGACCTCCTGAATTGCAAAACATTCATCTTCCCAGGAAAGCTGCGATTTCAAAACTCCAATTTCAGTCTCCGCAATTCTTCCGGGGAGCCGAGAAACCACTGCAACTGCTTCTTTTCGAATAATGTCGCCTCTTTCCAGCAGATCAACTTTCGCGAGCTTCTGAGTGGGCCGGATCGCGGTCGTGAACCTTCCGCCTCCTGCCGGATAAAACCCGTGGCGCTCAAGCCGTGATTCCAGCTTAGGCCCCATGCGATTAATGACCGGAATAAAGGCGTGTGCCAGGAACTCGTAAGGAGGCGCGTGTTGGTCGTGCGTGCCGCCCTCGAGAACGATCTCGGATTCCTCGGCCGCAACCATCAGGGCCGGCAACACGGTCTGCAAGACCAGGGTTGTGCTTCCGGCTGTACCGATCGACCAGTGGTAGGCGCCTCCGGCAACCGGTCCAGGGGTGAAAGTAAGCTGTCCGGATCCGAACTCCGCTCCTTCCACTCGGGCTCGGCTTATTTCGGCCGCGGCATGCACGGCAGTGAGATGCTGTCGCAGAAGTCCGGGCTTTTCCCTTTTTGACCGGATTCGTTCAATGCGGAAGGACTTGCCCGTCACCAGAGACAACGCCAGCGAACTCCGGAGAATCTGCCCTCCACCTTCTCCCAGTGAACCGTCAATCGTGATCATCATTGCACCCATTCCAGGGGGTAACGTGCCGCACTCCAATCACCGTGAAAGCATATTGATGACCTGGTTATTCCGCGAACGTCCGTAAACAGATTCAGGAACACCACAAAGACAAGCGAAGAGATTGGTAGGAAGCGTGCTTAGAAGGCCGCGTGCCGGCACACCGGCTCCGACTACTTTCGATTTTTTTGCCCGTAGTAGGCATTCGGACCATGTTTCCGGCGATAGTGGACTTCCTGGATGTGCCGGGGGAGTTCATCCATTCCGGGATTCAACATAAAAGATCCCATTGCCATTTGCGCCACGCGTTCCAGAACCAGGCTATTCTGCACGGCATCCTCCGGATCCTTTCCCCAGGCAAAGGGACCGTGGCCCGCAACCAGAATCGCCGAAACCTGCAGCGGATCAGCGTCAGAGAGGCGCTCCACGATTATGTTGCCGGTCTGAGTTTCATATCCCTCGCTCGCCTCTTTTTCGGTGAGAAAGCGGGTTACCGGGACAGGGCCGTGGAATTGATCCGCGTGGGTTGTTCCCAGGCAGGGTATCTCCCGGCTAGCCTGCGCGAACATCGTGGCGTAGGTGCTGTGTGTATGAACGATCGCGCCCAGCTGCGGGAAAGCGCGGTAAAGGACCAGGTGCGTCGGTGTGTCCGATGACGGCCGAAGCGTGCCTTCCACTATGTTACCTTCGAGATCGACGACACTCATGTTCGCGGGGCTCAATAGTTCATATTCGACACCGCTCGGTTTTATCACTACATATCCGCTGGTCCTGTCGAAGCCGCTGACGTTGCCCCACGTGAGGGTTATGAGACCAAGTCTGACCAAATCCTGATTTGCACGACAAACGTCGGCCTTGAGTTTCTCGAGCATCAACCGGCCCTCCGAACTCTGTCGCGAATGTTCATCAGCTCCTTCATTACATTGAACATCCCCCCGGACCATGACGGAGTACCGAATGCATCGTGCAGTTGTTGATAAAGTCGGTACAGTTCTTTATACGTGCGATGGTTTTCTTCGACCGGGACAAACTCTTTGCCTGTTCCGACCATACAGTTTTGTGCGTCCTGGACGGATGCGTGGCCGCCGGCACGCACTCCGGCTGCTACCGAGGCAAAAATCGCCGCGCCCAGCGCAGGAGTCTGTTCGCTTCGGGACACTTTCATAGGGCGCCCGATGATGTCAGCATAGATTTGCATCAGGAGAGAGTTCTTGGCGGCAAGGCCGCCGCAGTTGATCACCTGCTCGACCCGTACTCCGTATTCTTCCATCCGGTCAATGATTCTCAACGCGCCGAACCCGGTCGCCTCGAGCAGTGCACGATAGATCTCGTGTGCCTCTGTCCGCAGTGTCTGTCCCACCATCAGTCCGGACAGGCGCGCATCAACCAGAATCGTGCGGTTTCCATTGTTCCAATCCAGAGCCAGCAATCCGCTTTCGCCCGGTTTCTGTTCGGCTGCTTTCTTTTCGAGGTTGGCGAATTGTTCCGCCTGATTTCTGCCGTATCTTTCCGGTACCAGCGTATTGACGAACCAGAGGAAGATATCGCCCACTCCCGATTGTCCGGCTTCGATGCCGTAATATCCTTCCATCACGGAGCCGTCGACAATTCCGCAAACACCGGGAATATCCTGCAATCTTTTGCTGTTTGGATGAACCATGATATCGCAGGTGCTCGTGCCGACGATCTTCACCAACGTGTCGGGAGCGATCCCGGCACCGACGGCTCCCATATGGGCATCGAAAGCGCCGACCGCTACTACAGCCGATTCGGGAATTCCCAGTTTCAGCGCCCATTCCGGAGAAATCGTCCCGGCCTGTCGATCCGCGGTATATGCCCTGTCGTAGAGTCTTTTGCGCAGATTTCCCAACCCCGGAGAGAGCCGATTCAGAAACTGCTCATCCGGCAGCCCGTTCCAGGCCGGGTTGTACATCGCCTTGTGCCCCGCGGCACAAACGCTGCGCTTGATCGTCAGGGGATCGGTGTTCCCTGTCAATACCGCCGGTATCCAGTCGCAGATCTCGATCCAACTGAAGGCCGCATCATAGACTTGTTCTGCCGTATTCCTGCAGTGCAGGATCTTGCTCCACCACCATTCTGACGAATAGGTTCCGCCGATTACGGAGAGAAACTCCGGCCGGATCTCGGCCGCCAGCCGTGTCAGCTCTTCTGCTTCGCGGTAGGAGGTGTGATCTTTCCAGAGCCAGACCATAGCTGCAGGATTCTCGCGGAACTGCTCCTGGAAACAGAGAGGCCTGTTGTGTTCATCGACAGGCATGGGACTGCTGCCTGTTGTATCAACACCGATTCCTATTATGTATCTCGGATCGAATTCGGGCGCACGACTCTTTGCTTTTCGAATTGCACCGCGGACTGTCTCCTCGATTCCACTGAGATAGTCGGCCGGATTCTGCCTGGCAAGATGCGGTTCGGACTCATCAATGATCACTCCATCCCTGCCGGAAGGGTACTCGTAAACGTGCTCCGCCAGTTCTCTGCCGCTGGACACATCCACAAGGAGTGAACGGCAGGAGTTCGTTCCAAAGTCGAGTCCAATCACATATCGAGACATTGTCAGCAACGCTCCTTGATGAATCTACCTGGTCGAAAAGTGATATATCGTGGTTTGACGATAAACCTGTCCAGGCCTCAGCGTGACTTGTGGAAATTGTGGATTATTGGGCGTATCAGGATATGCCTGGGTCTCGAGGCACAGGCCAGAGCGACGCTGGTAGGCGATCCCTTTCTTTCCCTTTGCTGCACCGTTCAGGAAGTTGCCGCTGTAGAACTGGAGTCCCGGCTGGTCCGTCAGGACGGACATGAGCCGGCCGCTCAGAGGATCATACAATTCTGCTACTTTGCGCACCTGTCCGGGATTGCCCCGCAGCACCCAGTTGTGGTCATACCCTTGCCCCAGCCGGAGTTGCTCGTCAGCGTCGTCAATGCGCAATCCTATTCTGACCGCTGTTCTGAAATCCAGAGGGGTGCCTGCAACCTTCTGCAATTCTCCTGTGGGGATCAGGCCCTTGCTGACAGGAGTGAATGCATCCGCCTCGATCATGAGCGTGTGGTCCAGAATAGTACGCGTGAAATCCCCCGTAAGGTTGAAATAGGAGTGCTGCGTAGGATTGAGAATCGTTGGCTTATCCGTGGTCCCCTCGTACTTGATGCGCAATTCGTTCTGGTCTGTCAGGGTATAGGTGACGGCAATCTGTACGGTTCCGGGATAGCCTTCTTCACCATCTTTGCTCACATAGCGGAATTGAACCGATGGCCCTGCCGGATCATCGAGAACGGTCCCATTCCATAACACCTTGTTGAAACCGATCCTGCCGCCATGGAGGTGGTTCTCACCATCATTGATGGTCAGCGAATACCGTTGCCCGTCGAGTTGGAATTGCCCTCTGCGGATCCGGTTGCCGTACCGTCCGACAATCGCTCCAAAATACGACGTGTCATCGACATATCCCTGAAGGGAATCGTAACCAAGAACGACATCTTCGATCTTCCCTTTCCGGTCAGGAACAGAGAGAGACACAATCGTCGCGCCGTATTCAATGGCCTGCATCGTAACGCCGCGGTTATTGGTGAGGGTGAACTGGCGGACTTCACGTCCATCCTTGAGTTTGCCAAAAACGGTCGTTTTCACGAGCTGCGTATCCGTTCCGCGTGTATTCGCCGCTGCAGATGAAAACGCCAGTATAGCCAATAGACAGAATGCAGGTGATCTCTTCATAGGGCATGCTCCATCCTGATGCTGAAAGGAACACTGCGCGTCACAGCACCGCGCCTATCTATAGCATCAAATCCGCTTGTGAGTATAGGAAAACCTGCGTGGCAGTCGACTCTGCGATTGTGAAAGATCATGGTGATGTGCTATTTATAGCGAACGTTCACGCAAGTATTCATCAGGGATTTTACGGGATTGCAAAAGACTGGCCAACTGCACTTCATACGGAGACGAAAGCCATGACAGTTAATTCCAGAAGATCGTTTTTGAAGAAGACCGCCATCGGAGGCGCCGCTCTTGCCATCAGTCGCGTGGCCGGCGGTTTCGCCGCTGCTCAGTCTGTCTCTGGTACTGCACGAGTGTATGTGGATCCCGTGCAAAAGATCGCTGCGCTGGACCGAAAAGTCTTCGGTTCTTTCATTGAGCATCTCGGACGATCGATTTATGGAGGCATCTACGATCCTGGCTCCAGGCTGTCGGACGCAAACGGTTTTCGGAAAGATGTTATCGAAGAAGTGAAAAAGATGGGCGTTCCGATCATCCGCTATCCGGGCGGCAATTTTGTCTCCGGATATAACTGGCTGGACGGCGTGGGACCGAAAGAGAAGCGCCCGGTCATGCTGGACAAGGCATGGAACACAATTGAACCCAATCAATTCGGCACGGACGAATTCATGCAATGGTGCCGGATGGTGGGAACCGAGCCGATGATGGGATTGAATCTGGGAACAGGCACTCCGGAGATGGCAGCCGCCCTGGTGGAATACTGCAATCATGAAGGCGGCACGAAGTGGAGCGAACTCCGTCGGCAGCACGGCATCGAGAAGCCGCACAATGTCAAATACTGGTGCCTGGGAAATGAGATGGACGGTCCATGGCAGATCGGCCACATGACTGCGCGCGAATATGGCCGGAAAGCCCGTGACTGCGCTAACCAGATGCGCATGGTTGATCCCTCTCTGCAGCTCATAGCCTGCGGATCCAGCAGTCCCGGAATGCGGACCTACCTTGAGTGGGACCGTGAGGTTCTCGAGGAATGCTACGATATGGTCGACGGGCTTTCGCTGCACTGCTATTACCGCAATGACGCCCAGGAGACCGGCGCGGCGGGAGACACTTCTAAATTTCTTACCTTCAATCTCGAGATGGAAGAACAGATTGCGGAGGTTGCGGGCGTGTGTGATTACGTCAGGGCCCGTACCCGCTCGCGGAAGAGGCTCTGGCTTTCTTTCGACGAATGGAACGTTTGGTACCGTCAACGCGGCGGAGACGGCGGTCGCAAGCGGGCGCCTCGCCTTCTGGAAGAAGTCTACAACCTTGAGGACGCTCTGCTCGTAGGCGGTTTCTGCAATTCACTCATGCGCAATGCCGATAGAGTGCGAATAGCGTGCCTGGCGCAACTGGTCAATGTGATTGCACCCATTGTGACCAGCCCGAATGGACTCATCCGCCAGACAACTTATTATCCGTACACATGGTCGCTTCAACACGCTCGGGGTGAGGTGCTTGATCTTGCAGTGGAATCTCCAACCTATGACGTCAAGGGTAAAGGAACCATACCCTACATAGATGTCGCTGCCACAATGGACGGCAGTACAATCTCTCTGTTCATTCTGAATCGGGATTTGGTCAAGGAACAGGACGTCGAGATCGTCTGGCGCGAAGCGCCACCGGAAGGTGTGGCGTTTTCTCAGGTTCTTACCGGCACTGATTTGAAGGCATTCAACAGTTTCGAAAACCCGAATAAAGTAACGCCTCAACCGTTGGAGTCGCCGAAGATTGGAACCAGGACCGTGGTTCGGGTTCCTGCGCGTTCCTATTCTGTTATTCAGTTCCGGAATGGATCGCGGCCGGCGTGAAGGCCCGGCGCTGAAGTTGCGGGCCTTCACTGACACCTAAGGTTAATGTGGTCGCCTGGTCGACCCTGGAATTGGTAGGGTTAACGTCACCTCTCGTTCTTACGATTTGATGCCGGCGAGAATTTCCCTGCCGAAGGCAAGGCAATCGGATCGTTTGAGGAGGTCATAGTCTTCAAGCGGCTTGCCGGCGAATGTGGGATACATATCCTCCATCCTCTTACGGTTTTCCGGATCGATCAGAGCTTTTGTGATTCTGCCGTTGAACACCTTGGAGGGAACGTTGGCAGATTCGGTGAGCTTAGCGAGGTGATTGTCGATATACATGGTTTTCTGAGCGGGGCCGACTGGCTTTTCTCCGTTGCCGCAGACGGCGAACAGCCCTCGAATTTTGCCTTTGAGGATTGCCTTATTCTTTGCGATGTAGTCCTGCAGCTCTTTGGGAGTGACGCCCGATCGAATGGAGCCGCCCACGACGATGTGGTCAAAGGGAGCGAGATCGGGATTCTCGCGCACATCGAAGACCTTGGCAATCCCGCCCATTCCTTCCGAGATCCAGACTGCGGCATCACGTGAACTTCCGCACCAGGTCGCAAAAAGCACGGCCGTCTTCTTGTCGGAAGGCATTGGGTAAAACTCCAAAGCCCTTGCGTTATTAGCCAAAGCCATCGTGCTGACTCCGGCAGCCAGTCCTAACTTAAAGAAATCTCTTCTTTCCATATCCAGCCTTCTCCATTTAAGATTGTGCGATGTGTAAATCTACACCGATTTCCAAATTTCACAAAGCCGGTTAATCCGCTGCCCTGCCGGACCAGATTGTCATCGTGCGGCATTACGCAGTCTGATGAGACTCGATGCCGGGCTGTGAGTACGGCGGGGACAGAGTATTGCAGCAATGCTTGAACCTTGGGCTTCAATTACCTGAAGGAGAAACGAAATGAAACGATGGTTGCCTGTACTCCTGTCGCTGCTGTCATTGGGAACTATTTTGTGCCTGGCTCAGACAGATCAGGTCACGATCAAGGAAGATTTTCAACCCTCCAGTTTGAACCAACCCGGCCAGGACTACCCGCAGGTTAATTCTCAAGGTTACGCCCGGTTTCGAATTGTCGCACCCCAGGCGCAAAGCGTCACTGTTAACCTGGGCGGCCCAGGAGGGACGCCTCTCAAGAAATCCGGTGACGGTGTATGGATTGGCACCACGGCAGTGCCGCTGGATGAAGGCTTTCATTACTACCATCTGTCGGTCGATGGAGGCACCTTCAACGATCCCGGCGCCTTGAACTTCTACGGGTCGATCCGCTGGGAAAGCGGGATCGAAATCCCTGCACACGATCGGGAATTCTATGCGCTCAAGGACGTTCCTCACGGCCGCGTTCAGCAAATCTTATTTCCTTCGAAGAGTACCGGCATCTGCCGCAGAGCATTCGTCTACACGCCTCCCGACTACGAAAAGAACCTGACCAGGCGTTATCCGGTGCTGTACCTGCAGCATGGCTGGGGAGAAGATGAAACGGCCTGGAGCAATCAGGGGCACGCGAATCTGATCATGGACAACCTGATAGCAGAAGGCAAAATCAGTCCGTTTCTCATCGTGATGACGTATGGCATGACCAATGAGGTCAAGTTCGGAACGATCGGAACTTACGATGTCACGCCGTTCGAGACAGTTCTCGTAAACGAATTGATCCCGTACATTGACGCCAACTTCCGCACTCTCGCCGATCAGCCCCATCGCGCCATGGCCGGCCTCTCGATGGGCGGCGTGCAAACGAAAGCGATCACCCTTAAGCATCTCGACAAGTTTTCCCACATCGGCCTCTTCAGCGGCGGAACGATCTCACCGGAGGATGTGAGCAAGACGCTCGATTTTGCGAAGAAGGTAAAGCTGGTATTCGTCAGCTACGGCAGCCGCGAACTTGGCGGCAAGATGGCCGGCGCCTTTGGTGGTGACCCCAAGGCAAATGCCGAGGCGCTGAGACGGGCGGGTATCAACAGTGCCTTCTACGTCTCGCCGAACACGGCTCATGAGTTCCTGTCCTGGCGCCGCAGCCTGCGCGAGATGGCACTATTGCTGTTTAAGGAATAGAGACCAATGCGCCACTGGAAATCGTCGCCGACCTAAGCGAGCCGGGCACGGATTTCGCGCAAAGCCAACAAACAGCATGTAGGTTGGTCAAGGTCCGTTTGCCATCTGCCCAGGAGACGGATTCAACGGCGCACTTCCTTTCCATGCAACTGACCAGGCGCAACAAATGGGAAAACTAAAAGGACTCTTGCACTTGATGCGCTTCGAGCTCCCATTTGCGGCAGGCGTTTGCGTCACCATTGGGCAGTTGTTCGCATTGGGAGCGCCTGCATCCATTTCAAAGACTGCATATGCCTTTCTGTCGGTCTTTTTCATTTCAGCATCGATACTTGTACTTAACGACTACTTTGATGTCGAGACCGATAGAATCAACGCACCACACCGGCCCATACCTTCAGGAGCGGTCAGCAGACCAGAAGCGCTATCATTTTCGATCCTGCTTATGGTTGCCGGCTTACTGCTCAGCTACTTTCTCGGAGCACCTGCCTTTGCCTGCTCCATAGTCCTGTTGATTATCGGATTTCTATATAACCGGAAATTCAAGAAAAGCGGATTGCCGGGAAATCTGATGGTCAGCTTCTCCGTCGGAATGACTTTCGTCTATGGCGGAGTATCGGTCGGAATGCCTTTCAATAATGTAGTATGGTTTTTCGGCCTAATTGCTGCTTTGGTAGACCTTGGAGAGGAAATAGCGGCCGATGCCATGGATATGGCCGGCGATCGTATTATCCAGTCAAGGTCTCTTGCTTTACGCTTTGGGAGGGATGCCGCTCTGAGGATCAGCGGCGGCATCTTTTTTCTTGTCATTGCCCTGACCGTCGTTCCTTTCCTTTTGGGATGGTTCACCATCGAATATCTCGTGCCGATCGCCGTAATGGATGTCCTGATCGCTTATTCGACGCTGCGCTTGCTCAAATCAGACGACCACGAGGGGCGAAAGCACATTCGCCGGCTCTACCTTGGCGCAACTGCGGGCCTCCTGCTTTTTCTTCTGATGCGCTTGTGATCAGCGACAATTATTTTTTTCGGGTAACGACAATTAAAATTTTCGGGTGTTAGTCTCCGACCCTAATGGCGTACGTTTGGTCTCTACCAGGAGGCCAGATGACGCGAGACCAACAAGTACGGAGGCTTATGTCGCTGATCAAGAAGGGACTTCCACTGGCTACTGCAGCAGCCAAATCTGGTATGAGTGAGCCAACCGCCAGAAAGTATCGAAGAAAGGCAAAACTACCGAGCCAACTAAGGAAAGACCATGACTGGAGAACACGGCCAGATCCCTTTACAGAGGTATGGCCGGAGATACAGCAGTTGTTGGAACGAGATGCCGGATTGCAGGCAAAGACTGTTTTCCACGAACTGCAGCGACGATATCCTGATCGGTTTCCTCAAGGGCAATTAAGAACATTACAACGGCGTTTCCGCGACTGGCGAGCACTGAACGGTCCAGACAAGGAGGTCTTTTTTCCTCAAGTGCATATCCCTGGCGAGCAGTGCCAATCCGATTTCACAAGCATGAATGCACTGGAAATAACGATCGCCGGTGTTCCACTAAAGCATCTGGTTTATCATTTCGTGCTCCCATACTCGAACTGGGAACACGTAACAATCTGCTACTCAGAAAGTTTTGAGTCTTTATCCCAGGGCCTACAAGAAGCACTCTGGACCCTCGGAGCGGTTCCATTCGTGCATCGAACAGACAATCTTTCGGCAGCAACCCATGAGCTGATTATGAGCCGTGGACGAGGATTCACCGCACGATATATCGAACTGTTAAATCACTACGGAATGGAGCCATCAAAAAACTTTCCTGGCAATGCGCATGAGAACGGAGATGTCGAGCAATCTCACTTCCGATTCCGAGATGCAGTCGATCAGAGGTTGCGGCTGCTCGGTATCCGGGAATTTAGCAGTCTCAGTGAGTACACCAACTTTCTTCGAAGCATCGCCGAGGAACGGAACGTTTCTCGCAAGAACGCATTAAGTCAGGAACTGGAACATATGCGGCCTTTGCCCGTTCGACGGATGGATGCTTTCAGGGAGCTCGATGTCACTGTAGCCCGGTCGAGTGTTGTTCGTATCCTACACAATGCCTACTCAGTGCCGTCCCGGCTGATTGGTCACCGATTGAGGGCTCGTATTTTTGCGGACGAAATCGAGTTGTATTACCGCGGCTGCGTCGTAGAGCGCCTGGAAAGAATCCGCGGCAACGACAATTACAGAATCGATTACAGGCACATAGTGTACTCCCTTGTTCGGAAACCTGGGGCTTTTCAGAGGTTTGTTTACCGTGAAGCTATGTTTCCCACGCTGAATTTTCGAAAGGCTTATGACTCCCTTAAAGAAAAATCCACCAAATGGGCCGATCTGGAGTACTTGAGAATCCTTCATCTGGCAGCAAGAACGTTAGAAAGCAGGGTTGAGGCAGCCATAGAAAAGCTACTGGCAGAAGGACGGGTTCCGGAATACGAAGCAGTGCGCTCGATTGCTGACCTCGTAGAAGAGATTCCTTGGCCAAAGGTTCAGATCCAACAGCCCGATCTTACTGTTTATGATCAACTGATTGCATAAGGAGGGCACCATGCGAAGCCAAACACTCGAGATTCGACTGAAAGCCTTCCATTTGCCATCATTCCTGTCGAACTATGACGAGACTGCATCAAAAGCAGAGAAGGCCGGATGGGCACACGTCAGATACCTGGAGACACTCGCGGAATTGGAAGCCGAGGACCGGCAGAATCGTCGAGTTGAGAAGCTGCTGCGCGAAGCAAAACTTCCAAGAGACAAGACGCTGGCGACCCTCGAACTGGACCGCTTGCCCGTAACGGTGCGAAATCAGGTGAAGGCTCTCTGTGATGGACAATTTTTGCCGAACGCAACGAACATTTGCGCCTTTGGAAACCCTGGAACCGGTAAAACACACATCGTTGCTGCAATCGGTCATGAACTGGTGCGCCGCGGGCATTCCGTTCTGTTTGCCCCGGTATCGGCTTTGGTTGAGAAGTTGTTGGTGGCAAAAAGGGATTTACGATTGACGAAAGAACTCAAGCGCCTCGATCGGTTTGCCTGTCTTATCCTGGATGATATTGGATACGTGCAGCAGGATCGGGAGGAGATGGAGGTCCTTTTTACGCTTCTGTCCGAACGTTACGAACGACAGAGCGTGATGATTACAAGTAACCTTGTGTTCTCGAAATGGGACCAGATCTTTAAAGATCCTATGACCACCGCAGCCGCAATAGATCGAGTGGTACATCATTCGATAATCCTGGAGTTAAATGTTCCCAGCTACAGAGCAGAGGCTGCGCAAAAAAAGAAAAATCAAAAGGTAACCGCGGTGTGACGCGCAATAGCAAGAGAGCTGCTCTGCCCCACCCCCCGGGGCAGAGCAGCTCTCTTGCTCCAATTAACCTGGTTGGAGAAAAGAAAGTTTTAATTGTCGTTGGAAAAAGAAATGGTTGACGCTAAACACGCTTGTTCAGGATGTGAAATAGTTGCACGGGCTACATGATGAACGAACAAAACCGGCAGGATCTAGGAGTGGGCAATATAACTCTTGAGATAAAGCCCGGATTTGACAAGGCTCTTCTCGTTGAGCTGCTTCGTACGATCGGCTCTCTATGCTAAACGCAGAGACAGTCGCAAAGGTGCATCTGGCGGAATACGATGTGGTCGAGGACGCGGATGCCGAGGATTTCGAGGCTTCAACTAACCGGGTCGGTGCAGTCGCGGTCTTCCCGCGAGGGAGCAAGATCTCCTGAACGATAGTTATGGATGAAGACCACTGCAGCCGCACCTGTCCATCAATGTTGATTTCCAGACCTCCCTCGGATGAACGATCGAGGTCGACAGACTTCCGATGCTTATCATGTGGTAGCCGATGGTTCTGTTCTTGCTATCGAGGGTAACCAGAAAGAAGTGCTCGCGATCAAGCGCGGGATTCATGGCGCGTGCAGCGGTGAACTGTCGGTTTTCTTTGCAATCTCTTGATATAAATATGCCAACTAATACCGCTCTTTTTTGCCATCTGACTCATAGAGGGTGTCGGCTTTTTTTACAAAGAAGTCAAACGTCTCCATGAGTCCGGATGTCTAAATCAGTCTGCCCATAGGGCTTAGAGGGAATTGCCTGCTCTTGGCTTCTAAATTGCTTTCAAAGACATGCGAAAATCTTAACAATTCGCTGATTAGTTAGGATGTGAAGAAGATGAGAAGGATTCGTATCTTGCTAGCCGTACCCGCCAGTTTTTCATTCCAAATGGTTCCGCACTCGCTTTTTCCATGATCTCTGTCTCGTAAAAACCAATTCTTATTGATTAACGCCATCATCTGGAGGAAGGAATACCATGCTGAATGGACTAAACGAACAAAGACAGTTGCTCACTGTGCTACTGGTAATGACCGGACTGTCGTGCTTCTCGGCAGCAGCACTGGCCGCGCCTGTGTACCTGGACCCCGTCACCAACCTTGAGTGGCGTCAAGTCAAGGATACGGTGGGCTATTCCTACGAGAGTAAGCGTCAAATAATCCCCACTGGATCAAAGCGAGAGTCTACTACAGGCGGACGTTCCAGGGAAGCAGCTGGTCGAGGGCTTCAAGGTTGTTGCAGTCCATATTCGGCAGTTTTTCAAATAGGT
>Ga0209723_1004377_pt1 | contig 15808 bp, 12 predicted proteins | sample BiotimSIPDNA_2_FD_185750 | JGI IMG/M metagenome (GOLD analysis project Ga0209723, IMG submission 185750) | Anaerobic biogas reactor microbial communites from Washington, USA - Biogas_R2 time_0 SIP DNA (SPAdes) (version 2) | ecosystem: Engineered > Bioreactor > Anaerobic > Unclassified | place... | reverse complement strand
TCGCCGGACCGCCTGGGCGAGCGTGATTGCCCGACACGCTCCTAGGTCTCTCGAGCGATCTCGCGCGGACGTCGTCATCGTGAATGAACGAGGATTTGACCGCAAAGAGGCCGACCTCGTTTACGCCGCGGCCGCGCGACACGACGTCCCGATACTCGCCATATCCCCGCCAACGGCGGGCGCTCCCAGCGTCTCCTCGGACGCGATCGTCCGGCGTTTGCAGGCTCTGCTCGCCGGGCCAGGCGAGGGGCGAGCGGAAGCATCCGCAGCTCACGAGGAGATCAAGAAGCTCACGGTCGGCGTGCTCGTCGTCGACCTCGAGCAACACATCGCTGCGATGGGTGGCACTGCTCTTCAGTTGACCGCTCGGGAGTTCGATTTCTTGTGCTGTCTCGCGCGGCAACCGGGCCGAGTCTGGAGCCGTCAACAACTCATCGATCTGGTCTGGGGACACGATTACGTCGATCCGCACTTGGTCACCGTCCATATGGCTAATCTCCGCAAGAAGCTGGGTCGGGCGGCGGAGCACGAGGGAACGGCGGGCATTCCACGGCTGGAGGTCATGAGGAGCGTGGGCTATCGGCTTGTCTGCCCGGACAATCCTCCTCTCGGTCCGGCGACGGTTGCCCCCGGTGATCTCACTGTCGGCGACCCGGCGGCACCCTTTGGGAGCCGTCAGCCCGGCCGCCTCCCCTTCGTGGGGCGACAGCAGGAGATGCAGGTCCTCCGCGGGATGATCGACACGACGCTGGCCGGAGTGACCCGGAGTGTGGCCATCGTCGGAGACCCCGGCATCGGCAAGACCCGTTTGGCCGAGGAGGTGGCCGCCTACGCGCGCGAAGCCGGTGCATGCGTCTACTGGGGTAGGTGCCGGGACGCCTCCGTCAAGCCTGCATACGAGCCGTGGGTGGAGATACTGCGGCAATGGAGCCGGGAGGATCCCAAAGGCGGATTCGACCAGGTCTTCACACCGTCTCCGGGCGACATCAGATTGCCCTCGGACGGCGAAGGTGCCCGCCTCCGGCTCTTCGAGAAGCTCGCGGACGCCGTCCGCCGAAAGTCTGAGGCAGGTACGCTCTGCCTGATCCTTGACGACCTGCACTGGGCCGACCCCTCCACCCTTCTGGCCCTTCAACATGTGCTTGGCCATTTGGGGGAGGCTCCCGTGGCCCTCCTGGTCACCTACCGGCCGCACGAAACCGCCCCTTCTCCCTTTCTCACAGAGGTGATCAACGACTTGGTACGCGGCGACCTGGGACCCGTGCTTCTCCTGCGGCCACTTTCCCAGAGTGAAGTCAATCGGTTCGTGGAGTTGAGCGGGTTGGAAGACCGAGTACCGGCACCCCCTCCGGGTACGCCGCGGGTCGAGTATGCCGCCATCGACGGCGTCCACGACCTGGCCTCGGAGGTCTACCGAGAGACCGAGGGCAATCCTTTCTTTCTAACCCAGCTCGTGCGGCTCCACCTTCTCGCGGGCGAGTCCCCAGGATCTCTGCCGGATCGACGGACTCTGAGCCGGGAGGAGGGGGTGCGGCGCGTCGTCCTCAACCGCCTACTGCCTTTGTCACAGTCCTGTCGTGAGACTTTGGACGCGGCCAGTGTGATCGGTCGCGAGTTCACGCAGCCGGTGCTCGCGGGCACGATAGACCTCGCCCCCAAACTGCTATTGGAACGGCTGGGCGAGGCTGTTGACGCCAACTTGGTCCTCGTCCAGGAGGACGCTCCCGAAGAGTGTCGTTTCGTGCACAGCATATTCCAAGAGGTGCTGCGGACCGAGCTCTCCCCGCAGCGCCGGGCGACCCTGCACGCCAAAGTGGCAAGGGTCCTCGAACACCTGCATGGCCACGAGCTGGACGCCTATGCGGCGGATCTTGCCTACCACTTCTCCGAGGCCGTTCCGGCGGGGTTTGTGTCTGAGGCGATCGACCACTGTTTGCGCGCAGGCCGAGTCGCTGCCCATCGGTGCGCCTGGGAGGAGGCTTGCTTGCGGTTCCGGCGGGCTATCGATCTCCTCGAACTGCTGCCGGCCGAACCCCCGGACAAGAAGCGGGGGCTTGCCACGCAGGCCTGGGAAGAGCTGGGTGACGTGTACTACGTACTGGTTGACACCGTGAATGCGCTGGAGGCTTACGAGCACGCCCTTCGTCGCATCCCGTGTGAAGAGCGGTTGCTGCGGGCGCGTCTGCTGGAGAAGATCGCCGAACAGCACACGGACCACCATCATTACGACCTGAGCACGGCCTGCCTCACCGAAGCGGAGACCCTTCTGGGACCTCCGCGGGAAAACGCAGAGGTAGCGTGGTTGGATACGTGGATGACCGTACAGTGGACCCGCGGGTGGGTCTACTTCCACGAAGGAAGACTCGATGAGCTGTATGACCTGCTGCAACGGGTGGATAGGGAGGTAGTCGCTCGCGGAAGCCCGCGGGAGAGGGCACAGCTTCAGGACCTGCGTATGCACGCCGAGTGGACGCGCCATCGGTTCGTGTCCACGGACGATATCCTGGCACTGGCCGAGGACTGTGCGAGAAACTTTGGAAGCACCGGCTCTCCCGTAGATGCCATGCGGGGCGAACGTGCCCTCGGCCGCGCCTACTTGTGGTCGCCGGAGAGGAGGCGCGACGCGCACGATTACCTGGTCCATCTCTATGATCAGGCCAAACGTGAGCACTCCGGCTGGGATCGGCTGGTCTCGCTCTGGTACCTGGAGATTTGGCATCGGCTCGAAGGTGAGGTTGACGCCGTTCGTGCCTACGGCCTGGAGACGTTGTCCTTGATGACCGATCCTCCCGGAGTCTGGAGCGAGTTCGGAGGAGAGGCCAGGGGCCATCTTTCCTGGGTGGCTTGGCGGGAGGGAAATCTCGGTCAGGCGCGTGAGCTCGCCATCAGGGCTTTGAAAGAGATCCGGGGGGAGGCGTTCTCCCCTGTCGAATGGCAGGCTCGCTGGACGCTGCTCGGGCTGGCCCTACGCGACCAGGACTGGGCCGAAGCGGCCGGTCAGGCCGCAGTCATCCTTGACCCGGTGCAGCAGAAGATGCCCGATGATCTGGAGGAGCTGATGAGGCGGTTGGTCGACGAGCAGGCGCGGGACAGGGCACCCGGACCAGGGACGGTGGAGGCGCTGACCGCCACGGCCCGAACATGCGGGTATCTCTGATACGTGCCACCCACGGCCGAGAACCCCAAAGAGACAAGTGGGCATCCCGGACTGCGCCACGGGGCCAAGGCTATGTGTGTTGAGATACCACGACTCTCATTTGCGGACTCAAGCCCAGCTGAGTCTTGACCGGACAACCCCCCGCCGCCCTCAGGATGGCCTCCTCGTACTTCTCCGGAAAGTCCTCCGGCACAAGGATATCGATGGCCACATTCTCGAGAAGATGGGTGGCTTCGTTTTGCTCGGCATGAATCCGCAGCCCGGCCTCGCTGAGAGCGAACCCCCGTTCCTGAAGAAAGGCCCTCGCCCCGGCAGCCGTGCAGGTGGCAAGAGCGCACAGAAGCATATCGAACGGTCCATACGCACCGGGGTCCCCGCCCCGAGCTGGAGGCAAACCGACCTTCACCACAAGATCCTTCGCCTGGGCGCGCATCCACGTAGAATCTACGAAACTGACTTCGGCTTCCATATCCCATCCTTTCGACCGGTGCCGGCGCGCTAGAATCCTGCCCCTTTGCCTGGTGTGCACGAGTGGGCAGCCGCTCACAGCCTACCGGTGGGGCAATTCACTCTCAATAGTCTCTACGGCGGGCAGCCTTGTGGCTTCCTCTCTCGCCAGCAACGCCGCCCCCAGCGCCCCCACGATCTGCGGCTCCTCGGGCACGTGCAACTCCATCCCGATGGCCTCCTCCAAGAACTTCTTTACCGCCGCGTTCTTGGCGACACCCCCGGTAAACACCGCCTCGGGCCTGATTGTCAGAGCTTTGGCCATGACCGCCACGCGAGAAGACACCGCCCTGTGCACGCCCGCTATCAGGTCCGCCCTATCCTTTCCGGCACCCCGCAACACCACTACCTCTGTCTCCGCGAAAACGGTACAAGTACTGCTTATCGAGCACGGGTGCCTGCTCGACAAAGCCAATGGGCCCATATCGGCGATATCCTCCACATCCAGCACGTGTGCCATAACCTCCAGGAACCTTCCGGTGCCCGCCGCGCACTTATCGTTCATCACGAAATTGACGACGTTTCCCTCGTCGTCTACCTCGATCGCTTTGGAATCTTGACCGCCCATATCTATGATGAAGTGACAATCGGGAAATAGAAAATTAGCCCCTTTGGCGTGGCAGATAATCTCGGTTATAGGTTTGTGGGCGAATTGTAGAGTCCTTCTCGCATAGCCTGTGGAGACGATATAGGCGAGGTCTGACACATCGACGTCCAAACCCGATTTCTCCAGGGCTTCCTGCATCACGGCATCCGCTGCAATCTTTACATCGTGTCCGGTGGACCTTACGGCATAGCCCAGTATCCCGTTATCGCCAATGATCACCGCTTTAGCGGTCGCAGCGCCCACGTCCACACCGGCAAACAGCTTCGGGTCGTTCTTCGTGCTTTTAGAATTCATATTTGAGCTCTGTTCACGATCATGACTTCACGTCGATTCATACGCAACCGTCATCCGGCCGCCAGAGATATTATCCTAGCCGCACCGGTCCAATCACGTGGGCCACCTACGACAAACCGGCCCGCCGCTTCACGCTTCTGCTCTCAGTTCCTCGATGCTTCCTTGCGTTTCTTCAGCATGTAGGCGAAGGTCTCCACTTTGGTCCTCAATGACTCGGCACTATACGTTCGGGAGTCGAAATTGTCAGTCTCAAGAGCGAGAACCGGCAGCCCGGTGGTCCTTTCGAGATACTCCTTCTGAGTATGAGAGGTCAGCGACGCAGGCCGGCAGTTGAACAGGTAGTTTGCGATAAAACCATCGAGTTTCATCACCTTGGCCCCCGACTGGAACATTTTGATCATGGCGTCCGTGCCGTGGACGGGGCCGCTCGCGAGCTCATGGTCCGCTATGGTTTCACCGGGCGTGGAGTAGGTCTTTTTCGGCGGATGCTTGGGCCCTCCGACCTGCGCCAACACCATGGTCAGAGGCACAGCAAGACCCGCGTCCTCCACAAGGCTGGTCACCCTGGGATCAGACGTATGACCACTCGCCATCATGACCCTAGGCGCCCCTTTCTCCGTGACGCCCTTGCCGGCCTTCACTCTCTCTTCGAGTTCGGATATCAGGATATTCATGGCCTTAATGCCTTCACGTATCCCCCGGCCGGTGGATGAGCCGGACAGCGCCTCCAGCAGTTCCAGCTCCACAACGCTGATCGGTACTGGATCCGCACGCATGAGATCGAGCAGCTTCAGCAGGTTGTTTATGTAGCCGCGGCTGTCAATCTGAGACTTCTCCCACGCGTCGGGCGCGACCTCGATGCCAAGGACTTCTTCGGACTTCTTGAGTGCCTGATTGATTTGAGCGCCGAGATAGCTCACCCTCTGCGGCAGGTACCGAGGGTACTCACCCCACCTGGAATCCATAACCCCGTCTATATAAGCGACAGGCACACCGTACAGCGCCGTTACCAGGTCGTCGGCCTTGGAGCCCATGTCGCAGAAGTAGCTGGAAGCCAGCGCCAAGTCGGGCATGGGGACCATGCCTTTGATGATGCCCCCGATCTTCGCCTGCCACAACGAACACAAGGCATGTCCGGGCGGCAATCCGTTGGCCTCCCCTGCCTCCAATATGGGGGTGAGCTTGTTGAAGATCTGCCCCATGGTGTGGTCGAGAACCATATCGGGCGCACTCACAAGCACGTCATCGGAGGATGCGCTCAGCATCAGTCCCGGCCCCAGTATGGCGGGAAAGCCGAAGTACACGACCTTCTTGCCCTCGTCCTTCGCAAGAACCAGGTCGATCAGCTCCTTGAGCCAGGCTCCCAGAAGCTTTCTCACTCCTACCAGGCTGAGATCGTGGTTCTGTTTGACCCAACTCTGCGCCGAGGGCATGTCATCGGGGACGATCCCGAGACGCGCCAAGGTCTTCTCTATCCTGGGCCTTTCCTCTTCTATCTCTTTCTCCTCGAACCCGCACAGCTTGAAGAGCTCGTCATAGTAAGCCATGGCTCAAGTCCTTATCGTTTCGATGTATGTCTCGATACGTGTTCTCATCGTACCCAGCTCGGCCGCAGTGTCGTACTCCGACTCCAGAACCAGCATGTTCAGCCCGGTCTTCTGCTTCAGTATCTGGGGGAAGAAATAGGACTCCACCTTGTACGACTCACGGTACATGAGTTGGTACCAGATCAACCCGGAGGCCCTATAGTCCCCCACCAACTCGACGAGGAAGTCAAGCCGCTCCGTCCCAGGGCGGAACCAGCCGGGGCACACCCGCTCCATCAAATACGCCTTTGCCAAGGCTGCCATCGGGTCATCTTCGAGTCCAACGCTCGTCCAATAGGGGCGAAGCCCCTCAGCGAACTCCTCCATAACGACCATGCCGCCGCAGTCTTCGATCAGGTCCAGCACCTTGGTGTCACCGTCGCCCAGTGTCGACCCGGTGAGCAGTACCCGGGGGACGTTGTCGGCTGAGGGTTCCCTTTTCTTCGCCTCCTTAAGGTAAGACTCGAGAACGTCCACCATGACTTCCTTGTCGGCCAAGAAGGAACCGTGGTGGAGGGCAATGAAATCCCGGCTGGGTACAACGTTGCCGTTGGCTTTGCGCAACATGCTTATCTGTGAAAACAGCTCTCTTTCGCGATTGCACAGCTCGATCGCCTTCTTGAGCCCTTGCTTGCCGATCCTGATGCCCGTGAATCTCTCGAGCTTGTTCTTGAGTCGTTTCAATCCATCGAGATAGTAGCCCAGGGCCAGTTCGTCCTTAACGTGCGGCACCCCAAATACAAATGACTCTACTTCGGGAGTATAAAAAACAATTGTGTTAGAAAAGGCCCGCGCGTGATTATCAGTAATGGGGACAACAATCAGATCTGCAATACTGTAGTAAAGGTCTTTCCTTGAGGTGAGATACCCTATCTGACTACGCCAGAAGGGGTCTATCCATCGACATATATACGACCCGGCATCCCTCAGGATGTTGTTGTCGCCGGCCCGTACGTAGCCTATGGGGATGGCGTCGCAGGCCAACACCAGTTCTTCCGGTAAGTAGCCTCCGGCCGTATAGCCGATGACCTTGCGGCCCTGTCTCTTGGCCTCCTCGAGACTGCCGAGCCTTGTTTCTAGATGCGCACCAAGCCTCTGTAAAGCATCCATCCATGCCTCCCACATCTCTTGGGATCTTGTTCGAGAAGCCCCCGACCCACTCGATGGGGTTGGTGGCGATGCCGTCGGCCCGGGTGATTCTCAAGAGCAGCGTCGAACCGGCCACCAACACACCAAACCTGACTGCGAGAACCCCGCGCGTTTCATGATAGACCTTCGCCGAGCCATCTGCAGCCGCGCATGGGGCCCCATAGCCTGCTTCTAACCGGACGACCTGAGCGATGCGGCTTTCCCTTAAGCTCCCGCGCCCGGCAAGTACGGCCTCACGTGCATCTTCAGCCAACTGGCCCCCGTGCGAAGAGGCGAGGCGCGCGCTTTCAATCAGGACAATCTCGGCTGCTGAGGGTCGAAGGGTCTCCTCGGATTCATCCCCGCGGAGGCTGATGAGCGGACCGTCGACTTCATGGCCAATGTTGAGAGATACGAGAAGGGTCCTGAGCAGGCGAGGGCTATCGATGACCCCGCATGGTGTCGTCGCCCCGTTCTGCTCCGGTTGCGAGATACTTATCGCTTCTCCCATGAAAGAACCGGAGTCGGAAGATCCCAGGGCTGTCATCGGTCTATTGGATCCGAGCGCGAGGGCCCATATCACGCCGAGTCTATTGAGCTTTTCAGCCCCTTGGCCCAGGTTCTTGACCATGCTCGAGAACATGGGCGCTTCGTTTCTCATTACGTATGTCTGGGAGGATATCCGCAGGCGTTTCGGCCACTAGATGGGGTGTGTGCTCATCATCCGAACGGGCTCATGTTGGCGGATGTCACCTTAGCGCCTGTCGGCATCCTGACCCGCCCCACGAGTGGCGCGAGGCACTAGACTGCTGTACAGTGACAAGCCAAGCGACGAGGGGAGCGTAATGAGCAAGTTCCGCAGTGTAGTGATTCTGGCCGTCATCCTGGCGACCACCCTGATGTTGGCAGCGTGTGGCAACGATGCGACCGGCGGTGACAACACGACTGCGGCGCCCGAGGCCGCAGCGCAGGCCGTCTCCACCACTGCGGCGCCCACGATGGAAGCGCCCACGACTGACACGACTGTCACCGACACCACAGCCGCCGCGCAGCCACCTGCAACTTCGGCATCTGCCGACCAGGGCACGGGTGAGGACGGCTGGAAGACGGTGGTCGCATTGAAGTCCGATGCCGCCCCCTGGCAAGACCTGCCTGGGCTCCTGGTGAGCGACCCCTTCACCGTCAAGGGCGAAGCGCGGCTGGTCCTCGACATGCCTGACGCCGGTGAGCTGGACGGGGTCCTTCTGGCCATCATCCCGGCGGACCGGCTGACCGATCTCATTACCATCACTGAGGCCATAAGCGACGGGATAGCGCTTACCCTGATCCCTGCCTACCCCGTGAAGGAGGTCGACGACCTCGACGGTACGTATGTGCTGCTCAACTCAGTCCCCGCCGAGATCCCCTGGACCGTGGAGCTGCAGACGCCATGAACGCCGAACCCATCCTTGCAGTCGTTCACACGCCACTCTCTCCTCCGGTTTGATGTTGTTGAAACCAACCCCACGGACCCACCGGCATCATTCTTGGCTCGGCGGTTCGTACGGACAGGCAGTGGAACGCCAGCCGGCGAAACCACCTAGCATGACGGTTGACTGAAGGCCCCTTCCCCGCGCCAGTACACTCGCCGCTACACCCGAGCGGACCCCGCTGCCGCAGAAGATGTACACGTGCCGGTCAGACGGTACTTCATCAAGCTGTTCCTCAAGTTCTTGTAGGGGGATGTTGTGAGCGTTACGGATCTCACCCTGCGTGGCGAGCTCTGTGGGGCGGCGAACATCGAGCAGCCAGCTGGAGGCGTCTTCATCCAAATGAGTACAAGCGTCCAAGACGGTCATAGTGGGCGTTCGCTCGGCCGGCAGCGCCGCAGTGTGCCAGGCTATCATTCCTCCCGCCAAGTAAGCCTCGACCCGATCCACCCCGAGGCGGTGAAGCAGAGTGACGGTGTGTTCCAGTAACCACGGCTCACAAACCAGCAGCACTGGGAGGTCATAGGACAAGAACCAACCGGCATATGCGAAGAATCCCTCGGGATGAAGGGAAAGCGCGCCGGGGATGTGAGAAGTGACAAAGGAGGTCGTTGGGCGGGCGTCCACTACCTGGGCCTGGGGGATAAGACGGGCGAAGTCACCAGGAGACAGTGCGGCCGGCCGACGAAGACTGCCAACCGGCCGGCCCCCGAGAGTATTCAAATCGCGCATAATGGCCAGATAGGGCGGGAGCCGGTCCGGGGCTGCGGCAGCCACGAAATCCGCCTCATCCATAGAGAGCTTAGGATTTGTCCGCCGCTCGAAGCCCAGTGTCGTGAGTGGCCTATCCACGATCGCAGCACCACAGACTGAGCCGGCGCCATGAGCCGGCAGCACTACGACATCGTCGGGCAGCGGCCCCAACATGTTCATGATAGAGGCATGGAGCGAGCGCGCCATGTCGGGAGCTTGCTCGGGACCGAATAGGTCGGTACGCCCCACTTCCCCGGCAAAGAGCGTATCTCCCGTGAACAATGCCCAAGGCCCCCCCTGGCCCTCGTCGAGCAGGAAAGAGGTGCTACCCGGCGTGTGACCGGGCGTGCGGACCGCACGTAGTACACGAGACCCCACGGCCCACTCCTGCCCCTCACTCAAGGCCGAGGCGTAACCCTCCACCCCATCATCTGCGGCGCGCCAGACGGTGGCGCCCGTCCGTCCGGCCAACTCCTTGGAGCCTGAGACGAAATCCTCGTGACGGTGAGTCTCCAAGATGTCTGCGATGCGAAACCCTTCGGATGCGGCAATATCAAGGTAGAGATCAACGTCACGCCGGGGGTCGATAACCAGACCCGTGGAGTCATCGGCCACCACGTAGGAGTAGTGCGGATAGCCTGGGCTTTCAATCCGCCGCAGCAGCATGATTCACTCCTGTTCGATTCGAGCTTTCCCCTGCATGCCGATGCCGCCCTTCATTACCCGCGGCATAAGGCAGCCTGCCTTTCACAGCGATCTGTACCCCGAGATCGTCAACCCGAATCGGCTCCGTCCCGGACAACAGACCGGCGTTCGTCCAGATGCAGCATACCGTGGTACCTTGAACCGGATTTCGACAACGAGAGACTCTCTCGCGAGGAGACAAGATGAAGCGTGTGCCAATCAGCATCCTCATCCTGATTCTCTCCTTCTCGCTGTTCGTGTGGACCACGCTGCTCTCGGGCTGCGATGACGAGGCCGCCACGACAACCCTCATCGATCCGCGGACCACGACCACGACCGCCCCTCTACAGAGCACCACCTCGATGCCGGCTCTTGACCCTGCGGGCTTCTCCGCAACGTTCACAAACGAGTACTTCGCGGCCACGCCGGGTCTCGTATACCTTTACGAACGTCGCGACGAAAAGGGAACCGCCAGAGTGACGCTGGCCCCGACGACCGAGACGCAGGTCGTGATGGGGGTGGAGTGCGCCGTGTTCACGGGATACGCCTATGTGGACGACCCCGCAACGAGATCCTACACCGATACCGTCGCCTGGTACGCCGAAGACGGTGTCGGCAACGTGTGGTGTTTCGGCCGGCGGGTCACCGAGCATGAAGGAGATGAGGTGGTCGGCACCGCCGGTTCGTGGCAGGCGGGTGTCGACGGAGCGGTTCCGTGCATAGTCATGAAGGGCAAACCACGGCCTGGCGATATCTACCACCAGGGGTATGCTGACGACCGGGCAGAGATCATGGCTGAGGTGCTGGAAGTGGATGCCACCATCGAGATCGAGTACGGATCGTTCGAGCGAGTCGTGAAGATCAAGGAGTCGACTTCTCTTGAACCCGGCATATCCAAGGTGAAGTACTATGCACCGGAGGTGGGCCTTGTCCTCATCGAGCAGGGCGAGACAGGCTCGATCATCGAACAACTGGTCGATCTGTTCTCGCCTTGAGGCGGGCCGTTCTGCGGCGAGTTCCGTCGTCAAGCTGCCGAATGGAGCTAAGCGGTTGGCGTGTTTCCTACGTCAGAGGGAACAGCCGCTCCGATCTCGCCTCTCCACATCGGGCGCATTCGGTGTCATACCAACTCATGGGCAGGCCGCACCGAAGACACCTCCAACGCTCTTCCTCGTACTCAACCCAGTCCTCAACACCCATGGCACGAATCTTCCCAAGGTTTGTCATGTATTCGGCACGGTGCAACAGACCAGTATCGATCATATCCGTGATGCGATAGCAGGGTAGTTCTTCACATTCGGAGCATCGGATCACGCTCGGTCTGTTCGCCGCGCATACCTTGATACAGCACTCTCGGCAATGGGCAGCAATCTCACCGCCGCCAAGCCACCCTCGCAGAGAAGGCCATCCATCCAACTCGGCTCCGGAATGGTCTCTCGCGCGGTTATCGGTTTGGAGATGCTACTATCGGAGCGCTTCGGGCCGTGGGGATTGCCGGCCATGGTTCAAGCACCGCGCTTCACCAGAACGGAAGGTGACGAAGCGTGCAACCCAACGCTGCGCGATCAGCTCGCGATACCTTTCTCGGCGCTGCGGCGGCCACATTGGCGGTCGCCTATCTTCTCGCTGCGGCCGCCAACATCGAAACCTACGTCGACAACCTCGCGCGCGAACCAGCCGGCCTGTTCGACAACGCGTACTACGCGGCCAGCCTCTGGGTTACTGTGTCCCTCTACCTACTGCTCGTCGCTGCATTCGTGGTTATAGCGGTCGCCTTCTTCAGCGGAGGAGCAGCGAGAGGGCGTCCTTGCCATCGCAGCGACCCTGTTTCTCCTGTATCGGCTACTTGATCTCATCGACCTGAGGCATCAGGCTTCCTGGCTCTGGCGCTCAGAGTCGGTCGCTCTAACAGTTGCGGCGCTCTGCGTCGCAGCCGGCTTTGTAGTCTCGCGTCGGTCGTTCTCGGGTCACAACGACCCGTAGTCGGTCACAGTGAGCCGAGTGCCGGAAGCCCCCAGCCCGACCATCTTTGACAACTACGAATCTCTAGTCAGAGCCCGCCCGGATTACCACGGTTGTCCTAGCTCTGGTTCTCACCCTTGACGAGCAGCCGCATCAGTGAGCGTACGTCCTCGAGGTCTTCAAGCCGGTCGATCATTGCCATGGCCTGCTCCGCCTTCACAACGTCCAGGCCCGCGAATCGAGCGTTCGCAAGGAACTTGGCCTGCACGTCGCTTAAGTTCACGCTCCCCTCGCGCATGTCTCCCTTACCCACAAGGGTGTGAGCCGAGAAGCTCCTGCCGTCGCTCATGGTGACTTCCATCCTGACCTGATTGTCGCCGGGCTCCCGCTGGGGTAGATCAGCGACCACCTCCATGCAACCTGCAAGGTGCCTTATCCTCGGATCATGCAGAGACTCATCGGTGAAATGCGGCGGCGCCACCTCTCTCCAGAGCAGAGCCGCAGCCACGCAGTAACGAATGCTGAAGGCGGCATCGGGCTGCCGTATCTCCGTGGAGGGTAAGGGCTGGGCGCAGAAAGAGTGAGCCCCGAACTGGGTCCCATGAATCGTTATCGCCGCAATCTCTCCGGCGTCAACATCGTGACTCGTCGCTATTGCGAGGGCGGAGTCGATGAATGGATGGGTTATCCGGCAGGCCGAATAGGGCTTGATGACGCAATCTGAATAGAACTCCCTGCCCAAGCCCTTAGCTACTTGGTCGGCCGAGTGGTTCCGGCAGAACATCGAGAAATAGCCACGCGGCCCCACGAACGGGTCGGCCACCCCCTGAAAACCCCTTTGCGCCAATTCGGCTGCGAAAACCCCCTCGCGGGACGAGCAGGCCATGGGCAACTTGTAGCAGAGGGTCTTGTCGAAGATGCCCGCTATGCTCCCCGACAGCCGGTTGAGTGCGATTCCCAGCGCATCGAAGATCTGCTGCTCGTTCAACTGAAGCAGCTTGCAGGCTGTGGCAGCGGCCCCAAACACATTGACGGTGCCGGTTTCGTCCCAACCCAGATCAAAATCGAAGCCCGAGTTGACCGCCAGTCTGGCGGCGATGTCGTCGCCGACAATGAGAGCGGTGAGGAGGCGCTTCCCGTCGGCTCTCTGTTTCTCGGCCATTGCCAACGCCACCGGGACGGTGGTTCCGCTGATATGAGCCGGACTGCCACGACCCTCGAATTCCGCCTCCACGGGCTCGTAGTCGTGTGACCGGGCCATCAGGGTGTTCAGCATCGCGACATTGTGGGCCGGGGCCCGACCACCATGAGCCAGGATGGTGCTCTCCCCCGCCCCACCCCAATCCGTCACCAGATCCTTCATCATGTGGCAACCGGGTGCTTCCGCTCCCGCGAGAGCGCACCCGCACACGTCGAGCACGCGCCACTTGGCCCACTCTATGGCGTCGGCATCGAAGGACGCGAAATCGGTGGCCACGATGTATTCTGCCAGGTCTTGAGCGAGCCCCATGTTTCCGCCTCCAGAACCATCGTAGGATAAACGAGAGACCTTGCCCCATGTTACTACCGATCAGACGGCGTCCTTACGTCAGAAGGTCTGCTCCTGTTCCGCTGCTACAACTCTAGGCAGGTGAACGCGCGCCCGTCTTCCCCTCCCTGATCTTGTGCCACACCTGCTGGATCAACCCCACGATGCCGTTCGGCAGGAAGAGGATGGCTGCGATCAACACCGCTCCGAAGATGAGCATGAACACCTCGGGGAAAGAGGTCAGCAACCGCTCTCTGAGGAAAGTGAAGATGACTGCGCCGATGACCGGGCCGACGAGGTTGTGCATGCCGCCGAATAGAGCCATAAGGACAGGCAGGAAGGTTTGGTTAAGACTGAAGGCGACACCAGGATCCACATACGATCGGCGCGTAGCTATCACAGCCCCTGCCATGGCCATGAAGACGGCGCTCAAGGCGAAGACGAGCACTTTGGTGCGGACGACATTGACACCACCGTGCGCTGCGGCTTCCTCATTCTGTCCAATACTCATCAACGCCAGCCCATGCCGGGAGCGCTTGAACAGCCAGGCCACAAGTATCGTAAGAACGCAGACACCGTACATCGCCAAATAGACGATCTCGGTCGGTTGCGTATCGACAAACCGACCGCGCGTCCCGCTCAACACCTGTTCTACCTCGCGGACGACCTGGTCGATGAGAAGGACCAAGCCGAAGGTGAATATGCAGAAGTAGATACCGCGCAGCCGCAGTGTGAGCGCGCCGACTATCAGCGCCACCACGAAACCGCTCACGCCGGCCGCGATGATGATCACCAGAAAGGGTATCTCCCCGCTCAATACAGCCGCTATGTAGAAACCGAGCCCGTAGAAGGCGGCCGTTGCCAGGGACATGTACCCGCTTGGCCCCGAGAACATGACCCAGGCGACAGTCAAGATGACGAACTTCATGATCTCTGTGAGCAACGTGATGCCGTACCCTTCGTACCACGAAGGCAGCGCCGCGAGGGAGACCAAGACGACCGCCAGCACTCCCAGGGAGGCTTGCTTTCCGGACGTGGGTTTGAGGAAATCTAGATTCATCTACTTACCCATGAGGCCCTTAGGCCGCACCAGCAGCAGCAAGACGAAGATGGCATAGAAGGCGATCATGATCATCGACGGCTTGTAATGGGTCACGATCGCGGATACGAAACCCAGGATCAACCCACCGACGAGGGATCCCGTGATGCTGCCCAAGCCGCCCAGCACTACAACGATCATGGCGTAGACGGTGTACATGAGACCCATACCCGTGGTGATGCTCTGGTACACCAAGCTGAGGAGACTACCGGCTATGGCCGCCATGGCCAGACCCAGCCCGAAACAGATAGCCAGCACGTTATCAATGTTCACACCCATCAGTGCGGCAACAGTCGGGTCCTGGGCCGACGCCCTTATGGCCTTGCCCATATGGGTCCGACCCAGGAACACATAGAGAGCGGCGGCCAGAAACACCACGAACGCCAACGCCACCAAACGGTTCACAGGGATCTTCGCGGCGGTGATAGATGTGACCATGTAGGAATAGCCCTCGACGTCAGAACCCCAAATCATGATGGCTATGTTCTGGACTACATACAGCAGCCCAAACGTCGCAAGAAGGGACTTACCCTCAAACGCATCGAGGCTCAGGGAGGCCCTCATTAGACGGCGAAATAGGGTCTTGTGCAAGACAAAGCCCACGATGAACATGAACGGGCCTGTGATGAGTATGGAAAGAAGGGGGCTCAACTTGATATTAACGAACAGCCAGAAGGTGATGAACGCCCCAACCATGATGAACTCGCCGTGGGCCACGTTGAGAACGCGCGCCACTCCGTACTGAAGGCTCATCCCCACCGCCACGAGAGCGTATATACCTCCCAGCAGGAGGCCGGCGATCACTATGTCCCTGAGGGCTACCATTGTCCGTCCGTCCTAACTCGTGTCCGTTCCGAGTGCTCGTTCAGCTCCGGTTTCGGCATTGACGCACAGCGCCAGGCGCCGAAGGGGCGCAGATCCCCAGATCCGCTCACTCGAAGCCTCTGCACCCCTCAGGCGACTCGTACTGATTATGCTGAACTCTGAATCTGACTCAGTGATTTCGGATCATCTACCCGCTGAACCGCTCATTG
>Ga0209723_1004375_pt1 | contig 15819 bp, 12 predicted proteins | sample BiotimSIPDNA_2_FD_185750 | JGI IMG/M metagenome (GOLD analysis project Ga0209723, IMG submission 185750) | Anaerobic biogas reactor microbial communites from Washington, USA - Biogas_R2 time_0 SIP DNA (SPAdes) (version 2) | ecosystem: Engineered > Bioreactor > Anaerobic > Unclassified | place... | reverse complement strand
GCCCGCCGAATGAAGGAGATCGTCTCCCGGGCCGGGTACGACAGCAGAGGATAGAGCAGCTTCTTTCCCCTGATCAGCATAGGAACGAAAAAAGGCCCCCTGCCGTAAAGCGGAAGAGGGGCCTTTTTTTCGTGCCTGTGGAAGGATCAGTGTTTTTTCAGCAGTACCAGGGGCAGCAGAAGCAGGGCTGCTGCAGGGGAGAATATTGCAGACGAACAGCCGCTGCCGCCATTGTCATTGAGTGTCCTGGCAGCGCTTCGCGCATCAGGATCACTGTCATTCGCGGCAGGGAAGAGATCGGAAGTGACGATCATGCGCAGCGGTATGGGCCCCCCGCTTTCAGATGCCGTGTAGAACATCCGGATGATCCGCTCTCCTCCCTTCTCCAGGAGCGGGACGATTCGGTGGCTTACAATTCCCGTGTGATCCCGGAGATAGACCGATACATGAAGCAGGCCGCTTTCTTCATCACCCTCAGGGGCGTCGTAGCGTATTTTTCCTGTGATCACGGCCGTCTGTCCGGGGTCAAGGGTGTACGTGTCTTCTCCGACTTCTCCGCCTGCCGTGATGGGGTGCACCGAAAGGGAGCCCGGCTCGATGAAAAGGCTTTTCCCTTTCGATACTCCCATGGCCCGTGGGCCGGAGGCCCTTATGGCCGGGATCTTCTCAGGGTCGTAAATCCCCACGAGAATATGTCCCCTGTCGTTGTCGGCGTGGAGATTGCCTCCATCTGTTGCGAGGGATACGTGAAGGTATCCGAGGGCCTGTTCACCGGGAGTTCTCATGGAAATACGCATATCCTGCCAGTTGTCCGATGATATTCCCTGATCACGGCCGGGAATGAAGTCGATGTTCCTCGAGACAAGCACTCTCGCCCTGCTGATGTCCGGTTCTTCGTGAACTGAAGTGAGCGGCTGGAACGCCAGGGAGACCGTCACCCGTCCCGTGGGGACGAAGCTGTAGTTGTAGATCCTCAGAACAGCTGAGACATCTGTATTCACCGGCATGACCTGTCCTGTAGTTCCTCCGGGGGATGCTGCGGATGCACCCTCGAAAAGGATGCCGCGAATCCTTCTGGCATCCCCTTCAAAGGGGTTCCGGACCCATTTGCCGCTGCTGATGACCCACTGCCGCGGAAGGTTCAGTGCCGGGTCGGGGGTCTCGGTGTATGGAGATCCGGTGCCCCAGATCCGGGAGTAGGTTTTCGCAAGCCTTGAGACCGCATAGGCGAAGGAAAGAGTTCCTCCGTCGCTGGTGTAAATCGCTGCGTCAACGGTGAACTGCTGTTCCGACGGTGTCATTCCCGAAGGACTGGCGTATTTCGCGCACCCCGGCCAGGAGACGGTAACTCCTCCGAGCCTGCTCTTGTCGGACGTGGTGGCCGAATCGGTTCCCCACGTGAAGTCCCCGTTGAGGTTCCAGCTCAACGTCTTGGATGTCATCAATCCCCATGACGGCATGTTGAGGTTCCCGTAGGCCGCGAACGTGTTCTTCAGCGAGGAGAGGTGTTCCTGGTGCTCCCTCACCTCCATGGTGAAGCTTGCCTCAGTTGAGTCCACGTTTCCCATGATCTGTCCCGTGCTTCTCGCCAGCACAGCCCCGTTGATGTCCTTCCAGAAGTCGGTGTCCGCCTTGGTTTCCTTTCCCAGGGGGAAATCCCGGGTCTGCTCGAGCCTTCTCGGGTATGAGAACAGGTTCAGGCTGTTGTGCAGCGGCTGGTACCAGTCCACTTCTTTCCCCGCCGTGGAAGCGAAAGTGGATTCGATTTTCCGGGGAACCACGAACTGGATAAATCTCCTGTAGCTGCCCCCGTTATCGGTTACAAACGCCTGGGATACCGGTGCCAGCACCGGGTAGCGCCATACGTCATGAGTGTTGGCCCGGAAGTAGACCTGGTCGTCGTACTGGGCTACTGCCCTTAGGCTTGAGGTTATAGTCGTGGTTTTTGAAGAGGTGTTTTTCGCTGCTGCCTCACCTGCATATTTAACACCCGCATCGAATATTTTCGCGTTGTCCTTGAAGAAATTCTTCTTCGACATGGTGAAGGCAGCGGATGCACCCCAATGACCGCTGGTGGTCCTGGTGGTGCTCACGGCCTGGGAGTCTGAAGCCTTTCCGTTCATGGTCGTGGAGTAGCCGTCCAGGAGAGAAAAGGCATCGAGGGTCCTGGTTTCGCCGTTTCCGGTGATTTGGTCCCAGTGCCTCGGAGGGGACTGGATGATGAAGACCGGCTCAATGTTGTCGTATACCGTAAACCCTTCAGGTTTGCCAAGGATCATGCTGTCCCTGTCAAGATCCGCAGCGGCCACAAGAGGAACCACGTTGCATTCCCTCATGCCGTAGGGCTTATGACCGATTCCCGCAGCCGTAAGTCCGGAGGCTGCATTCCAACGGAAAACTCCCCACCGGAGCCCCAGTTTTCCCGATCCGCCCGGGGTTGTGGAGGCGATGGCGATCTCCTTCGTGAGGTTCTCAGTTTCAGGGTAGATGAAGCGCCCTGCAGCGAGGGAGTACCTGTTGAATCCACTGTCGAGGGTCCAGCCGGACACAGCGTCGTTCAGACGATAGCTGTATTTTGTCCCCGGTCCTGAAATATTTACCGCCCCTGCGCTTCCAGCCCATTTGTGGACGACGATCCACAATCTGTCCCCATGGTCAGAGTCGGTACCTGTCCAGACCAGCTCGCCCGTACCGTCTCCGTCCAGATCGGCGATGGCGGCCTCCACGGAGGGAGTGGAATGGGCTGCCATTCTTGACGTGGTTCCCACCCTCTCTCCGGTCACCAGTTTTTTGATGGAGCCGTTGATATTTTTGTACACGTCCAGGTACAGAGGAGACGGTTTGTTCGAGATATCCGCGTTCCCGTGAAGAACCGCCAGCTCGTCCTTACCGTCGCCGTTGATGTCTCCCATGGTCACGGCGGCGCTGTCATACTGGACGTGCCATCTGCCCACGTCAGACCCTTTTTCGTAGACCCATTCCCAGGAAGGATCGGAACTGCCGTTATAGTGGATGTTCAGGATCTTCAGATGGTTGTTGTGGGTTATCCCGGAAGTGCCCTGCACCTTGGTGTAGTACAGGACCACTTCAGGAACACCGTCCCCGTCCATATCACCGATGGCCGTGCGGACGCTGTTTGGCGGTTTCCTTGTTGTCAGTCCTCCTATCACGTCTCCTCCAGTGGTGTCTCCACCGAGGTGTTCTCCCAGAACCTGGCCGTCCCGGTTCCCGTACATGCCTTGTAGAGGGAGTGCCCGTCCACGAAGAGGAACCCCACCTTCATGTTTTTGTGGTCGTCCTTTTTGGAAGGATTGGTGATGTAGCTCACCAGCCAGTCGGTCCACCCGTCGCCGTTCCAGTCCCATGAGACCATTTCGTGGGCCCTGTTCATATCCAGCGGAGGGGCATAGGTATAGATCAAATCGGCGTTGAACTTGTACTTGTAGTAGGGCCTTGAGATTCCGTCGATCTTTACCCTGCCGATCCGCCTGACGGAGCCGGTTGCCGCCGATTTTTCCGAGAGCTCCATCCAGAGGGCGGTCCTGCTGCCCTCACTGTCGGCCATGGTCAGGTAGGAGGAACAGATAATGCCCGAGGGGACCTGTTCGAAGGTTCTGCTTCCCATAAACTCTTCGTCCAGGGTCAGCGTTCCCGGCATGGTGCCGCCGGACTGGGCCATGGAAAATACCCTGCTCGAGCTGCTGCCTGATGTTTCCACGTTGCCCGGAGTGGTGACGCCCGTCTCTACCCCGTAACGGTCGCTGAGGTCTGTCTCAAGATCGGCACCCTGGCCGCGGAAAGTCTTGACCCCCCAGTCGCTGTCAAGGAAGGATATGATCGCACGGTGTTTTGGAACGATATAGTCTTTCCAAGCCGAACCCAGGGGCTCCAGCGCATCCTCAGCCGCTCCCGGAGAACCGGCTCCCGCCGCAAGGATGACTGCCGCGGCTAGTATTGCCCCAAGCTTCCCCAGGCGCCCCACGTATTTCAATGCCCCTTTTTTACTCAGATCCATTGACGTTCCTCCATCGCAGAAAGTATGGTGAAAATACAGATGATACCAAAATCTCCCTCAGACTCGTTGATTATACAACATATCTTTTATTAAATTAAAAAAGTTAATTTATTGTTTAGTATACTTATTAAATAAAAATACAAAAATAAAAGTACAAAGGATTCTATGTATTTTTATCAATGAGATGTAGAATCACAGCACGCATATTTTGGAGAAAAAAAGAGGAAGATGAGGGAACATGGGCGGAGTTTTCAGATCGTTTTTGAAAGCGGCACAGGGTCTTTCTCTCATGATGTTTCTTATTTGCCTTTTGATTGCGCCCTCTCTGGCCGTGGAGGAGGAAGAGGACTTTCTGCCCCGCCTGATCGCTGCGAATATCAGGGGAACGGATATGACAGTGATCCTTGAAATAAAGGAAGGAAAGCGGGTGCGTACCCTTGGCGGCTACGCCCTGTGGCATATTTCGGCGGAAGTGGTCCGGTCTTTCAAAGGGGAATTTCTGCCGGGTGAAAAAGTCGAATATAACCGGACCACAGAGACAGAGTTTCCTCCCCCGGAGAAGGGGAGCCGTCATATCGTCAGTTTTGTTCTGGAAGAGGGGACCCTTGTCATTCCCGACGAAGGGTATCATTTCCCCTGGTCTCCCGACCTTGAGGAGAAAGTGGACGCTTTGCTCGACCCTTCCGGCGCGTTTCTTGACAGGCCGGCGGGGACGTCCCATTATTGATCCCGGGAAAGCATATTCTGCGGACAGGTGAGGGCGTCCCATGATAGACATGGAAGAGTTCCGGAAAAAGATAGTCCACGAACAGGTAGTCCCGAAGCGGGATGCGGTGTACACTCCCTTTCCGGCCAGGATGATGCCCGGGGTGCGCGCTTTCCTGGAGCGCATGGGTATTTCCATGCTCTACTCCCACCAGGGTGAGATGTTCGACCGGGTGCTGGACGGGGAAAACGTTGTCATAACCACATCAACGGCGAGCGGAAAGACCCTGGGGTTTCTGCTCCCCGTGGTGCAGGAGATCCTTACCGCACCCACGACAAGGGCTCTCTTCCTGTACCCCACAAAGGCGCTTGCGAGCGACCAGTTCCGGGCACTGGGATCCCTTCTGGAGTTCTTCGGGAAATCCCGTCTCCAGGCGGGGATCTACGACGGGGATACCCCTCCATCAGAGAGGGGCCGCATCCGGGGAAGCGCGAACATCATCCTCACAAATCCGGAGATGCTCAACGCCACGTTTCTGCCCAACCACAACAGCTACGGCTTCAACTTCCTCTTCGCCAACCTGAAGTACATCGTGGTGGACGAGCTTCACTCCTACAGGGGAGCTTTCGGCTCCCATCTCGCCAACGTGATGAAGCGGCTCGGGAGGATCTGCTGCTATTACGGGTCCTCGCCCCGTTTCCTGTGCAGTTCCGCGACGATCGCAAATCCGGCGGAACTTGCCGAAAAGATCTGCGGGTGTTCCTTTTCCACCATAGAAATGGACGGTTCCCCGTCTCCTGAAAAACGGTATTACCTGTGGCAGCCCCCCATGGCGGGGAAGGGTGATTTCCGTATTTCCCCGGCCCGGGAGGCCCCGGGGCTTATTGCGAAACTGGCTCTCGGGAAAACTCCGTTTTTGGCATTCTGCAAATCCCGCAACGCCGTGGAGGTAGTGCTGAAGGAGTCCCGGGACAGGCTGAAGGATGCCTCCCGTGATCAGGGAGCAGCGGACATCTCTTCGCTGATTGCCGGCTATCGTGGTGGGTACAGGCCCATGGAACGGAGGGCCATCGAAGAAAAAATGGCTGCAGGAGAGCTTCGGGGACTGGTGGCCACCAACGTGCTGGAACTGGGCATCGATATCGGAAGGCTTGACGCCGCGGTGCTCGTGGGTTTTCCGGGGACGAGGGCGTCCTTCTGGCAGCAGGCCGGACGTGCGGGGCGAAAGGGCAGGGGCGCCGCAGTTTTCCTGCTGCTGGACAACCTGCCCATGGACCAGTACCTGGCCATCGACCCCGGATGGCTGTTCTCCGGCGGGAGCGAGCATGCGGTGGCGGACCCTGACAACCTGTTCATCCAGCTCGCCCATGTCCGTGCTGCTGCGGCGGAACTCCCCCTGTCCCCCGACGATGCTGCCCTCTTTCCCGACCTCGGTGAGATCGTGCCGGTCCTTCTTCCCATGAAGGAGCTCCGGAAGGAGAGCGGCAGGTTTTTCTGGTCGGGAGGGCCTTATCCCGCCGGCGACATCAGCCTGCGCAACATGGACAAGATCCGCTACCGGCTGAAGAATTCGGCCGACGGATCTCTCATTACTGAAATGGACGAGCTCCAGGCTTTCCGGGAGATATACGGAGGCGCCATTTATCTGCACGAGGGGCTGCAGTATCTCGTGGAGCGCCTGGACCTGCAGGGCAGGGAAGCCCTGGCGAGGCCCGCGGAGGAGAATTACTACACCGTCTCCTGTGATATGACAGAGGTCCACAAGATCCGGGACAGGAAAAGGGATCCGCTGGGAAGGACTTTCTGCGGCTTCGGAGACGTCCGCGTGGCCTATACCACGGTGGGTTTCCGCCGCCAGCAGTTTCACAACCACCAGAACCTGGGGATGGAAATGCTCGACCAGCCGCTGGCCAAATCATTCGAGACGGAGGGATTCTGGATCGCCCTTCCCGATGAAGTCCGGAGGCTGTTCCTTTCCCTCGGCCCCCGCAGCGACGGGTTAGCGGCCCAGTTCCGGAAGACCTACGCCGAGGGGCTTGCCTTCACCCTGCTGAACTCGGCGATGAGAATGACCATGACCACAACCGAAGACATGAGCGGAGCCCTCCTTGCCGATGATGCGGGGCAGGAGGCGGGTCTGTCGGTCTGCATCTTCGACATGTACTCAGGAGGGCTTGGGTTCGCGAACAGGGGGTATGAGCTCATCCCGCGCATCATAGGAAACGCCGTCCGGATGGTGGAGGGATGCCCGTGCGGCGGAGGATGCTCGGCGTGCGTGGGAGACTTCCGACTCGACAAGCGGATAGTCCTCTGGGGGCTGAAGAGCATGTACGGTAAAATTCCCCTTCCGGAGAACATCCGGGCTCTGCCGCCCGGTTCTGCGCCGGCCGGGAAACGGTTCAGCCTGGAGACCCTTCCGGAACAGTGGAGCGAATTTGTGGACCATCTCCTCTCCTCGGGAGAATACCTCTCCCGCTTCCTGGCGGCTGTACCGAAGGTCCGGAGGGATGGAAATACTCTTGTCCTTGAGGTTCCCGGCGAATTTTTCCGGGACTGGCTGACGGAGGGGGGCAACGGGGAGAAGCTGACCGGGCTTCTGCAGCGCTACGCGGTTCTTCCTTCGGGCTTCACAGTACGGTTTGAATGGCCGGGGGACGGAAAATCTCTGAAGGACTCCAGGCTGAACGGGATGTACCGTACGCTCACGGGAAGGGACGACCGGTGAACCCGGCCGGGGAACTCCTGGACAGGCTGAATCCCTACCAGAGGCAGGCGGTGCTTGAGGACGGGCGCGCCACCCTCGTCAATGCCTGCGTAGGAAGCGGCAAGACCACGGTCCTTATCTGCAAGGCCCTCTACGAACACGGAGCCCGGGGAATACCCCTGGAGGACATGGTGGTGCTGACCTTCACCAACAGGGCTGCAGACGAAATACGGGACCGGATGACCCTCTTCTGCCCCGGAACGGGAAGGGATGAGATGCCCTGGTTCGGAACATTTCACAGTGTCGCCATGAGGATGCTCCAGCGGATCCTTCCCGTGGAGACCCTCGGCTACACGCCCTCCTTCTCCGTTCTCGATCCCGACGGGATAATGGAAATGGCCGAACGGCTGATCGTTGAGCACGGGCTGACCATCAGGTACCGGAACAGGCTGGCGAAGAGGCTCGAAGCCTGCGCGAGGGGAAGGACGCTCTTCGGCCGGATGAAGTACGAGGACGGCATCTCAAGGCTTATGGAACTGCTGGCAGAGGAGAAAGTGCTCCAGAACGCCATGGATTTCGACGACCTCATCAGGAATGCCACTGTCCTGGCAGGAAAAAGCGGATGGTCGCCCCGGTGGATCATAGTGGACGAGTTCCAGGACTGCGACGCCGCCCAGATGGATTTTCTCCGGGCCATGGCGTCCGGGGATACAAAGCTCTTCGCGGTGGGGGACCCCAACCAGGTGATCTACAGCTGGCGGGGAGGCAGCAGGGATATTTTCCGGTCCTTTGCCCGCGAGTTCGGCGCAAAGGAGCTTTCCCTTCCCCTCAACTACCGGTCCAGTTCCACCATCCTGGAGGCGGCCAGGTGTTTTCTCGAGGACTCCTCCGACCTGGAGGGCACAAGGGAGAAAGGAACGGGCATCGTGGTCCGGAACCATTTCAATCCCTTCCTCGAGGCTGAATACCTTGCCGGCAGGATCAGGGAGCTCCATGAAAAGGGAGTGCCGTGGCGGAACGTGGCAGTGTTCTACAGGATGCAGCGCCAGTCGAAGCCCCTTGAGGATGTTTTCCGCAGAAAAGGCATACCCTTTTCGGTAACGGTGAGGAAAACGCTGAAAGACATTCCCGTGCTCCAGTGGCTGACCAGGCTGCTGAGCGCATCGGTGAATCCTTCCGACCGGAACGGCCTGGTCTCCGCCCTTTCTGACCCCCGCTTCGGAGACGGCCTGACGGCCCGGGAGGCGAAAGATTTTTCCGGACCGTTATCGGAGCTGCATTCCAGGATCTGTTCCTTTCCTGAATGGGCCGGGACAGGGCGCAGTCCCCTCGAAATATACGACTATTTCGGGCTGGAAAACCGGCTGTCGCCCACATCCGCCTCGTTCACTGAAAACCGGAGGCTGGTTCTGGACTTTCTCGGGAAGCTGGAGGGCTTCTGCAGGGAACGGGAGGGACGCTTCGCGGAAAACGCCGCGGAGTTCCTGAACTCCTCGGCCCTCTACGGGAAGGAGTTTTATCCCCTGCCGGGTGAAGAGGGAAACGGGGATTCTGTTCGGCTTCTGACCCTTCACTCGTGCAAGGGGCTGGAATTTTCCTGCGTCTTCATCATCGGGGTCAACCCGGGGCTGATACCCATGAGAATCCTTTCGGGACCTCCGGACAGGGAAGAGGAGGAAAAACGGCTCTTCTTCGTGGGCATCACCAGGGCAAAAGACTACCTGGAGCTTTCCTACTACACCGATCCGGGAGACGGGAGGGTCCTTCCCGGCAGAAGCGGCTATCTCTCCATGATACCTCCCCGTCTCCTCGACTTCGGAGACGATGGACCTTCCGGGAGGACAGATATTCAGACTTTCTGGAAGATGCTGCTGGAAAACAGGGAAAAAGGCGCTGCTGGCTCCGTCTTCGATGGAGGCGAAGAAAAAGCGTCTTCGAAAGCATCTCCGGAAGAGCCCGAACGGGAGAAAAGAAAGGTCCGCCACCCGAAATACGGAGACGGGGTCGTGGAATCGGAGGATGAGGAAACCTATACTGTAGCTTTCGAACAGTACGGGGTGAAATCCTTCCTGAAGGACTTCTGCCCCCTGGAGTTCCTCTAAGAGGAGGCGTTTCAATGGACAGCAAGGCGCTGGTCAAAGAGTTTTACGAGCAGGTTGCATCCAATAATCGGGTCGATGAGGTGGAACGCTATGTCCACCCCGACTGCATCCTGAGGGCAGGCGAGGAGAACATCACCATCGGTATCGAGGGGATGAGGCAGCACCTGGCGGACGTCAGGAAAACCTACCCCGATTTCCGGATCCGGGTGGTCCGACAATACGAGGACGGTGATTTCGTCATCTCTGAAGTCATTCTGGAGGGGACCCACGGCGGGGAATGGCTCGGCATCAGGCCCACAGGAAAGAAGATCCTGATAACTGCCGTCAACATAGACCGGATCGCCGGCGGCAGGATCATTGAGCACGGCGGAGCGGCCAACACCTTCGAAACATTCTGGGCGGAGGGGTTCATCCGGGCGGCGGAGTAGCCGCCCGGTTTCTTTCAGCTTCTGCCGTACCCCATGTCGCGGAGCAGGTCCGCCAGCAGATGGAGCCGCTCGGACAGCAGCTCGTCGTCCCGGCTGAGGGCCTGGGAGAAGAGCTGGATATCTTCGTCGATCATCTGGTTGCCCGTGCATATCTCCACCGTCATGGCGTCTCCCTGGAGCCCCACCCGATCGATGCGGGGGTTCTTTTCGTCGTAGAGCTTCGGATGGCGGTACGCTTCCTGGAAGTGCTGCTTCCCCTTGCACACCAGTATGGCCAGGTCGAGCACACGGTGGAGGGGCAGCTCCTCAGACTGCCGTGACCATTTTTCCCCCGTGTAGCGCCACACCTTTGCCGATATTTCCACCTTTCCCCTGTCGTTCCACTGGGCAAGCCCGAGGGAGAGCCCCTTGGCCTCTGAACTGTATGCCTGTCGTCCGTCTACGTTCTCGTAGTTCTCCACTGTGATCACCGGCTTGTGTTTCAGAGTCGTCGGTATGTTCATCTGCATCCTCCCGGATTCTTTTTTGAAATTACTAAACTACTCCTTTACTAAACGAGTAAGTATATCAAGGATACTCCAAAAATACTTTCCGTCAAGGATTTTGTTGAAAAAATCGACAGGAAAGGTGTTCCCCTGAGAAACAGGCAGAAACCAGGAAAAAAACCGGCAGTGCCTCCCTAAAAAATCATTCCGTTTTTTTCAAAAGACCGGTTTCAGGTATCCTTGTGGCATAATAGTTTCCCGGACAGCCTTGAGAACATGCTGGAAAACAAGGAGGAAACCATGAAAGAAGCACTTCGCATTTCATCTCTTGCCTTTTTGGACACGATTTTTTATCCCGATATTGAAGTGCAGCCGGGAGAGGTAGTATTTCTTCTCGGTGCCAGCGGGAGCGGGAAGAGCTCTTTGCTGAGGCTTATCAACGGTACCATTTCCCCTTCCGGAGGGAGTGTTTTTTATAATGGCAAAGATATTCTTGAATACGATCCCCTCCATCTCCGAAGCGAGATCATTCTGGCCGGTCAGTCAGCCTACCTGTTTCCCGGCACCGTGCGGGAAAATTTTCTTCAGTATCATCAATACAGAGAATCCGTTCCTCCTGACGAGGAGACGATGGGAGCATGCCTCGCGGCGTGTCGTGTTCCCTTTTCGCCCGACATGTCCTGCGATACCCTTTCAGGCGGCGAAAAACAGAGGGTTTTTCTTTCCGTGGCCCTGAGTTTCCGCCCGAAGGTGTTTCTGCTTGACGAACCTACTTCTGCCCTTGACCGACCGACTGCAGAGGAGCTTATGAAAAACCTTACGGAGTACTGCAGGAGCGGAAATATCGCGGCAGTCATTGTAAGCCACGACAGGCACCTCATCGACATGTTCGCGGACAGGACGCTCGACCTTGGAGGTGCGGCATCATGACCGGAGCGGCAGCCATAGGCATCCAGCGCTTCCTCGTCATTTACCTTCTGCTTCTCGTCGTGCTGGCACTGATGAAAAGAAGCAAAATCAGCCAGACGAAACTTCTGCTTACCGCAAGCCTTCGGATGACGGTGCAGCTTGTGATCGCAGGTTTTCTGCTGACCTATATTTTTGAGAATCCCCATCCCCTGTTCACAGCGGGATACCTTTTCGCCATGATGGGATTTGCGATTCACAGGGTACTTTCTAAAAACCGGGATCTCAACACAGGGTTCAAGATCTCAATAGGGCTTTCCCTATCCTTTTCCGGCCTGGCGGTGCTGGTGTATTTTGTCGCAGCGGTGGTGAACCAGAGCCTGTTCAATCCACAGTACGTGATTCCCCTGAGCGGCATGATTTTCGGAAACGCCATGACCGGCGTGAGCCTGGGCGTGAAGAGCTTCCGGGAGAACACCGCCTCCGCAAAAGAAAGAATGGAGGCCCTTCTCAATTTCGGTGTGAGCCCGAAGAACATCCTGTTGCCTTTCGTGAACCAGGCCCTGGAGACAGCCATACTCCCCACGCTGAATTCCATGGTGGGGATGGGTATCGTCTCACTGCCGGGAATGATGACGGGACAGATCCTGTCAGGAACCCTTCCCACAACGGCTATTCTCTACCAGATTTCCATCATGGTGGCCATCTGCACGGTGGTCTGCCTGTCCGTTTTCGGTTCCCTCCATTTCGGATATCACACGCTCTACAACAAGCGGAGCCAGTTCTGCAGGCTCGGCGGCCTTCTCACCGGTACCGGATGCGGCGATGAAAAGTCCGGGTCCGGCACAGGAAGGGAAAAATGACTCCGGGAATCCTTGCCGCGCAAAAGGCCGGCGTTTCCTTTACTGTTCACGAATACGATCATGACCCTGCGGCATCGTCATTCGGCATGGAGGCGGCCGAGAAACTGGGTGTTCCCCCTGAAAGGGTTTTCAAGACCCTCGTGGTGAAACTTGACGGAAAGGAGCTGGCGGTAGGGGTGATCCCGGTGAACTCAATGCTCAGCATGAAAGCCATCGCAAAGGCGGCCGGGGCGAAAAAGGCCGGAATGGCTGAAAAAGCCGAGGTGGAGCGGTCCACAGGCTATGTACTGGGCGGAGTGAGTCCCCTCGGGCAGAAGAAACGCCTCAGGACGTTTATCGATGCCTCTGCCGGAGGATTTTCGACTGTATTTGTCAGCGCGGGAAAAAGAGGCATGGACATGGAGCTGGCCCCTGAGGAGCTCAGGAGCCTGACAAACGGTATCTATGCCTTACTCTGCGTGCAGGAAGCCCATGGTTCCGTTTCAGGCTCATGAAGATGTGTAGTGCTGTGTTTAAAAAATTACGTTGAAAGAAATCGCTCGGGACGGATATAAGAAAAACTACAATTGATTCAGTGACTGTTGTTTTGCTGAAGCCCTGCTCTTTATTTTGCAGGGCTTCAGATTCGGAATCCGGAACTTACGAGGTTGTCGGAAGCCCGTTTTACAGAGGCCTGCATATGTTCCAGGACGAGGGATGCAGCAAGGTCGCCATCCCCCTTTTCTATAGCCTCGAAAATCCGGTGGTGTTCGCTGAAGATCTCATCGAAGCGCAACTCCTCCCGCCTGAAGACCAGGGATGTGCTCGCGGTCTCGTATGCCTGGGAAACAGTTTCGTAGATGCGGCAGAGGAACTGGTTTTTCGTTGCCGCCATTATCTGTGCGTGGAAAATCCGATTCCATTTTGCCAGGAGGCTCTCCATATCCTCCCTTTTCGATTCGATGATCGCTGCCATCTGCTGAATGGAATCTCCAATTTTTCTTATGTCTTCTGCAGTGTGGTTTTCAGCAACTGTCCTTGCAGCCTCTGGTTCGATCATCATGCGGACCTGGAAAATCTCAAGCATCATTGAAGGCGGCCAGTCGCCGGGAAATACGATTTCGGGCAGTTCGTGCTGCTGCATGAAAATACCCTGCCGGTCCCGTATCTCCAGGAGACCGAAGGCCTCAAGCACGGCTATGGCCTGCCGGAGAAGAGGGCGCGTGACACCCAGTGCGGCGGCCATATCCCGTTCTGAGGGGAGCTTTCCCTCACGGGATACGTTTATTCTGCCTTTTTCCAGGTATTCATAGAGTTGTTTTGCCAGTGCTCTTCTTCTGTCGGTCATTGCGATCCCTTCCCCATGTGAGGATCGTTGGGGCCGGGGCGGTTTTTGCCGCCCCGGCAACGTTCTTCAACATCTTATTATAACCCGTTGTTTTTTGCTGCCTGCTACTGCAGGAACTTTGAATACCTCATGAACAGTTCACGCTGGTGTTTCAGCTCCTCGATAGAATCCTCAACGCTCAGCGTCCAGGGTTCCTGCAGGTTGTACCTGTTCACTTCCTTCTTGTACTCCTCGCTGTTGGCGGAGATATCCATCATCGCAGCATTGAGGGCTTTGACCACTGCCGGGTCGGTTCCCTTGGGGGCAAGGCAGACGTACAGGGTATTCAGGACGAGTTCCGGGCATCCTGATTCGTGGGCCGTGGGAATGTCCTTCAGAAGTGCCGGAGGTTCCCTGAGGAGCGTTCCCAGAGTCCTGATCTGCCCCGCCTGGATGTATTCCTTTACAACTGCGTAGGGAACTATGGTGGCGTCCACATGCTTGCCGAGCAGGGCAGTCATGCGTGACGCAGCGTCTCCTTCGTCTATGACTGCGAACTTCGTTCCGGCAGCCTGTTCCAGGATAACGGAGGCAATGTATACTCCGCCGCCGGTTGAAATCCCGAATTTTATGGTGTTGGGGTTCTTCTTTGAGGCCTCGATGAGGTCGGAGAGGGTCTTGTACGGAGAGTCCGCCGGTACGATGATGTTCTCGCCCGACTGCTTCCCGTACACGCTGACGGGTTCAAAGGCGTCGTAGCCGTAGTCTGAAAGTCCTGTGGCCTCGTTGCCGGTGAGAGCCGCGGTATTGGTCATGACGAAGGTATAACCGTCGGGATCCGCATCCTTGTACTGAGCCATAGCGATAGCCCCGTTGCTGCCGGTGACGTTTGTCGGGACCACAGACACGCCGAGCTTCTTTTCGAGGAGGCGGCACATAAGGCGGGCGTTGAAGTCCGTGTCGCCGCCGGAGCCGTGGGTGATGATCACCGTGATGTTCTTTTCGGGCCATGCAGCCTCAGCGATTCCCGCCGAAAGACATGTTCCGAAAAAAACTGCCGCGAGGACGAGTGCTGCTGCCGTAATGAAAGACTTTTTCATACTGTTTTTCCTCCCTCCAGAGTATGTTTCTTCTGAAATGCTTCCCTTTGATTTCCCGCTTTTGAAATCGTTACGTCATTGCATCACCTCTGCTTAAAAGATGCATTATAAAGTCAGTCGATCGCTCTCCTGTTTGCCCTGATATTCAGGAAAACGACCACGATGGTTACCAGGAAGAAGCCTATTGCGATGGGGCGTTCCGCAAATGACATGGGATCCATTACGAACAGCTGGGACATCTTGCGAAGATTGAGCTCGAACATGGGGCCCAGGATGAAGCCCAGGATCATGGGTGTCAGCGGTATTTTCGCTTTCAGAAGCCCATAGCCGATAAGACCGAACAGGAGGATCCCCCAGACATCGAAAACGCGGTTGCTGTCTCCTATGGCGCCGACGCAGCATAGGACGACGATGATGGGCAGGAGATAGTTTTTTGGAATGCGCAGGATCTTCGTGAAGATGCGCAGGCCCAGGAACTCGATAACGAGCATGGCAAAAGCCGCTATGATCATGGCGACGAAGATCCCGTATACCGTGGCGCCGCTTTTAACGAAAATCAGCGGACCGGGCGAAACGTTGTGGACCATCAGCCCTCCGAGCAGCATTGCCGTGACTGCATCTCCCGGTATTCCCAGGGAGAGGAGAGGGATCATGGCCCCTCCTATGGAAGCATTGTTGGCCGTTTCCGAAGCCACGACGCCGTCAATAATTCCCGTTCCGAATTTCTCAGGATGCCTGGAACTGTTTTTTGCGGCTGTGTAGGAGAGCATGCAGGAAACCCCGCCTCCTATGCCGGGAAGGATGCCAATGCCGATCCCGATAAGGGCAGAGCGGATCGTGTTGAGAAACTGGCTTCGGAATTCGCTGAAGGAAAAGCCAAATCCCTTAACTGTTGAGTGCCAAGACATCGTAGACTGATTTTTGTGCCAGGACATCGTTTACAAAAGTTTTTCTTGCGATTGTTTTGATTTCGCTTCATCTTCATGGGTATCCTAATATTACCGAGGTGGAACCCGTGAAAAATAAGGATGAGCAGCAGAGAATTCTGGCCGTTCAACGTTTTCGTGATGGCGAAAAGCCTGAATCCATCTGCGCTTCACTCGGCAAATCGAGAGCCTGGCTCTACAAGTGGCTAAAACGCCAGGAGCACCATGACAACGAAGAACCCTGGTGCAAGGACTCATCACGGCGTCCGAAAAACTGC
>Ga0209723_1004367_pt1 | contig 15851 bp, 12 predicted proteins | sample BiotimSIPDNA_2_FD_185750 | JGI IMG/M metagenome (GOLD analysis project Ga0209723, IMG submission 185750) | Anaerobic biogas reactor microbial communites from Washington, USA - Biogas_R2 time_0 SIP DNA (SPAdes) (version 2) | ecosystem: Engineered > Bioreactor > Anaerobic > Unclassified | place... | reverse complement strand
ATAGCGATTCAACAACGATCTCATTATTACACGCAAGCATCCTTTTTATGCCTTGTTCTGATTGAGCGGAAATCAAATCTATATTATACTCTATTTCAAACGTCGTTGTTTCTCTTTGATAAATCGACAATCTTGAGGATTCCATATCGCACACATAGATATAATCCTCATCAACACACACCGAATCCCCACTTATGCTATCTAATGTATGCATATTATTTTCGTTAAAATCATACAGATGCAGGTTGTTGTCATCTAATAGATACACGGTTCCCTTATACACATTCATCGAAACAACATTTGATAATGAAAAACCCTCCATATCAACCACAGTTTGAGGAATGTGGATATCTTTTGCTTTTTCCCGTCCGCTACACCCCGATATTAACATAACTATCATTATCAACACGCATGCTACAGGATATATTTTATTTGATCTTTTAGTCATCTTAACTTTCTCCTGTTTAACACGGAAGCTCTGAGTAAGACTCAGAGCTTCTGGAATAACAATTTTAGTACGGACATACCGGAATATAATCTAATTCCGGGCACTGAGAATGGTAAGCATAACAGAAGTGATTCCCAGAAGAAATATTGTGTTCACAGTCAGGGTATGTACACTTTTCGGTTGTGTAATTATGCACCTGTCTGATTTTGCAATTGGTGCCATGAAAATAACCTCCGCCATAACCGCCTTGCCAATAGCAGTTCAGTTCTATTACCATAATCATCACACTCATTTTTATAAGGTGAACCGATCCGTCTGTTTGGAACTTATTGGAACAATACTCCATCTGATCAATTTTATTGTAACATAGCTTTGATGTTTTGTAAATATATTATATAACAATTTCGTATGGAATTTTTGCTTTAAGTGTGGTATAATGCGACTGGATAGATGTAAGGCAGAACGACGACCGGCTGCTGACAGTTGCCCGGGATTATTCTGTCCGAAATGTTCCCTGAGCCGTTTTTTCCCTTGTTACTCATGGCTTTTTACATTTCGCTCAGGGCTGATATTTGATAATAAAGGAGGGAGATTATTATGCGTGAAGTATTCGCGGCTCTGCCCGCGCCGAACGACCCTGTTCGCGACCGTCTGAACCGCCAGTATTCCGAGCCGAATGTCGGAGAAGGGCCTTCTCCCGAGGAACTGTATGCCTCCCTCGTGTCCCTGCGCGATTCGCTGGAGGCGAAGGGGGTCTCCCGTCAGATTATCCGCGGGGAGCTGCTCAAAAAGGCGCTGACCGACGCGCCGGTATCGGTGGAGAACAAGGGGATTTTCGCCGCCTGCGCTCCCACCGGCGGCGCCTACCCGAAGGCTATACAGAAGTATATCAGCGAGGTGTCGGCGCTCTATGCCGACATGAACCGGGAGTGCCGGCTTGCCCATGAGCGGGGCGAGTGGACGGCGAACTACGACTTCGGACACACCTGCGCCGGCTGGGAGGATCTTCTCACCTTAGGCGTGCCGGGCATAATCGAGCGGCTGCGGGAGAATGCGGCAAAGCATCCCGACAGCGATATGTACGCCGCCGGAATCGCCGCCTTTGAGGGCTTCTCGGCATACCTTTCGAATCTTGCCGCCCGCGCTCTTGCCATGGGCGGGGAGCATCCCGAGGACGCGAAGACCATGAGAACCCTTGCCGACGCGCTGACCGCACTTACGAAACGCCCTCCCGCCACCTTCTATGAGGCGCTGGAGCTGTGGGAGGCGTATTTCTACGCCTACGAAATGCTGGCGGGGCAGCGGCTCCGCTCGCTGGGGCGGGTTGACATACTGCTTGAGCCATTCCGGGTTTCGGACGGTCTTGACGACGACACCGCCCGGCGCATGCTCTGCTACTGGCTCAACGACCTGAGCGCGATGAATGTGGCGTTCAATCTGCCCTTCTGCATCGGGGGAATGCTCCCCGACGGCAGATGCGGCGTGAACCGCACGTCATACCTTATAATCGAAGCCTTCAGGATATGCGATATCCACAGCCCCAAGATACACGTGAGGGTCACCGACGACACGCCGGATGATTTCATCGCGCTTGTCTGCGGCTCTATCCGGGAGGGGCGCTCTTCTCTGCTTTTCATGTACGACAACACCACCATCGCCGCCCTGACCCGCTGCGGCATCGACGAGATCGACGCCCGCAACTATGTCCCGATAGGCTGTTACGAACCCTGCGTCATGGGGCGGGAGGTGACGGGAACCGGAACCGGCAATATAAACCTTGCCCAGGCCGTTTCCTACGCGATAAGAGACGGAAATGACTATCCCGACTTTGAATCCTTCGCCGCGGCAGCCGAAGGCTATATCGCCGACTGGCTGAAGCGTGTGATGGACTTCGTGCGCGCCTATCAGCGGCACTATCCGCAGATGTATTCGGCGCCGCTCCTTTCGCCCACCCTGCCCGACTGTGTGGAGAGGGGGCTTGACGCCTACGAAAACGGCGCGAAGTACAACAACAGCGCGGCGAATGTGGCATGCGTGGGCACCGCCGCCGATTCGCTGGCGATGGTGAAGAAATACGTCTACGACGCCGATACAGCCCGCCTGACTCTCTCCGAACTGCGGGAGATTCTCGCCGCCGACTGGGAGGGAAAAATCATAACGGCAAAGGGCGAGATTGACTGCGCTCTGCTGCGCCGGGAGATACTCAACGACCCCGACAAGTGGGGCAACAACCGGGAACTGCCCGACGCGATGGCGGAGCGGCTGCAGAACTTCTGCTTCTCGCAGATCGACGGTCAGCCGAACGCCCGGGGCGGCGTATTCAAGATGGGCTTCTACTCCATCGACCGCAACGTCCGGTACGGCGAACGCACCGCCGCCACTCCCGACGGGCGCAAATCCGGCGACCTGCTGTCGAAGAACCTCTGCGCCTCGGTGGGCATGGACAAAGAGGGCGCCACCGCCCTCATCACCTCGGCATGCAAGCCGGACTCCACCCACTGCGCCAACGGCACCGTTATTGATGTGGTGCTTCATCCAACCGCCGTATCGGGGGAGGAGGGACTTAATGTCATGACCGCGCTGGTTCGCGCCTGCTGCGCCCGGGGCGGAATGGTTATCCACTTCAATGTCTTTGATGCGGCGGTGCTTCGCGAAGCTCAGCAGCATCCCGAACGCTATCAGTCGCTGCAGGTCCGCGTCTGCGGCTGGAACGTGCGATTTGTCAATCTCAGCCGCGCCGAACAGGACGCCTTCATAATCCAGTCGGAACAGGCAAGGCTCTGACGGCGGCATGATGAATATACTATATTCAGAATATAGTATATCAGCACATCCTGATTTCATTCCAGCGCACAGCGCACACCCCCCCGTTCCCGGCACTGTCTGAATATCCGATCCAAAATAACGTATAAGCGAGGAATATCAATGAAAAAGCATGTAATCAGCCTGACCGCGCTGCTTATTCTCATTGCGCTCTGCGCATCGGTTATATCCTGCGGCTCTTCCGGCGGCGATACCGCCGACACCGCCGCGACAACCGCCGCCGTCACCGAGGCGGAGACCACCGCCGACCCATTCGTTGCCGACGAACTGCCCGAGCTTGACTACGACGGCGCCAAGGTCAACTGGCTGGTGGGCGACTACTTCAACGCCTACTGGGCTGACTTCTGGGCGGAAACCGAGACCGGCTCCGCCATAAACGACACGGTATTCGCCGTCCGCCGCAACGTTGAGGAGCGTCTGAACGTGTCTGTAAGCATGACCCAGTTCACCTACAGCTGGTCGGAAAACGCCAAGTATTACGGTATGCTGTCGGGCTATGTGCTGGCAGGCGACAACACATACCACACGGTTGCCGGTTCGCCCGCCTACTCGGTGGTGCTTGAGGGCGATTATTTCTTCGACCTGGGCAGCAACCCGTACATCGACCTCGAAAAGCCCTGGTGGAACCAGTCGGTTGCCGATCTCTTCCCCAGCGGAGTGGTCTACTTCCTGCCGGGCGACGGCTCCCTGTCGCTTATCAAGCACACCTTCTGTGTCTATGTCAATCTCGACAACCTCGCCGAAGCCGGCTTTGAAGGCGATATATACGAGCATGTGCTTGACGGCAAGTGGACGCTAGACTCGCTGTCGGATATCATAAAGGGCAGCTACCGCGACCTGAACGGCGACCAGAAAGCCGATGTCACCGACTTCTACGGTCTCACCTTCGGCGACACAAACAAGTACATCGGCTTCATGAAGGCAAGCGGCTGCAGCCAGTTTGTTAAAAACAGCGACGGCACCTACACCATGATGTCGGGGAGCGAGCGCACTATTGAAGCGGTTCAGCGCTGGTGCGCCCTTGTCAACGACGACGAGAACGTTCTGCCCGGCGCGCACAACACCGATGCGGCGTCTGTCGACACCGGATACGGCGTTTTCGCGGGGGGCGGCAACTACGCAAGCAGACCCTTTATGGAGGACCGTTCGATATTCGCCTTCCAGATCGTGGGCGACGCGCCTACCCTCTTCAAGGACACCACCTTCAAATACGGCATGATCCCCTATCCCAAACTGGATGAGGAGCAGCCCGATTACATGACCTCGCCTCAGCGCTACGCCTCCTTCGCCGTTCTCGGCTCCTGCACGGAGTTCGATATGGCGGGCGCGGTGCTTGAAGCGTGGTCCTCCGAGTGCTACCGCACCCTTCAGCCCGAGTACTTTGAAACCACCCTCAAGGTGCGCTATTCCGCCGACAACAGCATGGCGGCTGTCTTCGATATTCTGCGCAATAATCTGACATTTGAGTTGGGTGAAATTTTCGGCACGAACTTCAAGATGACCCCCGCAGGCGAGTTCAAGAACACCATCATAAGCAACAACTCCAACTGGGCGTCCACCTACGCCAAGCACGAAGCGGCAGACCAGGCGACGCTCGATAAGCTGACCGATATCTTCAGCAAGTAAACACGACAGGGACATAAAATTATGAAATCATTTCTCCTTCTCGGTCAGTCCAACATGGCCGGGCGCGGCGACTTTGAGGATGTGCCCTCCATTTATAACAACCTCTGCTTCATGCTGCGCAACGGGCGCTGGCAGCCCATGAGCGAGCCGATAAACCCCGACCGCAGCGTGGTGGAGCCCTTCTCGAAGGAGGGTAATCTCCACAGCGGCCGCTGCCTCGCCGCCAGTTTCGCCGACGATTTCGCCAAGCATTACAACGAAAAGGTTGGGCTTATCCCCTGCGCCGACGGCGGCACCTCCCTCGAGGACTGGCAGGTTCGCGGCCTGCTTTACGACCACGCCGTCATGCAGGCGAAGTTAGCCATGCGGACTTCTCAGCTAATCGGCATCCTCTGGCATCAGGGCGAAGCCGAATGTTCGCGGGAGGAACGGGCGACGACCTATATCGAGCGCTTCCTGCCCATAATCAACGGCATCCGCTGCGAACTGGGCGTCTACGACATTCCGGTGGTGCTTGGCGAGCTGGGGCATTTCGTCAAGGACCGCAACCCGGAAAAGATACCTCCCTATTTCGACACGGTGCAGGAGGCGCTGAACACCCTCGGCAAGCGCTACGACATGGCTACCGCCTCCGCCGAGGGTCTGGGCTGCCGTCCCGACGGCATTCACTTCCATTCCGCGGCGCTGCGCGAACTGGGACACCGCTACTTCGCCGCCTACCGCAGCATCGTCCGCGATTGAATAGAACAATCGGAACATCTTACACTATCAGCATAAACATCATCATGACCGGAGAAAAAGCCCCGAAAACAGCTTATCCCCGGTCATGATGTGATTTTATAATTGCTGTTGCTGCTCCGCCCGAATGCCGATCCTCTTTTTTATCATGTATAAGCTTTCGGTGTCTGCCGGAAGTCCGGTATCGACATCTAAATCCATACGGTACAACGAACCCTTAAACATAGCAAGGAGAACGACTTATGAAAAAGTTCCTCGCTGCAGCTCTTTCTGCGGTTATGGTATTCGCTGTTCTTATAGCCTCCTCATCCTGTTCGTCGGGCGGAGAGACCGTTTCACAGTCCGAAGCGTCCGACACCGCCGAATCAGCTGATACGGCTCCGGCGGTGACCGAGGACGCGCGGTATATGAGCGACCTTCCGGAATCCTATGACCTGGGCGGTTTCGAGTTATCTGTGCTTAACCGGAAACCTATCTCAACGACGCTGAACACCTTTTATGTTGCAGAACAGAACGGTGAGCCGATAAACGACGCGATTTATGTCCGCAATTCTTCAGTGTGCGAAAAGTACAACTTTTCGATAAAAGAAACCGCCGCTGATGATAATGCCGTATCTGCGGGTATAAGTAAAATGGTACTCGCCGGTGACACCTCTTATTACCTCGCAATCGACACTCAACCCGCTCTTGTGCCTATTGTCTTCTCCGGTGTGCTCTATAATATCTTTGACCTTCCGCATATCGACACCGAAAAGCTCTACTGGAATCAGGATACAGCTGATATGCTGTCGCTGAAGGGTAAATTGTACTATCTGTTCGGCGATATCATGCTGTCCGACGAGGATGTCACCATGGTCACCATGTATAACACCTCGCTGGCGGGCGATCTGGGTATCGATGAAAACATGTATGAGCTGACCCGCAGCGGCGGCTGGACCTTCGCTAAGATGCTGTCGCTTATAAAACTCGCGGGCGCCGACCTGGACGGCGATTCGGCTTTTACCGTGAATGACCGCTGGGGTTTGTTTTACGCCGACAACTCGGCTGCAGCCCCGTACTTTGGTGCAGCAGAAATAGCCTTCGTTAGAAACAATAAAGCCGGTATACCGGAATTTTCCTTCGACAGAGAACGCGCCGAAACTGTCTTCTCGACCTTCCGGGAGATTTTCAACACTGACGGATATGGTTATAACTGGGGGCTTATAAAAGAGAACACTGCGAATGTGATTTCCTCGATGATTTCAAACAAGCAGATATTGCTGCAAAATGTCATTCTTTCCTACGCACGCCGCAATTTAAGGGACGTAACCTGCGCATTCGGTTTCCTGCCCATGCCGAAATTCGATGAGAAACAGAAAAATTACAGCTCGATCATGAATTATGTTGCGGGAGTTACGATGTTCGTGCCGGCTTCAAATCCGGAGACCGAAAAAACCGGCTTCGCCCTTGAGGCGCTTTGCGCGGGTTCCTCCGACATCACCGACGCTTATATCAACACCTGCCTTGCCTCCAAATATACCCGTGACACCGAATCATTCGAGATGATAAAGCTGACGATGGAAAACATCTGCATCGACCTTGCCTATGTCTACAACTGGGGCGGTTTTTCAAATCAACTGACCAAATCGATAATGGATCCCTCAGCCGAATTCACGTCGCTGGTGGCTTCGTATGAGACGAAAGTCGCGGAGGAGATAGCCAAAAGCATGGATAAGCTGGCATAGAGCGGCGATTCAATCCCCGCCCTGATAGTAAGGAACAGCAGAACACGCCCCTCGGATCAAAGGGGCGTGTTCATTCGTATTGCGCGGTTTTATTAAATCTGATATCTATACTGCGGCAGTCCTGTCTGTAATCAGACCTTAATATACTTCTTCAGGAATCTCTCGCTCCGTCCGGCGATGGCGCGGAGGGTGTCGCCCGCCGCTTCGTCGGCGCCGGTGACGTAGAGCTTCATCAGCCGCCCTTCCTCCATGCACATTTCATCGTGGAGGTCGAAGTAGTTGTCAAGGAGGAATCTGGCGTACTTCATGAGCCGGAAGTCGCCCACGATGCGGTACTCTGCCGAGATGGTGTCGACGGCTATCGAATACTTGTCCTTCACCGCCGAGATGATGGCTTTGCGCTCATTAGCATGGGCGAAAACTATGGTGGAGCAGATGAGCGAGGATGTGGCGCTGACGCTGGTGTGGGCATCGGTGCTGCCCACTATCGGGAGGTCAACGCCGTCGGCGCGCGCCGCGTAATATGCCGCCGTCTGGAAGCCGTTGTGCTGGAAATAGCGCTCGCCGCCCAGCACCTCGAAGGCGTCGAAGGGATGCTTGCGGAGTATGTAGTGGGTGAAATTCTCGGGAATCTGGAAGACGTCGGATATCCAGTAGGGATGGGGGAATATGCCCAGACCGTCCGCCTCGCGGATGAGGTCGAACGCCCAGACGCAGGAAGCGTAGGTGAAGGGATCTATGTCGTCGGGCAGGTCAAGGGATGGGATAAGCGCCTCCACCTCGGCGCGGTACTCCTCCTCGGTGCGGACCGGCGGGGGATTGTCTATGACCGCCCGTCTTGTCGATTCATTTCCCTGGGCAAGCCCTTCAACCAGGCCGTTGATCGAGAAATTGCCGCCGAAGTTGACTATGTGGGTGGGATTGCCGGGGAGATGCACCTCCTCGCCGGGCACAAGGCAGAGCCCGGTGGGGATATCGGCGTACGCGTCCATGGCCTCCAGCGAGGGATAGTATCGACCGTGGTCGGTCAATGCCATGAAATCATAACCGTGGGAGCGGTAGTTTGCCGCCACCACCTCGGGAGCCTCCCGCCCGTCCGAGCGGAATGAGTGGAGGTGAAGGTCGCCACGCAGGGGATAGCGCCCCGCCATGTCGCTGTCAAGGGCGTATACCGAAAGCTGAAGCAGTTTTCTGCCCTCACGGTAGAGGCGAATGAAGTGTTCGCTCTCGAATGTGAAGGTGTGGGTGAAGCGTATACAGCCGTCATCGCACACCTTCACGGTGTAGTCGGTGTTGTTGTTATCATTGCGGTAGGTCCTCGTCAGCGGCCAAACGCCCAGGGTGTATTCGCCCTCAGATGCGGCGTGCCGTCCCAGGGGGCGTATTGTTATCTCCGCCGGCTCTCCCACCAGTATTACCTTCGGGAATATGTCGTAATTCTGAAGCTCCTGCCTTACTTTTGAAATCATACAATAATCTCCTTTTCAAAATTGTTCCCCTCATTGTATTATATTCCCGGCACCGCGGCGAGAGGAAAATGTAAACTATTTGTTACACTTTCGTGTGGATATTTTAATCACGCCGCTCCTGGGGTATAATTTCAGTATATTATTGACAAACCGACACATCCGAACACTGCATTATGAGGTGACATCCATGACGACACCGACACCCTCATCCCATGTGGCGGCGTTCGAGCGGCTGGGCTTCGGCATGTTCATTCACTGGGGAATCTACGCGTCGCTGGGCATGGGCGAGAAGACCCTGCATTTCAACAAAATTCCCCGCGCCGAATACCGTGAGCTGATGAAGCGCTTCACCGCCTCCCGCTTCGATACCCGGGAAATCGCACGGCTGGCAAAGGACAGCGGTATGCGCTACATAACCCTGACCGCACGGCATCACGACGGCTTTTCGCTCTTCGACACCCGAGGGCTGAACGACTACGACGCGCCCCACTCGGCATGTCGCAGAGACCTTGTCGGTGAATTTGTCGAGGCGTGCCGCGCCGAGGGAATCGCGCCGTTCCTCTACCACACCACGCTCGACTGGTGGCAGGATTCCTTCGAAAGCGATTTCCCCGCCTATCTCGACTATCTGCATGAATCGGTGGAGCTGCTCTGCCGCAATTACGGGAAGCTGGGCGGTCTGTGGTTCGACGGCAACTGGTCGAAAAGGGGAGCCGACTGGCAGGAGGATCGCCTCTACGGCATGATACGCCGTTACCAGCCCGAGGCTATGATTATCAACAACACCGGCATCGGACGGCGAGGCGAGGCGGGGCATCCCGAGCTTGACTCGCTGACCTTTGAAAACGGCAGACCGGGGAGAATCGACCGGGAAGGCGCGCCGAAATACCTTGCCGCCGAGATGTGCCAGACAATGAACACCCGCTGGGGCTTCGGCAGTCTCGACTTCTCCTACAAGTCTCCCGCCGAGATTATCGAAACCCTCTGCGTCTGCCGGCGGTACGGCGCAAACTATCTGCTGAACGTCTCACCCGACGGTGAGGGCGAAATTCCTCTCATTCAGCGCGCCATACTGGGCAATACCGCCGCCTGGATCGCCCACTGCCCGGGTGAGGTCATCTACACCGGCAGACCCGCCGAAATCGAATGTGACGACTGCTCCAAGGACTTCGCCCTTTCCGACAGCGGTGAACTGTATCTGTTTATACACGACCTGGGCGCCGGCGGCGACCGTCACATCGTCATCGACGGCGCCAAATGCGGCATCCGGCGCTTCACCGGCATCCCGGGGAGGGTGCTCTCCGCCCGCTGGACCGATAACGGCGAGGAGCTGTCCTTCACACAAAGCCGAAGCGAGGACGCGCTGGAGCTTTACTGCACGCCATATCCCTATGCGCAGAATCATGTGGTGCGGGTGTGCCGGCTGACCGTCGAACAGCATCCTATTTATATACATTAATACAAACAGGAGGTCTGATTATGAGCGATCTGACCATACGAAGCATCGAGCTTTTCAAGGTGGAGCCCCGCTGGCTCTTTCTTAAGATGACCACCGACGGGGGCTATACCGGCTGGGGCGAGCCGATTGTCGAAGGGCGCGCCGACACCGTGGCTGCTGCCGTCATGGAGCTTTCCGGCTATGTTCTCGGCCGCGAGGCGCGGGACATCGAGGACGTTTTCCAGGTGCTCTACCGCGGCGGCTTCTATCGCGGCGGACCCGTGCTTACCTCCGCCATATCGGGCATTGAGCAGGCTATGTGGGATATCTTCGGCAAGTACAAGGGCGAGCCTGTGTATGCTCTGCTGGGCGGCGCCTGCCGCAATAAGATGAAGGTCTATTCCTGGATAGGCGGCGATTCCCCCTCCGGCGTCCGGGAGGCTGCCCGTGAGAAGTACAATCAGGGCTACCGCGCCGTCAAGATGAACGCTACGCCTCAGATCGCCTGGATTGACAACTACCGTGAGGTGGAGGCCTGTGTCGAACGTGTCGCCGCCATTCGCGATGAGCTTGGCTATGAGATGGACATCTCCGTGGATTTTCACGGCCGGGTTCACAAGTCCATGGCGCGTGTGCTTATGAAGGCGCTGGAGCCTTATAACCTGATGTTCGTCGAGGAGCCCGTGCTATGCGAGAATCTTGAAGCTATGGCCGAGCTGCGCCGCCATGCCGTCATGCCCATTGCCACCGGCGAGCGGAACTACACCCGCTGGGGATTCAAGGAGATAATCACCGGCGGCTATGTTGACATAATCCAGCCCGACCCCTGCCACGCCGGCGGCATTTCAGAGTGCAGGAAGATCGCCGCCATGGCCGAGTGCTATGACGTTTCTTTTGCCCCCCACTGCCCTTTGGGTCCCATCGCCTTCGCCGTCTGCCTGCAGCTTGACTTCGGCGCCCCCAACGCCGTCATTCAGGAGCAGTCTCTCGGCATTCACTACAACCGCGGCTCCGATATGCTCGACTACCTCGCCGATCCCGGCGTCTTTAACTACGCCGACGGATATGTCGGTCTGCTCACCGCCCCCGGACTCGGCATCGAGATTAACGAAGAACTCGTCCGCGAGAAGGCCGCCAAGGGTCACGACTGGCACAACCCCGTCTGGCGCACCGAAGACGGCTGCGTCGCCGAGTGGTAGACGCGGGGGACGCGCTTCTTTCTTAGCATCTGAGCTGTGCTCAGGTTCCGGAAAGCTCCGCAAAAGCTTTTATGCGCGGCGGGCTTTGCTCGCCGGAGGATTTTTGGGGGCATAACGCTCTGACAATCTTATATACGAACCGATAGATAAAGCCGTATCTGCATATACGACGGAGGACAACTATGAAATATCGCATCACCGCAGTCATTCTCATTCTTATTATCCTTATCACAACCGTGTCCTGCGGAGGGGGAGGAAAGGATAAAACAGCCGTCACAACCGCATCGTCTGCCGAAACCGCCGCGGATGCGACCACCGAAATTCCCAAGCTGCCGCCCTCTGTAACTCAGACCGATCTCGAAGGCTTTGAGCTGAAAATAAACCACCACAGCCAGCAGTGGCTCTCCTGGGCTAAGAACATCCTAGATGTTGAGGAGATGGACGGCGACCTCTTCAACGACGCCATATTCGAGCGCAACCGCCTCATCGAGGAGATGTTCAACTGCAAGATAAGCGTCACCGACCAGGAGAGAATCGGTGCGGATCATGTCTCAAAAGAGGTCATGGCGGGACTTTCCACATACGATGTCTGGTACAACTACGACATCTGGGTTCTGAACGCCATTGAGTATCTTATGCCCTGGGAGGTTCTCGATTATATCGACCTTGGCGCCGAATGGTGGAATCCCTCTGCCACCGACGTGTTCGAGCTGAACGGCAATCACTATGCCGCCGCGAGCAACTTCTCTGTAAGCGTGCTCTCCCGCTGCGCCGGTTTTGCATTCGACAAGGACGTTTACGAGCAGTTGGGCACCGATTCCCTCTATTCGATAGTCGACAACAACAAATGGACCGTCGATAAAATGGCCGAGACCTGCGTCGCCGCCTACAGCGACCTTAACGGCAACAGCCAGATGGACGACGGCGACCGCTTCGGCGTCAACTCCTCCTTCAAGGAACTCTATAACCGATTCTTCCTCGGGTCGGGCATCAGCTATGTGGGCAAGGACGACGAGGGGTTCCCCCTCTTTACCCTCCCCGACGATGTGGGCGCGATAAATAAGATCCAGCATATCATTGAGCTCTTTTCCGACCGCCGCGCTTTCAATCCCGCGGAACGCACTATTGCCGAATCGGGCGGTATGGGTTCTTTCAACAACAGCACTCTTCTCTTCGTCAGCAGCAACCTGCTTGGTCTCGAGAACCTCCGCGCTCTCGAGAACGATATCGGATTTGTTCCCAATCCCAAGTACGATGAAGCCCAGGATCGCTATTACGCTCCCTCCTTCGGCGCCGAGATAGCCGTTCTCCTGAAAACTCTCCCCGAAGACCGCATGGACAACACCGGTATGCTCATGGAAGCCCTCTCCTATTACTCCGACAAGTTCGTCATCCCCATGTATAAAGAGGTGCTCCTCAAAACCAAGTATACCCGCGACAACGAGTCCGAAGCCATGATTGATATAATAATCAATTCCGTCAGCTTCGAGTTCGGCCTCAACGCCTGGCAGGATACCGTCGCCAATCCCTTCGTCATAGGCGCCATCGTCAAGGAAAACGGCAACGTCGTCTCTACCCTCGAATCCATGCGCTCCTCCGTCGACTACGCCATCCAAAAACTCAACGAAAAACTCTTGTCTATGTAGGGGGCGCGCGGCTTTTTCGAGAAAAAGCCTGGCAAAAAGCTTTTATATCGGGAAAAAGGTAATTTTGGTTTATCTTACAGCCGATTATTTAACTGCAATCAATACAAACAGCCCACATCATTACTTCCCTTTGTGAAGCCGTATGCGGGCTGTTATTATGCCAATTCTACGGCAAGCAAAGCTTGCCGCATATAAAGTTCTTTGCCATGGCTCAAGCATCCGGCTTGCCGGATGCACAAGAAAGCCGCGCGCCTCCTATGCAAAAAACACTTTGATACCGATGATGATTAGGATAATACCGCCAAAGATGCTGGCGCTGCTGCCGAAGCGGGTACCGAAGCGTCTGCCGATAATGAGACCGGCGATACAGAAGCAGAAGGTGACGGCGCAGATGATGGCGGCGCAGAGGACGGCGAGGGACAGGGAGTATTGAGCCATGGTGAAGCCGGTGGAAAGGGCATCGATAGATGTGGCGACGGCCTGGAGGAGGAGGGCGCCCATACCGGTGGCAGGAATCTGCTTCACGACTTCAAGCGAGCCGGCTTCAATGGCGGAACAGTCGCCGCATCCGGCTATTATACCGCTGTCGCGCAGACCCTCGAACAGCATTTTGCCGCCGATGAGCGTCATCAGAATCAGGGCTATCCAGGGTATGAAGTCCTGAATGGCGGCGAACCGGTCGGCTATGGTACGTACGCAGAACCAGCCGATAAGGGGCATTGCCGCCTGAAAGCCGCCAAAGACGGCAGCCATTACAGTCATGCGGTGGGGTTTCATTTGGGGCTCGTGAAGACCGTTTGCAAGCGACACCGAAAAGGCGTCCATAGCCAGACCCGCGCCGAGCATCAGGCTCGTTATGCAGAAATTCAGATTAAGTTCCATTATATACTAATACTCTGTTAGTAACCCCTTCGGGAATATAAGAACGCCGCTGTAAGCTATAAAAAACACACGTCTCCGCTCGAGTTCTGATGCGGTCCGACGTGTCTGATATAAAAGTGCAAGCGTGTTGGCATTATAACATTGAACCCGCCTGTTAGTCAAGCGCAACAGGCGGGTAATACCGCACAATATTACGCGATATTTTACCGTTCCCGCCGTCAAAAAAGACGGATACTCCCGAAACCGGAAGCATCCGTCTGATGCGGGTCATGTGCGGTTCAGCCCTTCGCAGAATCGGCGGAGGTGAGGTGAATCTCGCTCGGCAGGGAAGCCGCGCCGCCGGTGGCTCGTGTGCCGTACTGCAGGCATTCGGTGACGAAATGCTTATATGCCTTCGTCAGCTCGGACAGGTTGGCGCCGAGAAAAACGGCTTTCCCGTCGCTTATGGTGATGCTCCAGCCCTTTGCCGACGGGTCGGCGGTGAAGATAATGGCTGCGCCGCCGCCCGCCGCGGATTTGACAGCCGGAGTGACGCCGGTCAGCTCGCCAATGCAGAGCGACAGATAGGCGGCAAGGCTCTTGAGTTCGTTGTTTCCCTCGTAAGATATGACAAACTCGGATATGTCTCTGCCGCCGACAGTCAGGCCGCGCAGCAGACATTCGCCCTCAAAGGAGTAGTCGCCGATGACCGGCATGTATTCCCGGGCGATAGCCGCCATATCGGTGTCTTCGCCGGTGTAGCCGAAATACTCCTCAAGGAAGTAGTCGACGGCTTCGGCAAGCGCCTTGTCGGTGAGCCCTTCGATAATAATCTTGCGCCCGCCGTCAAGCTCTGTCACCGTGAAGTCGTCGCCCCGCAGTTCCTCGCGTACCTGAGCCGAGATGTCCCGCTCCCAGGCTCCCACGAGTATTTCAAGCTCCCGTTCGGGCTCCTTCTCCCAGTCGGTGGTTATGCCCATCTCGCCGCCGCATATGGCGTTCAGCGTCCGGCGCAGGTGCATAACCGTCTCGAGTTCGGGCTTTTCGGCGCGGTCGCTGCGGATTATCGAGTAGTCGGCGATGCGGTACCCGCTGCCGGTATCGGCGGAGGTCTCCTCAGTGTCAGATACCTCGCCGCCCTCGTCCGAGCATGCGGACAGAACCGGCAGACCGGCAAGGAGTATGATAAGCGCCAGCGATATCAGTCGTTTTGTCATAATGATTGTGATTCATTGCTCCCGAGGCATTCCAATAGGGTCGGGGCGGATATGCCGCAAACAGATGTGTTTAACCGCTGAGACCGGTTATTTTGCGAACTCGGCGCAAAGCTCCTTCAGCTTGGCGGGAATATCTATTTTCTGGGGGCATTTCTTGGCGCAGGCGCCGCAGGAGACGCAGACCGAGGGATGAGCGCCTTCCTTGCGTCCCTCGCCAAAGGTGTTCCAGATATTCCTTGCATGTACCGGCATGCCGTAGACATTCTTATAGGTATGAGCGGTGAACACCTGAGGGATGTTTATTCCCTTGGGGCAGGGCATGCAGTATTCGCAGCCGGTGCAGTATAGGTCGGAAAGCGCCTTCAGCTTCTCGAAGCGCTCGGCAACGGCGCGCTGATCCTCGGCGGTCATCTGAATCTTGTCGGCGGCGACCCGGGCGTTTTTCTCAACTATATCGGTTGACGTCATGCCCGAAAGAGCGCAGGAGACGTTGGGATTGCCCAGCACGAAGCGGAGAGCCAGCTCGTAGGTGGCCTGGTCGCGTTCGCCCAGTCTTTCCGAGAGCGGGGAGGGCTCGGCAAGGCGTCCGCCGCCCACCGGTCCCATGATTATTGTGCCCAGACCCTTGGCATGGGCGTTGGCAAGGGCTTCCTCGTTGGAGC
>Ga0209723_1004366_pt1 | contig 15855 bp, 8 predicted proteins | sample BiotimSIPDNA_2_FD_185750 | JGI IMG/M metagenome (GOLD analysis project Ga0209723, IMG submission 185750) | Anaerobic biogas reactor microbial communites from Washington, USA - Biogas_R2 time_0 SIP DNA (SPAdes) (version 2) | ecosystem: Engineered > Bioreactor > Anaerobic > Unclassified | place... | reverse complement strand
GCGGTTCCGGACGACCGGCGCGACCGCGACACCGTCGCGGTTGATGTAGCCGGCGCACTCGAAGGGGTTGTCATCGATGACCATCTCGATGAGGCTGTCAAACGCCGTTACGCTGGCGATCGGGGTCGTGAGTTCCCGGACCGCCGATTTGTTTATGGTCTTCTGCACGAAGTCTGCCATGGGTTTGTTCTCCTGCCTGCCAGGCTTCCCGGGAATATGACAGACGATCATAAGGTTGGCGCGGGAGGATATCAGTCTGACTTTATCGGGGAGCCTGAATTGGGCTTTGATTCGGGAATATAATCGTTACGGTCAGCCTTTTTGTCATCGACCTCCTATAGGTCTCCAGGAGGATTATGGGAATGACCGGGGAAAAGACCACCCGGGAGCTCGTCTACGAGACGAACCGGGATGTGAAGTGGATCTGTAAAACCCTGCAGAGAATGGAGGCGCAGGACGAGGCGTTCGAGGCCCGGATTCGAGCGCTGGAGGGCTGGCGAGCGGAGAAGGCAGGCGAGGAGCGGAGGGTTTCGACGCTCGGCGCCGGGGCCGGGGGGGTCGTCGGCGGGGTGGTGGCGGTGATTGTGCGGGTGCTCGGCGGCTGAGCGGCCACGCTGAACGCTCGCGTACAGTGCCCTCTGCCGGGCGCAGCAAAGGCAGTATGGGCGCAGAGGGCTTCCGGCACAATGCCGCTTTCACTTTCACCATGCGCACGGCTCGTGCTTAAATAGCCACGCTCCGACAATCCCTGTATGAGAAAACGGCTCCTCATGTCCCACCAGACGCTCTTTCGGAACATCGACGCCTTCGAGATCGACTATGTTCCAGAGTTCTTCAACTACCGCGAAAGTCAGCTCGATGACCTTGCCTACCAGGTCCGCCCCGCGCTCGAAGGCGGGCGGGCGCTCTCCGCCATCTGCAGGGGTCTGCCCGGGACCGGGAAGACGACCAGCGTGCTCCGGATCTTTGCCGAGCTCGAACAGACCACAAAGAAGATCCTGCCGGTTTATGTCAACTGCCAGAACGACCGGACGAAGTATATGGTCTACTCCCGGATCTATGCCGCGATCTTCGGGCACGCCCCGGCCCGGACCGGGGTCTCGATCAAGTCGGTGATGGACGCGATCGGCGGCGCCCTGCAGCAGCAGGAACGAAGCCTGATCGTCTGCCTGGACGATGCGAACCTGCTCCACTACAACAACACGCTCGGGGACGTCGTCAACTCCCTGCTCCGGCTGCACCAGGATTATCCCGGCGCCCGGGCCGCGGTCTTTGCGACGGTGAGCGACATGGACCTCGATCTCGTCACAGAACTGAACAGGTGGGTTATCTCGCCGTTCCGCCCGTCGGATATCTACTTCCCGCCCTATGACGCCGACGAGATCCGGGGCATCCTCCGGGACCGGATCCGGATCGGGCTTTATCCAGGGGTAATCTCGGGACCGATGCTTGATTGCATCGTCGAGCAGACGATGGAGTCGGGCGACGTGCGGGTGGGGCTGGACCTCGTGAAGCGGGCGGTGTTGAACGCGGAGTGTGCCGCCCGCACTGAAGTTGTCGAGGAGGATATCACAGCCGCCTATGAGCAGTCAAAGCATGTTCACCTCGCCTGCACCATCCGGGCACTCTCCGCAGATGAGCGACGGCTGCTCCGGCGGATCGCGGAGCTGTCGCAGGAGCAATCAGGACCGCTCGTCTCCGGCGCGATCTACGGCCGGGTAGAGGAGACGCCGAAGGTCGGCTACACGATCTTCTCCCGGCAACTGCGGAAGCTTGACTCTCTGCGATTGGTCGACCTGATCCGGGTGCAGGCCGGCGGGAGGACGAGCGAGGTTGCGTTGCGCTATGAGCCGGAGAAGGTACGGGAGGTGTGTGAGTGAGGGGGGTGCCGGCGGTTATGATGGGTCTGAGGCCGGGGGTACCCGTCTGTCCCGCGGGCCGGACGGTGTGGTCTGGTTGAGCGGCGGCCCTGCGCCATCCCTCTGTGCGGGAGCACGGAGCGACGAGCACTTCCCGGCAGACGATGACCGGCGAGGTTCGAGCCGGTCGTGGTCGTCAGAGGCCCCGGACTGGAAGAGAGGATCAGGCAGACGCCACGACCGGAAGGAGCGTGATCTGCCGGTTTGAGGGGGTCTAAACTGACGGGTTTTCCTTTGGATACAAGTTTACTCTGGTCATTGAGCGTCTACGTACAATCCGGATCGTATATCGCGGGCGCCTGCGCCGTGATGGAGAGAAGCATGATGATCCGTAACATGGATTTCAACGAACCAAAAATGGTTTTAATCTGCCCCTTTTCTCTCAGAGCATCGAAGAGCAAATCGGTTATTTCCCATTTGCGATACTTCAAACTCACGGGATCTCAAAATATCCGGGATTGAGAGGGAGCATGAGAACGGAAAGAGCTCAGGAATCGTATGGATCCGGTCCACGGGAAAAGAATCATGGGGGGTTGCACACAGCGCCGCCTTCAGCAGCCAGATCTCCACGTCCTTGTTCGATGTAGAGAGAGGCACAGCACACCGATACCTGCCCTTCTGTTCACATCCGGTAATAACGCCCCAATTGTTCAGAGATTCGACCACCCGCTGTACCGCTCTTGGCATGGTGGCCCTCTCTCCCCAGGTTTCGCTCATCCGCTGGATAACTTCCTGTTTTGAAAAACTGCCATAATACCGGAGAGAGTGACCCACCGTCCGCACCACATCACGGAAAAAGGGGTACGCCAGGAGACACATGCCCCAATGGAGCCAGATCCGGTCGTCCTGGTTCAGTGTCGGCAGCAGCACGAAGGCCCTGTCTCTTGCGGGGCGATCCGAATCCGGGATGCGGGCCCACACCCGCGTCAACACGGTGATGGTCTTTCGTCGCGCTGTGTAGTGGGGATAACTCTCTGCAAGGTAGGCATGAAGGTAGTTTCGGATCTGCTCGATATCCCCGGTTTCCCTGGAGACGCCGGCGGCGGCGTCGAGCCAGTCCAGCCTGAGGGACCGGTCAAATCCAATCATCTGTGACATTGTTGTTTGCTCCTGATCTGGATGAAGGGGACAAAGACCTCTTCCAGCGCAATGCTGCCGTGCGAGAGGACCTCGGTGCTGGGGGGAGAGAACGCCGAGAGCCCGCCGGCAAGCAGGACTACATGGCCTGTACCAAGGTACTGTGGCGGCCACACACAGGAATCTTTTGGAAATGCCGCACGTGCCTCCTCTGCAAACGGTGCGTGGTGGTAGATGCGGGCCCGGAGACTGATCTCTTCGACGAGGTCGCCCTGCCGCGGGACGCCGATGCCGCAGGCGCAGACGTTCCCGTGATCGGCGGTGACGTAGACCCGATATCCCCGATCAAGGAGGCGGGTGATGAATCGCCGGAGGGTTCCGGTCTCCATCCAGCGCCGGATGCCGTCATGCATCTGGGGCATGCCCATTGTGGTAGTGTGGATGAGGTTGTCGACGGTGTTGATGACAAACCCCGCGACCGCCGGGGTGGCGTCGTGGACGAGTTCGTCCACTTCCGCGAGGGATGTAAGGGTGTTGCCGCGAGAATAACCGACAGACCTCTTCGCCCCCTCCTGGTTGTGCCAGAACGTGCGCCAGAGGATCTCTTCACTCCGGGCGGTTCCGTTCACCCCTGATATGAGCGACGGCTTCTCGCCGGCAAAGAGGGACCGGCGCGAGATCGAGGTGAGGGTCGGGACCCAGGCACAGACGAGATCGTCGGTATAGGTGAAGTCGTCGCCGAGCATCTCCTTGATGATAAGCCATTGATCGAGGGCCATGCCGTCGATGACGATGAGGGCGATGCGGTCACCTCCCCGGTGGGCGAGGTAGTGAGGGATCTGGTGCACCATGACCGGGGCCGGGAGGTAGGGGCGGTCGGGGAGGGTCGGGAAGGTGGCGAGGATCCATTCCCCGAAGGCGGTCTCGATCTCCTGGTGGCGAGCATAATATCGCGGCCTGATCTGGTTGAGCGCCGACGGCGAGGACCCGGAGAAGAGCGTCACCGCCTCGGCCCAGAGCCGTGCGCACTGTTTCCAATCGTCAAGCCTGGCGTCCGGGCCGGGGATTTTTCCCTCGATCCGGTCGAGGAGGCATTCCAGACGGTATACCTGCTCGGCGTCATGGTCGCGGATGATGCCACAATGTGCCCAATCCGGGACCTGGACGGAAGGAGGCGCGTGGAGCGGTTTTAGTGCGCCTTCGAGGAAGAAGGTATCGATATAGAGCCTGATCCGGTCGTCGTCGAAAGGAACAGTCGGTGCCGGATCGCCGCCGCTGACGTACCTGGCCCATTCGTCCTGGAGATACGCCATGAAGGCCCCGTGCTCAAAGAGGTTCCTGATCTCCGGGAACCCGGCATCGTACTGGTCGCCCCAGGTCTCCAGACAGTGGTCGACGAGGACGTCGGGAACGGTCTGGCAGGAGTAGTGGACCCTGCAGAGGAGGGCGATGAGGTCGGCGGATGTTCTGATCTCGTCCGGCCGTATCAAAAAGACCTCTTCGAGGATGAACCGGGCAGTCCGGTTCCGGCCGAGCCGTCTGCCGCGGAGGGTTTGCGCGGCCTCGTAGAGGGCATTGTAGTGCCGGGAACCGAGAGCCTGGACCGTCCGGTAGTCAAGGCCCGGGAAGAGATCCGCAAGGGTGATCCGGATGCACTCACCCCTCTGGAGGAGGTCGTAGGGGACCGATTCCCGGCGGGTATCGGTAAACCTGACGATAAGGCGCGGCGTCTCTTCGCTGTTGTCCTGGGGTGCGCGGTAGCCGGGTTCGTAGGCGTGCCTGAAGGTGATGGGGTCGGTGTAGGTGAGCAGGTCGAATCGGTCGGCCCGGAGCGCCTGGAAGATCTGCTCTTCAAGGAGGATCCCGTCAGGGTCGAGCGCCACGACGAGCGGAGTGTCCGACCGGCAGAACCGGGCAAGGACCCGGTCCTGCCATTCAGTCATGGCCGCCCTCCACCCGGAGGAAGAGGACCGGATAGATTGCCGGGGTTCCGCTTAGTCCTGTCTCCCGGCCGGTATCGGCGGCACCGCTCCTGCTCCGGTCGCAGAGTGCCGGTTCGGCGGCCGATGTGCCGGTGAACGAGTAGGCGCCCCGGGCAAGGGCATCCCAGATCTGTCGTGCGGCGATCGAGAAGGGCCGGCCGGTCTCGGTGATAAAGTAGGGGACGGCAACGAGGGAGTGGCCCGATGTGCCGGAGACGGAGAGTTTCCAGAGCGACCAGAGTCCCCTGACCTCGCGGGGGAGGTCGGGGATCCGGACGGTGGGGAGGGGTTGGTCGGGTGAGGCTGCGGGGATCCGGGTGAGGAGGGCGCCGACGGCGGGGTCGGTGACGGTGAGCAGGGAACGGTCGGTCCCGTCTTCGCCGGGAGCAAAGATGGCGCCAGTCTGATGGCGGCCGTCCGGCCATCTGAGGTCAAACCCCTGGATGCCGCGTGCCGCCTCGCCGCCCCGGGCCCTGAGAGCCGAGACGACGAGGTGTTCGGTGAGGGCGGGGAGGGGCGAGTGGAGGTAGTCCCTGACGTCGCCGGCGGAGAGGAGGGGTTGGTCGAGGAGGGACGAGAGCGTCTGCCGTTCCTGCCGTGCCTGCTCCTGGATTGTTGCGACGAAGGTGTCGAGGTAGTCGTCGGTGCTCGTGGGGTCGAGGATCGCACGGATGAAGAGGTCCTCGAATCCCCGTCCTGCCTCGCTGGAGTCGAGGACGTCGCTGAACTTGTCGAAACCGAGGTCGTTTAAGATGACAAGGAGTTTTTCGAGAAGGACCTCGTGGACCCGTTGTTCGACGGTGCCGGAGAAGACCATGTTGTAGACCATGACGTCGTGGGTCTGGCCGATACGGTCGACTCGGCCGATACGCTGCTCGATCCGCATGGGGTTCCAGGGCAGGTCGTAGTTGATGGCGGTGTGGCAGAACTGGAGGTTGAGGCCTTCGCCCCCGGCCTCGGTGGAGATCATGATCTGTGCGTCGGTTGCGAAGGCCTGCTGTGTCCGGCGGCGTTCGTCCATGTCCATTGAGCCGTTGAGGCAGACGACTGAGAATCCCCGTGCGGTGAGGTATTCGGTGAGCATCTGCTGGGTCGGGACGAACTCGGTGAAGATGAGGAACTTGAGGTTGGGGTTGTTCTCTTCGCCGCAGCGGGAGTAGATGAGGTCGACGAGGCGTTCGGCCTTGGCGTCGGGTCGGGCGGCTTCGCACCGGCGGGCGAGGTCGAGGAGGTTTTTGACCTGTTTCGTCTCCGTCAGGTGCGAGGAGCGTTCGGCACGGACGGCCTCGTCGATCTGTTCTTCAGTCTCGAGATCCCACCAGTCGTCGTCGAGGGAGCGGTCGGCGGACGTCGGGGGGACGCTCTCTTCGAGGACGGCGAGGCGTTTTTCGAGAGTTGTGCGGATGGAGCGGGTGCTGCTGGAGACGAGGCGCTGCATGAGGACCATGAGAAAGCCGATGTAGTTTCTCTTCTCGGTAAGGGCGCGGTTGTAGCCGGTCCGGACGTAGTCGGTGACGGCGTCGTAGAGGTCGGCCTGGAGGCTGTGCTCGCTGCTCCATTCGACCCTGACGATCTGGGTCTGCCGGGGTTTGAAGAGGGGGGCGCCGTCGGTGCCGATGGCGCTCCGTTTCTCGGTCCTGATGATGTAGGGCTGGAGGTCGTCGCGGTTGATCGGGCCGTCTTCCCGGAAGGTTGTCGGGTCGAGGAGGCTCATGAGCCGCATGAAGGCGTCGGTCTTGCCCTGATGGGGGGTGGCGGAGAGGAGGAGGAGGTGCCTGGCCGACCGGGCGAGGGCGCGGCCGAGGGTGTGGCGGGCGACCTGCCGGTTGGTGCCGGCGAGTTTGTGGGCTTCGTCGACGATGATGAGATCCCATCCGGCCTTCGTGACGGCGTGGAACCGGTCATGGTTGTGCTGGTGGACTCGTGCCGGTGTCCAGCCGCGCCGCTTTCTGAGGGGTTTGATGGCATCGATGGAGACGATGGCCCGGTCGATCCGTCGCCAGAGGGAGGGGTCGGTGCTCGCGGGGTCGAGGAGGGTGAAGGTTTCGCTGAAGTGGGTCTCCATCTCGGCGACCCACTGGGTGACGAGGCCTTTTGGGGCGACGATGAGGATGCGGGCGGCCCGGTTCCGGAGCGTGAGTTCTTTGATGATGAGGCCGGCCTCGATGGTCTTGCCGAGTCCGACCTCGTCGGCGAGGAGGCAGCGGACGGGGTCGCGGTTGCAGGCCCGGGCGAGGGCGGCGATCTGGTGGGGGAGCGGGGTGACGGGGGAGAAGAGGGGGGCGAGGAGGGGTGTTTTCGCGAGGTGGTCGAGGATCCGCCCGGCTGCTGCGCGTGCGGTCACCTCGTCTTTCTCCAGGGGCAACGCCCGGTCGAGGGGGGTGCAGGAGGATGCATCTCCGACGGCCACGGTGTTCGCGCTCGGAACCCAGAACCGGCAGGTGGTCGCACCCCAGATCTGCTGGGTTTCGATCACCTGGACGGGTTCTCTGTACTCACTGCTCCAGAGCCACCTGCCGACCTGTACCTCTTCCATGTTCGGTCTGCCCCTGCCGCGTCCGGGCGTTGTCGTAGTACATCAGGAGGACGTCGTCTTCCTGAAGGATGCTCGCGGGGAGGCGGTCGCCGGTCCTGATGAGGGTGGCGTAGTCGCGCTCCGACCAGCATTTCTTGAATCCAGCCCTGACGGCCTCGGTCCTGAAGGTCTTGAGTTTGCCGGAGGTGGTGAGGTAGGCGGCGAACTCTTTGAGGAGGGCCTTCTCCCGGATCTTTTCGAGGTCCGACTCCTTGTTGGGGTCGGGGACGTACCACCGGCCGTCTTTGTCTTTGAGGAAGTTCTGTTCGAGGAGGTCGCCGAGTTCGGGGAGGGTTTCGTGCTTGTCGAGATCCTTGCTCTTGATCATGAAGACGGGCTGGATCTCCTGGTAAGTCTTCGGGGCGTCGCCGAGTTGTTGCCGGAGCCACTGGATGGCGCTTTTTTCGTCATGGACGAAGAGGCTCATCTGCTCGACGCGGTCGGCGGCGAGGCGTTTCTGTTCGTAGCGGGGGACCTGGTCGGGGAGGAAGTACATGCCGTCGCGCTCGGGGAAGCGCTGGTAGAGCCCGAAGTAGAAGTCCGGGGCCGATATGGGGACGATGATCCCGCGCTGGACGTGGAAGGCGACCATGCGGTCGTAGAGGAGGTGCTTCTGCCGCTCCGGGATGTGCTGGAGGACGCCGCCCTTCTCCGGGGCGACCGGAAGGTGCTTTAGGTGCTGGCGGACGAAGTCCCAGACCCCCTCCTCGCTGCCGGCGGTGAGTCTGAACCTCTCTTCAAGCCCGCCGTTGGGCTTGTAGGCGGAGATGATGAGGTCCTGTTTGACCGACTGATTGGAACTTGATACCTGGTTGAAGGTGCCCTGCTTCTTGTCGAGGACGCGGACGTCAGCAACCACGAACCCGGCCCGCGTCAGCGCCTGCTGGATCGCCATCCAGACACTGTTTTTGGAGTTGTGGAACTCCACGGTCATCCAGCGCCCGGGCTTTAAAATGCGGTAGTTCTCGGTGAAGCATTGCTCCATCAACTCCTGGTAATCCGGGAGTTTCTTACGCTGCACTCTGTTGATGATCGCCTCGGATTGGTTGTTCGTGAAGACCCGGAGCCACGCCTCCCAGAGGAAGTTCAGCTCGGAGTACATCAGGTTGCCGCCGAAGGGGGGGTCGGTGAAGATGTAGTCGATTGAGTCGCTTGGTACCAACGATTTATTCGATGAATTTGTCGAAATAAAAGGCCGCTGATGTAAAAATGACATCCTTTTGATTGCTCTATTGAACCCGTTAATCCGGTCTTTAACTTGTTCTATAATCGAAGTCTCAATTGGGATTGAAGATATGTAGAGGGTTCCCTTAAGATAACCTGCGTTACAGCCTCCTCCACCATTGAAATAATTGTTAATGTGGATTCTATTCATCTTTGTTGCTCGATTAACCATACTCGAGAACATGAACGCCAATAAACTGCTTTTCTTGGGATCAATCGCATTGAATACTTTAGACAAGGCCCACAGATTCCTCATCGTATAGAACTGATGCACATGGGTGACGCCGGCGTTCCTCGGGTCTGACATCTTCTCCCCGGCAGGCAACTCATCCGTTGGATACCAGTACGGAATCCACCCCATCTCGATCCGGTCGATCAGATCGAGATCGCCCTCGTCCGGCTTCTTCTCATACCGCTTCTTCCCGACCGAGTAGTTGATCAGCACCGGCACCTGCTTTGCCCGCCGAACCGTCTCGCGGAGAGCCTCATCGTGGACGTACTCCCATGCCCGTTCCAGCGAATCTTTCTTCACCATCGCGCCGCAGTGCGGGCAGGGGAACTCATCGCGGACCTTCCCCTCGACCCGGTCCACCGCCGCCTCCCAGAAGACGATCTCCTCCGAGCATGACGGGCAGACGAAGACGTCGCTCCAGACCGTGTAGTTGATCCGCCCCTTTACCGGCGTCGTGGTGCCGTTCACGTCCCGTTTTACCTGTACCTTCCCGTCCACCACGTGGTCGGTCTCGTACATCCAGCCGCATTCCTTCTCCACCTCGGCGAGGATCGCTTTCGCCTCCCGCTCGAACGCCGCCGGGTCCACCGGGTTGTTGTAGTTGTAGGCGATGAAGGTCGCCGCCGGCGAGAGATCGCAGAGGATCGCCCGCCGCGCTCCCCACGCCACGTCGGACATCTCCCGCTCGACCTTCTCCTTGAACTCCGGGTCAGGGTTGCCGCACATCTGCGCCGCCACCCCGGTCATCCCGGTCCCGCAGAACCCGTCGAAGACGATGTCGCCGGGTTTCGTGTAGTGGAGGATGTAGCGCATGATCGCCTTATGCGGCACCTTCGTGTGATACGAGTGAGCGTTGTAGATCGGATCGTTCTTCCCCTCGCTCACGTCCGCCGCAAACGGCTCGCAGTCGTACTTCTCCTCGGGATCGAACGGCCGCCCGTGCTCCTCGATGAACTCCCCGATCCAGGGGTTCGGGCAGGCCGTGTAATACGGCGGGTCGGAGAGCGCAATGATGTCTTTGTCCTTCCCGCGGGGGAACCCCTCAACCTTGCGAACGGCGTCGAGCCGCTCCTCTGTCAGTTCATAATCGGTCATATCACTCCACCACCAGGCGCACCTTCCGCTCGTCTTTGTCCTTCACCAGGCCCGATACGTAGTTCTCAAACCGCGTCTCGATCTCCTCCACCGAACACGCGGACCCGCCCGCCATAAGGGCACGCCGCAGATCCTCGACCATGATCGTCACCTTCACAAGACCCGAGAGCGCCTCCTGGAGCGCCCGCACCAGGTCCGCCGGGACCGTCTCCGGGAGTTCCCGGCGCTCCCGGACCTCCATCACAAGCGCCCGGTCCTTCGGTTTGAGGAGTTCAAGATTCGCCTGCACCGTCGGATCGTCCAGGTTCTCGACCAGCATGCCGGTCCACGCCGTATGGATCCCATCAAGAAGATCATCCAGTTGTTCGAGCACGGTGCCGGGAGAGGGCGCCCCCTCATCGTCCCTCGGCCTGAACGAGCAGTGCGGGCAGACCGGCTCCTTCTCCAGGTCCTTCTCCGTGAGCGCAAAACACGGTTGCAGTTTCAGCAGGGCCGTATCAAGCGTGGTCAGGGCCTGTTTCGGCATGATCTCGATGCTTGAGAGCGCACGGAGAGCGATAAGCCGCGGATCGGCCTTCAACTTCTTCTTCCGCTCGTCCCCCTCACGGCTCAGGCGGGCCTGCCGGTGGAGACGGAAGTACTCTTCGATGTAGCGCTTCTTCATGCTCTCAAGCTCCCGCCTGAGATCGCTCTGGAAGGAGCGCGTGATCTCCTCCCCGGCCTCAAGCTGCATAAAAATCGAGCGCTTCGACTCGCAAAGCGCCTCCTTACACTCGTTCTCATCGGGGAGCGCCATCTCGGCCTGGGACAGGTACCCCGTCAACGGCGCAAGGTCCGAGCAGAACCGGGCAAGACCGTCGATCTCTTTCATCAGCGCCAGTTCGTTCGCATGCCCCCGCACGTCGGCCTTCGTCCCGCTGTAGTTCTTCAACCTCCCCTCGGTGTTGAACCGCTGCAGCGACTCCAAAAACACCTTCAGGTTACTGAAATCTCGCTTCTTCTGCTCTTTCGTCTGCTCGTCGTAGAGGTCGCGTCCCCAGAGCAGGAGCGACCCGTCCAGCCGCTGCTGCGCCTCCACCACCTCCGGGATAAGCGCATGCAGACGTTCCTGGAGCTGCCTAACCGCCTCACGGTGAGTTGCCGAATTCCTCACCAGACCCGGGGTAAGGCCGAGCGTCGTGAAGAGCTCGGCAAGCACCTCGACGGGTGGATCTTTCGGCAGTTCCACGTGCTTGAACCCGGCCAGATCCGATCCACTCTTCTTCGCCATCTCATCGAGGTTTGCCGCCGTGATCTTCGCGCCCGGGTAGGCCGCCACCGCATCGCCGTGATAGACCAGCGCCGCGAGCAGCACACCGACATACTCCGGCTCAAGCCTGAACCGGCGCTCGTACTCGACACCGTGCTCCCCGACGATGAGTTCGCTCCTGTTCAGCACCTGCCCGAACGCCTTCTCCCGGAGAAGCGTCACAATATGCTGTGCATACACCGACCCCTCCGGGTTGACATGCTCCCCTTCCAGCAGCCCAAGAGCGTCGAGCACCGCCGCTCCCCGCTGCGTCTTCAGGCCGCCACGGAGATACGTCAGGGCGTCCTTCACCGCATCGCCGCGGTCGCTGCCCCGGATCGTCTGGGAAAACCGTGGATAGTCAGGCGCCAGATCCTCGAAATGCGGGGCAAGACAATACGCGGCGATACCATTGATCGTCGCCGCCACATCGCCGCCCGTCGAGACCGCTCCTTCCTTTGCCCATTCGAGCAGGTTCTTCTCGACGCCACCGTAGGCGACCCGATAGGCCGTCATCATATTGTCCCGCATCCACCGCAGGATGACGGCAAGGTGCTCGTCCCCCTTCTTTTCGTATACCCCGCGGTTTGTCGCCGACGCGGTGCTCGCCATCTCACGCGCCCCCGCATACCGTTTCAGCGCCGTGTAGAAGTCGTCTTCCCACTTCGCCAGTTTCAGGAAGACCTCGTCCGGCCGGTGCTCGTCGTCGTACTCCGGTGGCTCAAACGGCTGGATGAAATAGATGTAGAAGTCTCGCGGCGGCTGCGCCGTCGACCGCTCGTTCGGCGCGCCGAAGAAGAGGTACCCCGGCCGTCCCGCCTTCCTGTCCGCCCAGATGATCTCGTGCTCCCAGATCCGGTAACCACTCACGTAGGTGGCATCAGGGGTCTTCATCACCCGGGCCAGAGCGTCGAAATAATAGTGGTCCAGTCTCCACTCGTTCAGGGTCGCCGCCCTCTCCTCGATCTTGGCGTCATAATCGATGTCCTTCCTGACATCGAGATAGTACATGTCGTTCTCCGGGTTGTGGGAGATGAACTGCCCGCTCACCGTCCTGGTGATCTCGCGTAGCACCGTCTCGATGGTCGTGAGCAGGAACTCCGAATCAGGTTCAGGGAGATCCAGATAGAGGCAGAGATCATCTCTGAGATCCTCGGGTTTCAGACCGATCGGAGAACTTACATCCCCCGTCGTCAGGCGGTGAACACAGAGGGCGTGGATGATCCTGACCGCCGCATCGAGGTACTGTTTCTTCTCAAACGAGCGTTCCAGAATACTCTGGAGGATATGGCCTTTTTCAAGGATAGCCCTGATATCCTGGTCTGTCCGAACCGACATATCCTCAGAGAGGGTATCCCAGTACCCGTCGAAGGAGAGGATGCCCGGGCGATCGGCAGGCACCTCGACATCGATCAGGCGTTTCACGTCGCGGCTGACGGACTTGAGCACCTCCCGCTTCTCCACCATATACAGCCTCTCAAAGATCTCCAGGTACCGGGGGTGCACCGGGAAGAGCGCCACGTACTCATCGAGACGCTCGTTCATATCCCCATAGAGCGGTGTGAACCGTTCCAGGTGAGCACGGATCTTTGCCTCCTGTTCAGGCGTCTTCTTAAGAAGGCGCTCCGAGACGACGTAGGCGATGTCCTCGCCGTAGATCCTGACCGACTCAAACCGCTTCTGCACACGCCGCATCGAGGCGGCCACAGACTCAAACCTCGGGTTGTCGAAGAGAGCCTCCTGGACACCGGCCATGAACCGGAACCGGCTCAGGCTGCACGACTCCCCGATCTCGCGCATGAAGTTAAGGTCCAGCACCAGATCGGCATCCTTGCGCGACCGGAGATAATCGAGGAGTTCGTCGACGACAAGGAGCAGCCCCTTATCGGGATACTTCTCCTCGAAGGCCTGCATCATCGCGATGAACGCATCCTTGTGGTTGGCGATCTGGTCGTCGGGAGGGAAGGTGTAGGAGACGCCCAGTTTTTTGAGGTTCCTCTGGAGCTCCCCGCAGACGATATCTCGAAGCGACTGCCTGACCGCACCGATCTCTGTCCTGATAACCACGAACCGACCGGCGACACTCTGTGAGGCCTCCCGGATCGTATCGTTCCTGACACTGGCCGCGAGATCGGCGTGTTCGGCAATCGCGCTGAACACAGACATCAGGTGCGATTTGCCGGTACCGTAGTTGCCGACAACGAGGAGCCCTTTCTTGTCGAGAGCGGTATTGAGTTCAAGGATCGGGATCAGCTCGGCGGTGATCTTCTCGGCCATACCGTCTGAGATAACATAGGTCCGGACAAGCCGCTCGGCCTCACGCCTATCGTCGGCCTCCCGCAGTTGCACAACATCTTCGATAGGATCAAACTGAACAAGTTCACCATATTTCATAGGGCATTTGCCTCGCTGATGGGGAGAAGGATGACGCCCTGGACGTCGGTGTGTGAGTATGCCCGGTATTCATCGTGGCCCGGCACCGCATAGGAGAGGGTTGAACCGTCGTAGGACCCATCCCACGCGGCAACGACCGTCTTTCTGCGAGCAGCCTGCTTGAGAAGACGAAGGGGGTCGAGAGAGAGTTCAGGGGCAAACAGGAGTTCGATATTGTCGCACAGGACGACATCTCCCTCTGCGCTCTCGACCGCATCCCGAAACTCATGTTGAACGGCGTCTGACCGTTCTGCAGGTGAATATTCGATCATTCGTCGGCTCACCAGAGAACCGATATTGAGATAGGAGTAACCATGCCGACCCGCCCATTTTCTCAGTAATGCCGTCTTACCGGTTCCTGATCGACCTACAACAATACTCAGGCCGATCTTTTTCTCATTGGGAACGGAAGAAAGCCCAGATGACATAGGAGATGATAAGGTAATCCTGTTAATAAACCATCGTAGTTGAAGAGTCAAAATCTCCGATCTATCTTTAAATGGCCCTAAATTCAAAAAGAAAGTTTTTTTAATCAAACTTACCGCAACCCCCACCGAACGCGAGCAAACATAATGTGGCCCCATGCCACCCGGGTGATCGATCCTTTAATCCCAAAACTGCCGGCATTTGTTTACAGGATTCTGGGAAACGGAGCGCGTATCCTCCTCATAACTGGAAGATGACCGGTCTGCATCATGGAGCATTCGTGCCGGGGGTTCTCCCGGATCCTGTAGGCCCTGAGGGAACATTCATGCGCGGCCCTGCGGTCCAGATCCTCTACAGGGAGAATCCAGAAACCGGATAGGGTTCGTGGTTAGAGAAGAGAAATGCATGAACCCCGGCAACCCGGGGTGAACGTATCAGTGCGGCCGACCCGTTGCCTTCTCCCTCACGAGATCGCAACCTCCGGAAGTTCCTCCGCCTCCGGCAGCCCGGCCACGTCTCGGGAAAGCCTGATGTGTCGAGAGTATGCCCTGCAAGATAACGGACATTTATCGGACATATCGGACACCTTCTGTTTTTGGGGTGTCCGACATCTGACGCGGAGGGGGTTCTCTGTTTCGTCGAGGAGTGAAACACCACAAGAACCCCGCAGCCTCGCGGTGCCCATGCTCCCCGCCCTGCAGCCAGTCGCATGCCGGTAGTCGCTAATCGCACCTAACGGCGCTCAAACTTCTTCCCTGCTGGGGAAGTCGTTACTCGAAACACCTCGCATCTTCTCGAACCCCGGTTCTACGAACCGTCGTTCACCGCACCCCCGCCCTCGCGTTCCCCTCCCGCACCAGCCGGGCGTAACACCCTTCACAGAGGCTCGTCTGCGCCTCCTGCGAGCGGTAGACCGCTTTTCCCGTATCGCAGAGATCGCACCGGCCGAGCTCGACCTTCACCCGGAGAAACTCCCGGTGGTCGAGGACCCCCGATAGGGGCTCTTGCGGCACGGACCCTCGCCTTACACTTCCTTTCAGCGCATTACAGCCGGCGATGCCAGCCAGAGGGCGGCTAAACGGCGTTTGATTGAAGTTTCCGCCCCGTGACGCCAGTATCCCGGGATCGGTTCCGGCATTCTGGGTTTCACACACACACGCACACTCACTCACCCAGGAACCGGTACCGGGGACTGTGTGTATGTTCTGCTGTACTTCATTACTGAGAGGGAGATGCCTCTCTCTGTCTGTACAAACATCGGCCAATTCAACGTCGTTTTGAACCGCTGGATCGTTGCACCCGGTGCTGGAACCCTGCGGTAAACCTGCTGCAACCCTGCAACCTTCAGTGCTCCCGCTCCGGTCTGGTGGCCGCCCCGGGTTACCGGGACCATCATCCCGGTCCCCATCCAGCCAGACCCCGCCGCCATGGGCCCAGCGCCGGTAGACAGCGCCGTCGAAGGAGAAGAGGTGCTCCCGCCGCCGCACCGCGTACCCTTCCACATCCCCCGAGACCATCGTATCGAAGAAACTGACCGCCGGGCACTTCTCCAGGAGACCGGAGTAGGCCGTCCCCCGGCTCGTGTAGCCGTGGAGGATACGGTA